>Ga0172381_10006457_pt1 | contig 11728 bp, 6 predicted proteins | sample Leawel6488metaG_FD_119754 | JGI IMG/M metagenome (GOLD analysis project Ga0172381, IMG submission 119754) | Leachate microbial communities from a municipal landfill in Southern Ontario, Canada - Leachate well 64-88 metaG | ecosystem: Engineered > Solid waste > Landfill > Unclassified | place... | reverse complement strand
CCGCCCATATTTTAGGAGCCTACATATGTCTGGAGAAAATTATTCTATAGTCACTGACGTAAATGCTGGCAATTCCGCCGCCGTCATCAATCAGCTAGTCGAAAGCATAATGCGGGTAGAGGCGGCCATTACAAAGGTTAGTGCGAAAAGCATCTCTCCGAAGGTCGAAAATCCCAACCTATCTAACTTTTTCGCAGCGTGTGACAAGGCGGAAGCCAAGACGATCAAGGTAAAATCGCAGATCGAAGCACCTCAGACGGTTGGAAGCGGTTTATCTTCTTTTCTCAATGCGGAAAAAGGAAAGTTCGGCAACGTGGGCAAGGAACTTGGTCAATCTCTCCAGATGGGAATGCAACAACAGTTTGGCATGGCCGGAGGTGTGGCATCTTCCCTGGGCGGTGCGTTGGGCACAGTCGGTATTGCCGGAATGGCAGCCGTCGCCGGTGTCGTTGCGGTGGGCGCTGCCGCCACGCAAGCGGCTATGAAATGGGAGGATCTGAAGACTTCCATAGGCAGGACCACGGGCCTCAAAGGCGGCGATCTGGAAGACCTCATGTCACAGCTTCAGGACCTCAGGCAGGAATTTGGCATCACGGCTGAGGCGGCTTCCTCGATGGTGGAACAGGCCGGCTCTATCGGCGTAGGCCAATCCAAGCTCAATGTCGGGGACATGGCGGGCTATAAGCAGGAAATCCTAGATTTCACCAAGTCTACCGCCATCCTGCAAGGCGCATGGGGCATGTCAGCGGAGGCCACAAGCAGCGGTATCGGGAAGATGGGATCTGTCACCCTCGGAGCCTGGAACATCCAGCGAAAGGCCCTGGGCGAGCAAGAGATGTCCTGGGCGGATTATGCATATAAGGTAGGCGGCACAGTCGATAACCTAGCCAATGCCATGGGCTCCTCCGAGGAGGAAATAGTCACGGCCATGCGCAACTCTAGCGGAGCTGTCGCGAAGTGGGCTCCCTCGGAGGACACATACGGCAAATGGCAGGCCATGGCCAGCTTCCTCATAGACACGGGCGATAGCGCGGGCGAGGCCGGAACCAAGATCGAGCGTGTCAGCCAAAAGATGGAGCAAAACGGCGCCGATGTCGCTAAGCTCATGGGCATGGATCAGGCCACCCTGACAAGCTCCCTGAAGACGGATTTCATGGGCACGGTGCAAGACCTGGGCCAGACAATAGCCACCATGCCGGAAAGCAGCCGTCCTGACCTGTTCAAGATGTTCGGCCTGGAAGGTGCCAGCATGATCAGCAAGGTAGTGGCTGACATCGAAGCCGGAACTGGCAAGCTCCAAGGCGCATTTGACCTCGCCTTAAAACCCGGCAATGTCGCTAAGGGCTACGAGGATGTGGCGGATAATGCCAGTAAGGCGTTTGATAGGATTGGTCAGGCCGCGCAGGTCAGCTTAGAGAAAATTGGCGGGCAATTGCTTCCCGCCGTTTCCGAATTCGCGAATGCTATCGCCGATGCCTGGATAGCAGCTAATGAAAGGGGCACCGAATTATTTGCAACCGCCCAGGAAAACGCCGCGAAATCTCGTATTGAAGTTAACAGCGTCGGTGATCTGGCAAAAGCCGCTGGTATCTTTCTCGGAATAACCGATCCAGACGCAACCGAGGTATCCGCTGCTGAAATGGGCACGCAGACCGCCTCTGTATATACCGATTATGCCAATGCTGGCATACAGGCTGGAAACTTTGACCCGATCACGGGCAAAATGAAGGAAGTCGGTGCAGAGGCGGGGAAAGAAGCCGGGGAAGCCACCGCGGAAGAATTCGCCAAAGCGCAGGATGAATATAGCAAATCGCATAGCAGTGGAGGATATAGTAAATCGCTGCTGGAAGGCGGCACAGTCACAACCAGCAGGGGCGAAACAATCAACGTCGGGTATATGGGGTCGCAGTATGCGGGGGATACTGGAAAATTCGGATATAATGAAACCGAACTAGACCGCACCAATCTAGCACTGCTGGAAAATTACGTTCTACAGACATATGCCAGAAAATCGGACAAAGGTGGAGTCCTACAAGTTACCGATTCGTCCGGCGGCATAATCAAATCAGAATCATATGCAAGCGACAAAGAGCTTGCCGATCTATCCGATAGGCTGACAGATGCCATCGAGCCATCTTTTACCGACATGCCAGAGTACATGAAGGGCGTTTCTGGTGAGATGTCTAGTACCCTGGAAGGCATACTTTCCGATGGTGTGGTGGAATTTACCGAGAAGAATCAACTGGAAGAATACATCAAGTCGCTGGATGCATTACGAATTGAATCTCCTGTAGAATTCGATGCCATCGGGCTTGATAAGATCCGGGACGATCTCGTAAAAACCGCCGCTGGAATACCGCTAACACTTGACACCGGGGAAGTTGAAGCCAATTTTGCCCTCTGGCTGACGGAAAACAAGGATTACTTCGAAAAGATATTTTCCACCACGGGGCAGATCCCGATGGAAGAGGAGCAACGGCAACGCCAAAAATGGGAATTGGGCGCATCCGAGGACCAAATGAAATGGTGGAACCTCATGAAGGATGCGTTCACATCAGGCGACCCCGGTGCTATATCCGCTGCATGGGATTACAAGGTGGCTCTTGAGGCGATTTCGCCCGAACTCAAAGATCAAAAATGGTACTATCAGGCATTGCAGACCGGGCAGAAGGAATTTCAAAATTCAGTAAAAGTTACCGGGTCAACTTTTCAGATCATTGACACCGATGGAAAAACGTTAGGCGGAACTTTCCTAATTACCGCGAATGCCGCCAATGTTCTCAGCCCGGCGTTCATTGAAGTCTCCAATAGCGCCATATCGGCAGCGAACGCCCTGAGCACCATCCAGGCGGGTATGTTGTCTGCAGGTGTCGGTCAGTGGGCGCAATCCAGAATTTCGGACAGTTTGATCAATAACGCATATAGCGGAAGCTATAGCGGTTCATTGTCCGGGACAACTGGATTTAATACAGCATCAGTAGCCACGGTAAACGATTTCGGAGGTTTGCTCGCCGATAAGGGATTCTTCCCCAAACTCGCGCTGGGGGGGAAAGTCACATCAGGCGGCCTCGCGTGGATAGGAGAAGCAGGCACAGAGTACGTTATACCCGAATCTGAGATAAAAGGTCTATATCCAGAATCGGCCAAAGTGGACATGGGATCTATCAATTACAAGCCTTTCCTAGATTATCCAGAGCCCGAAATCCGAGCGCCTACATCATACAGATGGTCGCAGTATCCCGAAGCTCCACAAGTTCAAGAATTCAATACTGATGCCATCCAGACGGCATGGCTGGCAGATAATCAGCTCAATACCAGAGACATCTATTCGGGCCTCATCAGAGACGCGCAGCTTGCCGCTATTGGGAAGTCGCAGGTTCAACCCTGGTTTGCTCGCGGTGAAATGGAACAGCCGAAATGGTGGTCAGAGGCGGCCACAAAACTCTCTCCACAGTATAAAGAGAATTGGGAAGCCAATACGGGCGGAACCGTTCCCTCTATCGAAAAAGACACTGCGAATTCGTCTATGATCGGGTCGATCGCCACACAAACTGGCAAGACGGTATCCGATGCATGGTCTCAGCTATACGGCGAATCTTTCACCGAGGGTTGTATAGCCACGAATGCCCCCGATGCTGCCCTGAAGTTCACGCCATCCGCCTCATTAGTTTCCGAGATGGGCCGGGCATGGGGTTCAGATGCAACCGTCGCGTGGAATCAATTATATGGAGAGGCATTTACCGAGGGATGCATAGGAGCGAACAAACCGGACTCTCTGCTGAAGTTTACACCTTCCGCTAACATGTTGGCGGAGACCGCGCGGGCGCAGGGTGGATCATGGGGCAGTCAGATTGTGGGCTCCGGCGGTGGGTCAGACAAAGCCGTAAAATTGCTAGGTGACATCGAAAAGAACACTGCTGCAAGCGATAACAAGCTTGCGCAGTCTGTGGACATTCTGGCAAAGGGAATTTTCGAAACACAAGGATCACTCACGAACTTCCCACAATTTTCAGTAGGTGGCAATGGGGCGTTGGTCACCGGCATAAGCAAAGAGGGATACATAGCGACCTATGATCCAAGAACGGATACCTGTGAGGGGCTTTCGTTTGTGGCTCCAAATCCAAGCCTCAAAACCAATGATCCCTTCTATCTCGGACTGACCGAAAATAGCCCAGCGTGGGTAAACGACGATCCGGGGTATGGGTGGTCGGGGGAAGTTGCACAAACAAGCGATTCGAATTTAGCAAATCTCCAAAAGATGGCGGAAAAGTCCTATCAAGAGTCACAAAAAAACGCAAAGACGGATGAAAAGACCGAAAAGAACACTGCCGCTATCAGTAAAGATATGAACGCTCTGACCAACGGCGGCACAACCGGCATAGGCGAATTGGTTACCGGCATGATAAGCGGCGATTGGTTTTCAGGCGCTGCCAGCCAATACGGATCAATCCTCATGCCCAATCGGGTAGGGACCGGCTATGCATCGGCGGGGGCAGCAACAAGCACTTCGTCCGGTGGCAGTTGGGGCGCAGGGGCAAGCGGCGCGGCATCTGCTTCGCCCGGAGGCGGCTCATGGGGCGGCGGAAGTTTCTCATGGGGCGCAAAGGGCGGCATGTTCGACCCATCTCACCTGGGCCTGATCGGTGAGGCTGGATTGGAGGCAGGAGTGCCGATCTCAGATCGATCGGCCGGCCTGAGAATACTGCCGCATGTAATGTCTGCTTTAGGCGTCAGGATGATGGCACGAGGCGGGATCGTTGGTAGTGGGAGTGCCGCCGCTGCAATCAATCCAAGCGTCACCATCGGCGACATAAAAATCTACGCCCCTCCTGGCATGGACACAACCCAGCTCGCCCGGAAGGTCGCAAAAGAGATCAAGAAAGAGCAATTAGCCGCGGCTAAAAAGGTGCGATCTGGATGATAATCGACATCCACAACCCCAACGGCACCATTCTACGAGACATCGAATGCGAATGGGAAGTGGAGTGGCCCAGGATCGAGGATCGCTTAGATCCGGCCACTATGAAGCTCACAGTGAACCGCAAAAAGGTTCCCATCCGACAGTTCGCCAAAGTGGTTGCCATGGACGGTAAGAATGTCGTCTTCATGGGGTATGCTGCAAACGATTCTTACGATAGTGACACGTCCGATTGGGAGTGCATCGGGGCGGAGGCGGGGCTGGAAGGCCGGTGGACTCCTCGGTATTACTGGCCGTCCAATACGAAGCTCCAGGATGTCCTGACACATTCGATTACAGACGGCGGCGAGGCAAGCTTGTTAGGGATCGCCAATGGCGGCATTCCACATGGGACCACGCATACCGTCTATTCTGCCAATGCGAATGTCATCAAGCTGGATGGTCGGGGCAGCGCGTCCCACTTCGGAATATGTGACCTATATACGTGTGGGTTGAGCGGCCTAAGAAAACTGTCGCCTATCACCGGCCTAGACCAACTTACGGCGGCTGATTATGCCTTTTATAGGGATGCAACCGATGTCTATATCCGCATCTCGGGCGGCTACGATAGAGGTTGGATAAAGAATGGTGGCCTGATAGCGGAAAACGCCTATGATACCCGGTGCAGGTTCCTGTCCATATCAGATCCTACATTGGTGATGGACACTGACCTTGATGTATCTAATGAGGAGATCGGCTCTCTGATGGTGTCCCTGGCACAGTCATATGGCCTCTATACCCATATCAGGTACTCTGAAGATTTCGCATACTTCTACTTCGATGAAAACATGGGGTCTACATGAATCTTTGTGGCTATGACAGCACGGCTGGAACTCTCTGGGGCGAGAGCGGAAACTATCTTTTCCTGGCCCAATATGAGGCAATCGAGGACGGAGAAGCCAATACTATCAGAATATATGGCCGGACATTGGGGAACAATGGCAATGCGCGAGTCGCCGTATATGAAAACGTAGAAGCTCCGTTGATAGGGGATGCGGCCAACATCGTCAATAACCGTTCTGCCAACTATGTTTATATGCATAGGCATCAAGCAGACGCTACCGGGCTACTTACCGCGCTCAGAATCCATCTGACTCAATGGGGGGGATATCCCCGAACAAACGTCATGGTGGCGATATATTCAGATAGCGCGGGCGAGCCCGACGCGCTGTTGGGGCAGCAGAGCGGAAATTGGCCGGTTACCGGGGAATTCACGGCAATTGGCTGGAACACTATCCCGCTGCATGCGCCGGTAAATATAACGCAGGGCACATATTACTGGCTGGCATTTATTTCAGACCAACCAGAGGTGAACGGTGGCAGTGTCACCGTCCCCCGGAGGTACAAAGCAATAAGTTTTTCTGGGTATAGCTGGCCGGAAACTGCCGGATCGGGATACTCCTCATCAACGTCGGTAGGGGTCGCGTTGGTCGGGGTGACGATTGTTCCGGGCGAAATGATCTGCCAGAACGATGAAAGTTGGCCGGTACTTGGTGGACAATGGAACGACATCGAGATTCCCGCCATTGATATCATGACTGGAACGAAATATTGGATCGGCCTGATATCAGATACGACAATGGCGTGCATCCCAATAGCGGGATACTATCCGAACAAGCTCGTGAAATCCACTGCCTATAAAAGCTATCATTTCCCGGTCAGCATCGATGTTACCGCCGGATATATCACCGAACCGGGTTACCCCATGCTGGTATATCTGACCACATTGGACAGAACCCCGAAGGCCATTCGATATATTCCGCCTGTAATTACCGGATATGTAATAACAGAGGGCGAGGCGGGATTTATCTCACTGTCGAAGGAATCTGCCAGCGAGCCTAGGATACATGGCTTGATCGCACTTGGAAATGGCAACGAGGCCGTCACCATTGATAGCGCCCTTCCAGGCGGATTCTTCAGGATCTACGAGCAATACGAGGTGGAACATGGCTTTTCCGATGAAGACGGCAAGCTCTCTGACCAAGCGCAGGAGAAATTCGATAGCAGACAGGACGATGCACAATATGAGGTGAAAACCGCGAGGCCAATCGACCTCATGCCAGGAGATGAGATTTCCCTGGTAGCTGCTGGATGTGACGCGATTGCCCTGAATATATCAAAGCTATCCGCCTCATCCGATGCCATAACCCGGCTGGAACTCGGACCGAAGGAAATCGGCTACATAGACATAGAAGATGTCAGAAGCGGCATACCGATGGGGGTAAAAGACAAGAACTTCCGGGAGTCGCATGAATCGATAACGGCAAGCGATACCGCTCATGTGATGGACCCGAAGCACTTTTATTCGGATATATCGGTTCTAACCTATAAATATCAATGCATCTTAGGGCATCGGTCTTCCGCCACGAGTGAACCGGGTGTAGGAGCCACATGGACGACTTATTGGACTCAGCTTGCCCAGGATGCCGACATTGGCACGGCCCGAATTCGTGATTGGGTAGGGGGAAGGGATTATGAGTCTGTGATCGATGATGACGGCATAGATGCCTATTGCTACAATGCGCCCAATGATGCATACGATGCCAGCGAGGATGAAGACGACCCGTTGCACGCTATTCTGACTTTCGCCATTCCGCCTGGCATCTTATCTGAGAAGATCATTCCCCGGGTCACATTGGCCCTGTCAATCAACCTGGTAGATATCGCGGTCGCGTGGGTCACCGGGACAGTATATGCGGTGGGATTTTACGTAATCCACATACCAGAAGATTCCGACGAGGACGCCGAAGACTACATGGTAGCGAAAATATATCGATGCATCTCTTCGCACACGGCAAGCAGCACCACAGAACCGGGAGTGGGCGACTCGTGGGAATCGCGGTGGGTGCTTCTCGACGAGACTCTAGATCTCGATTTGGGGAGGTGTGGCATCAAGACGATCGTGGATGATCTGATTGTGCCAGGGCTATCGTTTCCGTCCACTGTGATAGGCAGCTCCAACAGCCTGCCAGAGGTGGATATTACCGATTACATAAATGCCGGGAAATCTACAGATGTTCAAGTTTTCGTGATGTTGCGGGACGAATACAGCACCGAGCACACCGAATATACCGCCCATCCATCATATACGGCATCGGGGACCATGAAATTTTACTCCAGGGGGTCAGTAGTTGACAATAGCTAGATATATCAGCATGTACGGGCTCGATCTGTCTCTTTATGCGGAAGAGTCGGGGAGAAGCGGTGGAGGCGGTCAGCACGAAGGCTACAGCTCCGCCGGGATGAAGTATGCGAATGTCACAGACAAGGGCACCGATCCCCTGACCATAACATTCGACATTTCGACCACGGACAGAGACGATTTCGAGCGGATTCTGAAAGAGTTCAACCAGTGCCCCAATGGCGCGGAGGTATGCTATCTCTCATCGGACCGAGCCGCATATGTCGAAAAGGCGAGCATTGCCCCGGACACGCCCTCTATGATATGGCTGGGCGGGCAGAAGACTTGGAACTATAAAGCAAGTGCGGAAGTCGTATGCCGAGATGTCAGGACGTTTGGGGCACCCGTCGGAAACTTGGTGGCCAATGCCTCCCTGCCATCCTCGTTGGCTATAACAAATGCAGGACATCACTCATCCGGCTTGGATTACCTCATGATGTCAGGGGGATATGACGGCCGCTACAGCACAGATTTGAGGCTTGAGCTGGCAGGGGAAACCATCGATCTATGCAGAAAACTTATGCGGGGCGACAAGTGGCAAATGGGCCGCTACGGGGATATCCTGCACAGCTATGAAACTCGATTCGAAAAGACGGAAAGCGAGCTTGCAATTGATTTGCATGGGGGCGTTGACCTTGGAAGTGGTTCTACCGATTACGAAGCGTGTCAGATCGGAGCGAATGGGCAGATACTGATACCGTTCTTTGGGCCAATTGCTTCTAGCAGGGCTCCCTACATGGAGTTGCAGGTTACAGACCTCGCCGGGGCACCGCATATCTGCTATGCTCTGTCGGGCGATCCAGATGATATAATTACCACTGACCACATTTTGCGAAGTGGAAAAAATAAGATCCGCCTTTCCTCTGAGTGCGTGGGCGAGGATTTAATCTACGCCGGCATCCAGTGTGATGGCAATTCGTTCATAGAACTGTCATACCTTTACGCAGAAGTACAGCGTCACATTTCCGAGAATGTTCTTCCCACCATCGAGCCCGATGAGACGGGTACAATAACGATAGCGGGGGCGAACATGTGCAATGGCTATTTGGATCAGCTTTTCATCAGATATAGAGATATATTCTAGGAGTTATTCATGTCTATAGCAAGCAGGGGCGGATTTATTGTCGCGGCTGGTTCGGTCGGGGCAGCGGGCCTAATGGACTGGAAAAGCGAATACAGCGCAAGCTATACTTATGCGGCGGGCGATGGATGCCGAAGTTCTGAGGGCAGGAGCTTCATTTCCCTCGTAGATGATAACCTGAACCATGCCCCGCCATCCTATCCAGATACGACAACTGCCTATTGGGATCTGGTGGCTGAGATTGGGCCAGCCGGGGCGAGCGGGGGCGACCTCATAAAGTCCGGGACTTATGCGGCGGATAGCATTCTAGGGTGTGTCGGGACGGGTTATACAGTCAAAGCAATGGGCTCTTATGCCACACTGTTGGCGGCGGCTCTTACCGCCTTGGCTGCCACTACATCAGCACCGGAGGGCACCGAAGTTATCCCGATATTTTCCGGGGGCGCATGGAAACAAATAACCCTAAACAATCTGTCACAGAGGTATCTGCCAGTCAGAGCCGGTCCTGGCATGTTCAGGATACCGGCGGCCAATGGTGCTGAAGACATCTCGATCGTCTACATGGCCACATACCTACAGGCCATGGATGTTGGGTCTTTTGCCGCTTCGGTGAAAAATTATTATGACATTACTTTTAAATTGCCAGAAAACTATAACGCGGGTGACATAAAGATAAGGTTTGCGTGGTTCACATCATCCACGAGCACGGGCACCGTAAAATGGGGCGCAAAGTCTTCTTGCGGCCAAATCGATGCCAGTTTGGACGTGGATTATGGCACCGCCGTTGAGGTTTCGGATGCTGCCAGCGGGACGGCCTACACGCACCTGGAAAGTGACTCAATAACAGTGACACCTTCTAATGCACAGGCAGGCGCGGTTATGACTACCCGGATATACCGGGATGGCACCGCCGATACCATGGACGAAATCGCCTATCTGATGTATGTGGACATCGACGTTCCAGTGAACGCATGGACGGTCTGAATGTATACTCCACTTACGGCACGGGTAGAAATCGTTGTCACTGAAGCAAATGCATGGAAAACATTTACTGCCTCGGAAGAGGTTGACCTTCCAGCCTCATCCGTTTCCGGGTTGCTACTTGAATTCGAAAATTCGTATGGTGGGACACTGTGGCGAAAGTGCGCTGCCCGGATGTATGGTAGCAATGATTCTTACGTGGCTAGGATAGCTCCGGTTGGAGGAATTGCCTGGCCGGTTGGTATATCCGATGGGAAATTTCAGGTCAATATTTCCGATCTCACATATATAAAAGTTTACGCAGTAGGATATTTTACAGCAAGCGATCACTTTTTCTCAGAGCCAATCGACGTTTCCCCCTCATCCGCTACTACATGGACGGAAACCGACCTGTCACCATACGTCCCTGCCGGGGTTGGGGCAATCATCCGGGTAACCGCCACGGCTGATAACTACTATGGGGCGAGGGCAGCGGATAGCACCGATGCCATAACATATAGGACCGGGTTCGGGCTGTTCATTTTCACTAAATTAGACGAATCTCTCATGGTAGACCTGTATGCTGGCAGCTTAACACCCGGCATGCAGCTAATCGGCTATGTGGTCTACGGATCGGCTGTGCTGGATACGAATCTCACTGATGTTGACGGGGCTACCTCGGATGTCTATGCAGATTTCGCCGCACTTGGAAGCGGTGATGCGGGGGCGGGGATTTACAATGTGGTGACGTACACCCCAGCCACAAGCTACGTCGGGGCAACGAAATTCGACATCCGGCCAAATGGCAGCACGACAGAAACGCAACTCGTTCGCGCGGGCCTCATGATTTCGGCATGCGATTCGGGCGGTGTGTGTGAGGGGCTAGGGCACAGTGGCGCGACCATAAAAATATACCAGGTGGGATATTTCACAAAAAATGTTGCTGCATTGATACGATACGGCTGCATGATGGGAGATTATTGGGTAGGTTAACATGTCAGACGATAACATTCCAAAGATTTATGTTGAGCTGCCGGACGCGGCAAAACATTCACATGAAGTTGAAGTGCTGCTAGATGATACGGCGGTGGAGGTCGGAAAGCTGTATTCGGTGAATGGTGTCACGTTGGGATTCGACGATCCATTCACAATGACTCCCGCCATATTGGCAGAATTTCAAGCCGAAGTGGGCCCGGCCCAGTGGCAGGGGAATGTAGCCGCGCCCGGATCGGTTACGGCGGGGTACATTCCTACATGGGTGTCAACTGAGTTGCTAGGTGATGGTTATAGCGTAAATACCGTCCTGGATACACCCGGTCTGGATACTGAATTCGCCACGGCCAAGGCCATCCGAACGGCCATCACCAATTTTACCAACAGCACCGGATTTGGGATAGCGACGCCTGGGGCAGCCGTCCACATTGCAAGCATCGGAATAATCGAGGCGAATAGCGACAATGCTACCGGGCCATATGTGCTTTTTAAGAAATCTAGGGGCAGTTTCGCGTCTCCGTCGGCGTTGCAATCAGGCGATGTCATAGGATACAAT
>Ga0172381_10006456_pt1 | contig 11728 bp, 23 predicted proteins | sample Leawel6488metaG_FD_119754 | JGI IMG/M metagenome (GOLD analysis project Ga0172381, IMG submission 119754) | Leachate microbial communities from a municipal landfill in Southern Ontario, Canada - Leachate well 64-88 metaG | ecosystem: Engineered > Solid waste > Landfill > Unclassified | place... | reverse complement strand
TGACCTTAGAGGTACACAGATAACATCCTTACCTGAAAACCTTACTGTTGGTGGCTCTCTTGACCTTGAAGGCACACAGATAACATCATTACCTGATAACCTTACTGTTGGTGGCTCTCTTTACCTTAGAGGTACACAGATAACATCCTTACCTGAAAACCTTACTGTTGGTGGCTATCTTGACCTTAGAGGTACACAGATAACAGAAGAACAGCAACAAAAAGTGAATAGAGAAATAACTAATTATTTATTAAAGTGGCAGGATGGTAAATACATCAAAGTTGATGGTATGTTTTGCGAAGTTATTTCACACAGGAATAATGTTTACAAAGTAAAAAATATTGGAGAAAGTAATCCTTACTTTATCGTTGGCGAAGGTAGGTTTTTTGCACATGGAGAAACTTTAAAAAAGGCTAACGAAGATTTGCAATTTAAAATTATATCGGAGAAATTAAAAAGTGAGCCAATCCTTGCAGATACTGTTATTGATATTAAATATTATAGACTATTAACAGGGGCTTGTGAATTTGGAGTTAATCAATGGATTAAAGAAAATAAAATCAAACAAACAAGTTTTAAAGCATCTGAGTTATTGCCTTTACTTCAAAAGACAAATGCTTATGGGTTGGAAAAATTCAAATCGTTACTAACATTTAATAAGTAAAAACTATGGGGAGACCAGCAGGATTAACCGATATAGATAGTTTCATTATCTGTAACGGTAAAGAAAACTTAGTATATTATTCGCAGAAAAAAGACAGTCAGCTAACAGCATTGGCTGCAACTCATAAGCGAAAGATACTAACAGAGAGAGTTGTATCAGTCGAAGGTGGTAAAAAGCCTATCGCAGTAGCAATAACAAAAGTAATACTATTATAAACAAACTAAAAAACTAATTATGGAAACGAAAAATAACGAAGTAAGAAAAGGCTATAAGGCTTATAGCAAGGGTTTAATTTGTAGAGGTATGCAATTTGAAGTTGACAAAGAATACAAAACAAAAGGCTCTCCTATTGCTTGTAAAAAAGGTATTCACTATTGTGAGAATCCTTTAGATGTTTTGGATTATTATAATTTAGTAGGTTCTGAATTTACAGAAGTTGAAGCACTCGGAGATGTTCACACAGACGACAACAAGAAATTCGCCACGAACAAAATAAAGATAGGTGTAAAATTAGATTTGCCTATGTTTATTAAGGCTTCTATTGATTTTGTTTGGGAGAAGATTAAAGCCGATGGTGGGAAGTGTGAAAAAATACAATCAGCATCAGGCGACTATTCACAGTTGGCAGCATCAGGCGACTATTCACAGTTGGATATTACTGGTAAAAATTCAGTTGGTGCAGCAATCGGATATGGTAATTCTATAAAAGGTATTATCGGTTCTTGGATTACATTAGCAGAATACAACAATGATGGTATTTGTATTTGTGTTAAGTCTGCAAAAATTGATGGCAAGAAATTACTTGCCGATACTTGGTATATTCTGAAAGATAAAAAATTCACAGTTAATCAATAATACTATGCTAATAATACTATTTTTATACTTAGGAATAACGTGTTTGGTAATGCGTTTTCCTGACCTTGTACCAACATTATTTGGAATATTTTTTATACTGTTTGCTTTACATAGATTAAGAATGTTAATCAGCAGGAATGGCTATAAGGTATATTGTTGGAGGCGAAACAAGTTTACTAAGTGGATATGGACAAATGTTTAAAAATTAAATGATAGGAGATTATATTATGATACAAGAATGGCTTTTAATAGCACTAAATGGAACAGACGAAGTAGTAGTAAAAAGAGTTCACTGCCAAACAATAGAGCAGGCATCGGCAAAAGTAAAGGTTTTATTTCCAGATACTTGGTTTGCAATTAGGATAGTAAAGGGGTTTACGTTTAAAACTTTCGACGAATTTGAGCAGAATAGACATCATTATAAGGACACTAAAGATTGCACAACGTGTCCTTATGCCAACTCGAAACATAAGTGTAAACTTACAGAAGGTAAAAACGATTGTCCTACTTCTGGTCTGCCTATTTGGTGTCCTGACTATTATTTGAGATTAGCAATGTAGTATGAATTTAAAACCTAATACTATGGAATATTATAATGAAGATATTGAACCTGAAATTGATTGTGAGAACACAATCTGCGAAGAGTGTGGTTATAGTGAGTGGTGTAATACTTATCAGGATGAATTACATAGCGAAGATTGGGATGATTGCGATTATGACGATAATGAAGATGAGGATGAGTATAATGAAAACAATAACGAATAAAATTAAAACTATATGAAAAAACTATTTTTAAAAATAATTGGATTAGACGAAAAAACATTATCTGATTTAAAGAAACAAGTTGTTTACTTGCAAATAACTGTTGAAAATTTGCAAAATATTGTAAATAAAGATTATGAAACCCATCAAAAAATTATAGATGTTCTTAATGATTTTAAGATAAATCCTAAAAACGTAGCGTGGTGGGAAAATAATAATAGACACTATGACGATGAACACATGTTTAATTTTGCAGAAAACATTAAAGTATGGGGAAAGATAGAAACTATATCTAAATACCCCTCTATAAAACAAAAACTAATATTTCATGGGGCTTGCTTAAAATGTAATAAGCCTTTAGAAATAGGGTGTGGCATATGTCTTAGATGTGAATATACATCCAGAGATTAGACACCATGAAACTATACGTCATATTCTACCTGAACGACATAGGACAACCAGTTATTGTTGATTCATACGACAGCAGGGAGCAAGCAAGCAAGTTTGTATCTGTCTATAAAAAAGATACCTTGCAAGTCCTATGTAAAGGGAATTTCAAACGCAAGTACCCAGAAGTATTTGCAGAGTATTATAACAATCTAAATGAACAGAACCATGAATGAACCAGACGTTTTGAAACAACATAAGCGATCCCAGAATATCCAATTTATAATTGAGTTTACAATTAGCTTGATTGGTGGAATACTTTGGTTACTCGGATATATTTAGTGATGAGAGTGTTTGTGGTTGGTAATGTGTTAGTTCAAATGCAAAATATTCTTTACCTTTGGGTACTATTTCTGTTTCAACTACGCCACGTCTAATCAGCTTGTCGTTAAATGAATATTTAGTTGCTAAAGAATCTTGTACTTGTTTAATGCAATTATCCCAATCACTTGCAGTAGAACTAAAACCAAACCTTAGATATATCTCAAATGGCGGTTCAGGAATAATAATATTTCTCGGCAACATGAATAAAACATTTTCAGTCCACCTTTTATGCTCCTTAGTATGAAACCTTCTACCTTTAAAAGCCTCGTTTACCGACAATGGCTTTATGTTTATTTTACTTATCATGCAACAAAAATAAACAAAAATTTCATTCATATTAAAAAAATAATTAACTTTGCACCAGTTCATATTTTGTTTGGGTTTTAGTTTAACATGAAAGGCTGCGTTTTCTCCCGATTTCGTAGCCTTTTTTAATTAGAACAATTCTAAATTTCATAAACTGTTTGCAAGTTATTAAATAAATTGTTAACTTTGTGGTGTTAAACTTTTAAAACTCAAAACTATGGGATTAAAACAATTCTCTGCTATCATGGAGAAAGCTATAACCGAAATTAGGAAGGCTACTCCATTAGGCGGCATCTTACCGCTTGCCTATCTCCATTATGCTTGTTAATGAGTTATTATTAAATGTTAGAAAAACTTTCTATAATTTAAACAAACAATAAAATTAATTTTACATATAAGAACTCGAGAAAAGAGTACTAATAAAAAACAAAAGAAAAATATGGCGATTTGGGAAATAACTTATGTGACCTACACATTTAAAGACAAAAAAGGGAAAGAGATTGAAAAAACAAAAACATATAAAGTGTTGGGTGATGATGTTGCTGAAGCAGAAAGGGACTTCTTAAATAAAGATATTAAATTCAAAAAAATAAATTCAATAGTTGAAGACAAATCAAATACTATTGGTAATCTTTGTCCAGAATTATTGAAACTTAGAAATCAATTAGAAAAATAATTTTCGTAGATTTTTTCTACGGATTCAAATTGTTGAACAACATCGTTACTTTGTGATGGTGTTGTTTTACTTTTACCTTTTCTATTTATCTTCTTAATGAGTATATTGATAATATGTTTCATTGTTATTGTTAAGACTCCTATAGATGTACTTATAGCTGCACCTTTTGGATCTATCATAACATTATTGAAATCATCAAAACCTAAATTATATAAATTAACAACATCTATCAAACCTATTAAAAACGGAACAAATAAGGCTGTGTAAGCAAACATATCAACCATAGTATTTATTGTCTTGCCCATTGTTTCACTAATGGTTTTAAACAATTTAAATATGTTTTGTAATGTGGTTGTTATTTTTTGAACAAAACCTGTAAGTCCTCTTTCTGATATAGCGTTTTTCAATTTATCAATATTGTGTTTATTCTCTTTTAATAAAAGAGCCAATGCACAAAATACTATTAATACAATATCAATATCACTTAGAGTATTTTTCGCATCACCAGTTTTAACTATCGTAGAAAAAAATGGAAATAATGCCGTTATTGCAGTTCCAAATGTAGCAGATAAATATAAATTAATACCTAAATCTGATGTAACTTTCTTCTGAAGAATATCAAATTTACTAAAAAGAAATGCTTCATTTAATTCATCATTGTAGGTTTTAAAATTTTTCATTATTATTTTATTATTTGTTTATTATATATTAAAATTTTTTAATTGAAAAAAATGATGTATCTTTGTGGAAGTAATAATCTAAACACATAAATATGACAAACAAAGAAAAAAGAAGTTTAATCGAAAAAATTAAGAATATTAATAAATCACCGATAGTTACAACTGTTACTGAAACAGGTTTAGTTGATGAACTATTGAAAATTGAAGACTCTGTTTTAATTTTGGCAAACCAATTATATGTTTCTGATTTCAATTCTATGAACATCACACACAGCACAATAATTATAGACAATTTTTATCGTTCTTCATTTGATGTTCAACAAAAAATAATTTCTCAAATTTTGGATAACGTTTGGGAAAACAAAACACTTGTAATAATAGATTACACCAACGATGAAAATTACACAACAATATTTGATGCTGCAATTTTGAATAGATGTATATTGTTAAATTAAAATATTCAAACTTATTTTTTTATTTAGAATAAGTTACTTATATTTGTCTTAATACTTTTTACTTTTATTAATCTTTAAAAAATAACTTATATGGCTCGTGCAAGAAAAATATCAAAAATTTATGACAAAGAAAACATTTTCTCAACTTTAGATAAACTAAAATTATCTCAAAAAGAGAATAACATTTTAACTCACTTCGATGGTAGGCTAATTGCCAACACACTCGTAACTGAGAAATATGAACTTTTCGACTTTCCAACATTTGCAAAAGATGTGGTTGAACAAGTAGAAAATTATTTCACTCCTGAAACCTACAATTTACGTATTACAAAAGGAACACAAGAACTCCGCCTTATCGGTGAAGAAGTTCTAATCAATGGTGATCGTTATTCAAAGATGTTTAACATCTTAAACTCGACTGATAAAAGTCGTGCTCTTCAATTAAATGTTGGTCTTATTCGTTTTATCTGTTCAAACGGTATGGTCGTTGCAGCAGAAGGTGAAGACTACTCTGGTCTTAAAACCAAACATTTCAAAAATTCTCTACCTGAGAAAGTAAAAATATTCGTTGATAGTCTTGATACTTTTGATATGAATATTCAGAAACAATCTGAAATAATCGAAAATCTTAATGGTCGTTTCGTTTCATTCAAAGAACTTGCCACAAAACTTGCTCTTGATGAAGATGGTATTATGAATGATAATAAAGCATTTAAACTTCGTGCTTTTGCTAAGAAACTTCTTACATCCGAAACAGATAAATTGGTTGATTTGCACTCAGACCAAATAACTCTTCTTAAAAATGCAAATCTGTTCTTAAATCCAGATTTCGACAAAGTAGATATTCAAATGTCTGCTTATAATGCTCTCAACTGTTGGACTGAAGTATATCGTAACTACGACTCTTCTATTCTTAAAAGAGAAACTAACAGAATACTCGAATTAGTATAATTATCAACGGTGGTGCTAGTTAGCACCACCTTTTCATTATTTTTTAACAATTTAAACAAAAAACGTTATTATGAACAATTTTATGAATTTTATGAATCGATTATCACCTCTTAAAAAGAGACTTCTTAAAGTAGGTGGAACAATACTTGCCCTTATTGTTATTGGTATTATCGTACTTTCTACCTGTCTAGTTACAATTGAACCAGGTGAAAGAGGGGTAATGTTTTACAAATGGGGAAATGGTCTCAATGTAGATATAGTCTACGATGAAGGTACCCATATCGTGGCACCTTGGAACACAATGGTTATTTATGATGTTCGTCAGAAAACTGAAGAACTAACAATGTTGGTTTTAGATAAAACTGGACTTGAAGTAGGAATTGATGTAAGTATTCAATATAAACCTATGCCAGACAGAATCGGTTATTTACATAAAGATATTGGTAAAGATTATAAACAAATTATTGTTATTCCTTATCCAAGAAATGTTGTTCGTGAAGTAACCGGACAATTTACCGCAGAAGAACTATATTCCACTAAACGTGACCAATTACAGAGTCTATGTGAAGAAATGTTAACAATTAAATTTAAGGAAAAAAATATTATTCTATTAGATGTTCTTATTCGTGATGTAAATTTACCAGCAAAGATTAAAGATGGTATTGAAGCAAAAGAAGCACAGAAACAAAAGAATGAGTTAGCTGAAAAGATAAATGCTGAAAAAGAATATCTTGCAACAGCCGCAATCACAGAAGCAGAAGGTATTAAACAATCAGTAATACTAAAAGCTGAAGGAGATGCACAAGCAATTAAATTAAAACAAGAACAGTTGAGACAATCACCTCAATATATTGAGTATATTAAATGGCAAGGATTCGCCACAACTGGAAATTCTCCATACGGTACAAACAACGTTTTTGGTGGAAATACGTCTGTAATTAAAGGATTAGGTGATTAAGAAAAATTAACAATTGTGAGGTTTCACTATCTCACTCAATTTTATTGTAAATAAATTAAAAATAACTATGAAAAAAAATTGGAAAAAATATTTAGGATATTTTATTATCCTAATGGCTACTATGATGTTCATCTCAGGTTGTGCTGATGTAACAAATATTGATGCGTGTAGAGTTACTGAACCAGATGGTTTTTGGAGTGGTCTTTGGCACGGTTTTATTGCGTTCTTTTCATTCTTTGGTTCTTTGTTCGATGACGATATTGCAATTTATGCAGTAAACAATAATGGTCATTGGTATGACTTTGGTTTTGTATTAGGATCAGGTATTCTTGGTTGGGGTGCAAAATCAAGCACAAGCACAAAAAATTAATGAAAAAAGCCATTATTGGAAAATATGAAACGTTTACAACTACTCGTTGGAAAGGAGATTATATAATTGAATTTCCAGATCATTTTGAATGTATTGAAGATTATATCAATCATTTAAAAGAAAACGATGCAGAAATGTATAATAATTTACATGAAAAATTAATGGGTCTCAAAACTCTTAAAGAAAATACTAACATAACTGATATTCTATATTTCAAAGATGTTAATGGTGATAATTTAAGATATGATGAATATTAAAAACTTTTTAAAACTTTTTAAAACAAAATGAAAGAATTTTCAATTAATGAAAAAAACAAAACTTTATGGGATAATAATTTCATAACAGTTGATGGTAGTGATGATGTTCAAAGTTGTGGCGATGATGGTATTTATCGAAAAGCAGAACCATTGAATAATGACCCAGAATTACAAGAATATGGTGCAATTGTTGATATTTTGAAACAAGGTTACTTACATAAGGATTATAAAATATTTAATCCTGAATCAAATGAGCCAATATGTTTTATGAGTAAAGAACCATTGAAAATATATGATGTAGTTCTTTTAATAAATGGGTGGGAAGAATATAATAGTTTTGTTGTATTCTTGGGGACAATTGAAAATGATACAAAATATCTATTCAAATATTTCCATAGTCCTTCTGATTCGATTAGAAATTTTACTACAATTATTAAAAGTGTGAAATAAATAGAAAAAAAAATAAACTTTTTCTGTTTTTGTGTGTATAATATAGGATGGAATATTTCCATCCTTATAAGAAATAATTAAAATTTTTATTTATGAATCATTTTGAAAAGAAATTCCAACAAAAAACTGGATTAAAATTCGAAGAATTTTACAAAGAACAAAAACCTAAACTAACTTGGTATTTGTCTAAATGGACAAAAGACTTTGAAATTGCAGAAGATTTTGCAGACGAAGCTTTTGTCAAGGCACTTAATTCAATTGATGGTTATAATGGTGAAATGGCTCAAGTTCATACTTGGGTATATACTATTGCTGTCAATATTGTGAAAAAAGATCACCAAGATAAACAAAAAATGCCATCCATATCTATGGATAAAGAATTATCAAACAGCGCATCTATGAATATGTTTTTACCTTATTCTGATGGTAAAAAAGAATTGAGTAAGTACAAAGAAACTTGTAAAAAAGCAGAAATAATTAGAAATGCTATTTTTAATTTATCTGAAAAACACATCAAATACAAAACTGTACTTATTATGAGAGAAATCGAAAACATGTCTTATAATGAAATATCAGATTATTTGAAATTAAATTTATCTACGGTCAAATCACAGATTAAACAAGGTCGTGCTATAATAGCCAAAAAAGTAGAAAAGAAAATAGCATACATAGATGAACACGGTTTAGAATAACTTTGTTAAAAAAATCCAGTAAAAGCCACTTTCGAGTGGCTTTTTTTTATTACAACAAATCCTAATATTATTCATATAACCTTCATGTTACATAATAAAATCATAAAACTATCTTTATCATCTTACAAGAATTATGAATTGAATGATATATTAGATTTTCTTCTCGACAATGATATAAAAATGCAGGACCTTATTAATAATGTTTCTGTTATTTTAGATTGGAAAGAAATTTCAGATATCGAAAGAGATTGTCTTAATGAATTTTATGATTACTTATATCAAATTAATTACAAAATATGAAAAATAATTACACAAAACGTAGATAACAAAAAACGACTTTTCTAACTTTAATATATAAATATAAAAATTATATATGAAAAGAGATTTGACTAAAGTTATAGGTTATATCTATAAAATAACTAGTCCAAATGGGAAAATTTATATTGGACAAACAATAAATAAAAAGCAAAGGAAATATCATTATAAATCTGGTCATTATAAACAACAAATAAAATTGTGGAATAATGTTAATTTCTATAATTGGAATCCCTCTGAAACTTTTGAAATAATAGAAGAGTGTTATTGCGGAAATGAAAAATGTATATTAAATGAAAAAGAAATATATTGGATTAAATATTATGATAGTTTTAAAAATGGATTAAATTGTAATGAAGGTGGTAGTGGCAATATTGGTTATATACCATCACTTGAGTCAAGAAAAAAAATGAGTGATTCTAAAATTGGAATAAAACACACAGAAGAAAGAAATAAGAAAAAAAAAGAATATACGAAAGGTAGAAAACATACTGAAAAAGCAAAGAAAAAAATGAGCGAAGCCAAAATAGAAAATATGACTGACGATATTAGAAAAAAAATAAGTGATGGTCTTATGGGAAATAAAAACGGTCTTGGTAATAAAGGAAATGCGAAAAAAGTTGTATGTTTAACAAATAACACTGTTTATGAATCCATAAAAAAAGCATCATTAGATTTAAATGTATTTGATACTGGTATTATTGGTGTTTGTAAAGGAAAACAAAAACAAACTAAAGGTTATATTTTTAAGTATTATGAAGAAGATGAAGAAATATTAAAAAAAAGAATTATTAAATGAAAAATAAGATATATGATGAATCTAAAATAAACATAAAAGACTTTTATTCAATAATGAAAAACAATAGAAATGAAAAAGAAATGTATAGAGTATTTGCAACCAGCCTAGGTTGGTCTGAAGTTATGTTTATCTTTGATGAAGATACAAAATTTTCAGAAATAAATGATAATCCAAAAACTCAAATGTTATCAAGAGATGATTATGTTGGTACTTATGAGTTTGATAAAAACTTTATTCAGTTTTTTAATAAAGAAAAAATCGGTGACAAATATTATTTTTTCAGATTTTCTTATCACAAAGACCAGGCAACACCAGAAGAAAGACAATGGAAAAAAATACCAGAGTTTGTTCCGAAAGAAATACCAAAAAGTAAAGAACATAAAAATATTGTAGTTAAACCAGGTCAAGTAGATGCTGGAGATTTTAAATCGTTGTTTTAATGAAATATATCGGTAGCAAAAAATAAAACCCTCGAATAATTATGACAACTAAAACCTCAACTAATGTTGCATCGAATATGACAATGACTGCTAATGTGCGATTAGCTGTGTATAAGCAAATGCTTGAAATACTATTTCGTGATAAAGATGTTTCTATTAAACATAATAGACAATCTGATAGAATTTTGTAACATACTTACTAAAATACATAAAACGACAGGAAAATTGTGTCATGGAGACATTTTAAAGAAATATATTGATAAGTTAGAAAGATTGGATGAAAAAAAACTCTTAAATGAATAAGAGTTGTTCAAAAATTTCTGTAAAATATTTTTGGGAATAAAAAAGTTATTATGAATAAGAAAAGATTTAATGTAAAAATACATAAAATATCAAAAAAGATAAAATCTGTAAACTATCTTGGTGGTAAATGTGAAATGTGTGGAGAAACACATTTTTATAAATTATGTTTCCATCATAAAGATCCTAAAACAAAGGAACATAAACTTTCAAAATTGATTAAAGATAAATCTTGGACAGAAATAAAAAAAGAATTAGATAAATGTATATTATTATGTAATAATTGTCATACAGAATTACATAATAAAATAGATGAACGAAATAATGGTTTTGGAAGAGAAAACAAGAAGATATTTTTAGAATTTAAGGGCAATTTTGAATGTGAAAAATGTGGATATAATAAATGTAATGATGCGTTAGAATTTCACCATATCGAAAATGATGATAAGTTATTCGAAATAAATATGATAAGAACATCTTTTACTGATATTAAAAAACTTACAGAAAAAGTTGAAATCGAATTAAATAAATGTAAAATACTTTGTAAAAATTGTCATACTGAAGAACATTACGAAGTGAATTTTTACGAAGAAAATAAAAAACTTATTTTAGATAAAGTTGAAAATATGAAAATTTACAATACTCAGTTGGATATGGAATATATCAGAGAATTATATTTTGATAAAGGTATGAAACAAATAGAAATAGTAAAATTATTAAATTCGAGTAGATCAACCATAAGTATGGCTATAACAAGATTAAAAACAAAAAACCTCTTAAAAGATTAAGAGGTTATTGTTTATTGTTTTTCTGTTTCTATTATGTATTCACCAAATTTCTTATCATCAGACCACCAAGCGGAAACATAATAATTCTTAATCGGATGCTGCTCGAAACTCTCACCAGTACTAATAATATCTTTACCAATCCAACTACCAATTGCCCATTCAGAACCAGTGATATCAGCGTTGAATGTGAAACAATTTCCACATATTTCTGCTTCGTCAGAAGCACCAACTGATGCGAT
>Ga0172381_10006455_pt1 | contig 11729 bp, 16 predicted proteins | sample Leawel6488metaG_FD_119754 | JGI IMG/M metagenome (GOLD analysis project Ga0172381, IMG submission 119754) | Leachate microbial communities from a municipal landfill in Southern Ontario, Canada - Leachate well 64-88 metaG | ecosystem: Engineered > Solid waste > Landfill > Unclassified | place... | reverse complement strand
CAAGATTATGCATTTTATGCTATTACATTTTCAGTCAAAAATTCTTCAGCAGTCGCGATTGATGAAGCAAAAATAATTTTTAATGGTGAAACAAAATATACTGGGAGTGCTGGAACTGCTATATTTTATGTTAGAGCTGCAAATAACTATGAATATCAAATTACACATGATGATTATCAGGATTATGTAGATGATGATAATGTGTGGTATAACGTTGATGTTTCCGCAAGTGCTACTATAAATATTGTAATGACAACATCGTAGAGGTGATATTATGTTTTTTAGAGATGAAATAAAATTAATATCTATTGCTTATGGTACTAATGACTATGGAGATAGCACAGAAACAGAAACTAAAAAAACTATATATGCTGATGTTAAGGGAGTAAGACAAAGTGAATTTTACCAAGCCCATGCGACAGGATTAAAGCCAGAAAAAACATTTGAAATAAGGGCAATTGAATATAATGATGAGTCTAGGCTTGAGTATAATTCGAAAAGTTACTCAATAATAAGAACATATGAAAAAGATGGTGAAATGCTAGAACTAATATGTTCTGCAATAGTAGGGCATGAGGTGAGAAGTGGCTAGAAAAACATATGAATCAAGAATAGAAGATGCTAAAAGAAAAATAAAAGAAAAGCCTCAAAATGCACTTAGAGAAATTGGTAAATTGCTAACTGTAGCAATAAGAAATAAGGCAGATAAAAGTAAAAAGAAAAGAACATATTATTACAAAGGAAAAAAAATAGTAGTTAAACCTGGTCGACTAAAAAGGTCTATTGGCTACTGGTTCAGGAAAAAAGAAAATGACTTGGTAATAGGTTCGAAAGCTTTTTACGCACATTGGGAGGAATTTGGGAGTAGTAAAAATCCTAAAAGTCCTTTTTTAATGCCTGCAATTATGCAAAATAAAGATTTAATTCAAGGAATGATTATGGATGCATTAAAGGAGCTGGAAAAAGAAGAATGAATACACTTGAACTAAAAAAAGCTATAGAGACATTTCTAAAGACAAAAGCGACAAGGGTATACCAAAGAAAAGCTCCTGCAGGTGTTTCATTTCCTTATATTGTCTGGAATATGCCAAGTTCTAATAGTGAATATTCAAAGAGAGAAGACATAATATTAGAAGTTGACGTTTGGGATAATTCCAATTTGACCATTATAATTGATACGCTAGTAGGGAATATTGATGGTGATGGAGATATAAAAAATCCTACTGGATTACATAGAAAAAATATTTTTAGTAATGGTGTTCTAAGTGCAAAAATTTATAGAACAAATAGATACGAAATTGAAGATGAAAACGAAACACTTGTGCGTAGACAATTACGCTACAAGATACAAACATATTTAACTTAAAAAGGAGTGATTAGATGGCTGATCCTAATGATATACTTTTAGGCGATGGTGTAATTGCTATAGATGGTACTGATGTCGCACTTGTGCGAGGAGATAGTTCTTGGAAAGTAGAAAGAGATTATCGACAAATTACAGCAAATGGAGATAGAGGCCCAGTCAAAGGAAGAATAAGAAAAATTAAATCAGTTGCTAGCTTAAAATTAGGGCTATTAGAAATAATTCCAACTGATATGTCAAAATATTATCCAGCAATGACAGTTACTTCCGTAGCTGCATCTGATACAATCACAGGAGCAGCAGATATTGCTGATACTGATTATCATACTGTGACATTTACTGGTGAAACAAAAGATGGTAGAAGCGTTGTAATAACGCTAGAAAATGCCATAAATTTAGAAAATTTAGACTGGGGTCTAGTTGATACGGAAGAGGTTGTACCAGAACTTAATTATACAGCTACTTATTTACCAGCTGCTAGAACAACAGAACCATGGAACGTTGTTTTTGCAACTGCAACTGCTGACGATGCTGTTGCTCCAATACTTGTTCCATCAGCAATTCCAGCTGGTACAAGTTTATATCTTACTGTATCATTTAACGAAAAATTACATGCAGATACTTATGCAATTAGCGATATAACTAATCTATTTGCAAGTATTAAAAATGATGGTGTTGATATTGATTGTGCTACAGTTGCAAATTCTGTCGAATGGTTTGATACACTTACACAAAATCCAAGGGCAGTCATAAAAATACCTTCGACAGTTTTTGTTGCAACAAAAACAGTTAGATTCAATGCAAAAGCAGCAGCAATCAAAGATGTATCTAGCAATGCTATTAGTGCAGCAACAAATTTTGATACTGTTGTAACAGCTTAATACAATTATTAATAAAATGGGCAGAGATGCCCTTTTTTATTTTAGAAAGGTTTGAAATATGAGAGAATTGCAGAATGAAGACATGTACATACTATCTGAAATAGCAGATAAAATTGAATTTACATTGCCTAAATATCCTGATACTAGTAATAAAAGTGATAAAGAAGTAGAGGCAATGCAAAAAGACTATGGAATGCAAATAATTACTATGCTTATAAGAAAAATTTATAAGGCAAAGACTGAAATAAATAAATTACTAGCAAATGTTAATGAAAAATCTGTTGAAGAAATTTCAAAGATGAGTATAAAAGAAACAATTTTAATGCTCAAAAATTTAATAAAACAAGATGGTGTATTGGATTTTTTCAAATAAGCCGTAATGTTGATATCTGTGAGATATATTCATTGCTGGCTAATAGTTGGATGTCAATTAAAAATTTACCTTTAAAATTTGGCATAAATATGATTATTCATTTAAAGCAGGAAAAAGAAGAAAATAAAGCTTTTCAAATGTGGTTAATGAAATATATAAATATGGACAAAAAGACATTTATGTCATTTGAAAGATTTTATCAAAAGAGATCCAAGCTTAAAAAGAAAAGAAAAAGTAAAAAAGAAATATTAGATAAGGTATACAAAATAAGGCAATCACTCAAAAAGTGAGGTGATTTACATAGAAATATTTAAGTTATTTGGACGAATTTTTATAAATAGTGATGAGGCTGAAAGAGATTTAGATAGAGTAGATAGTGCTGGAGAAAAAACAGGTGGAATGTTTGATGGTTTGACTGAAAAAGCTGGAACACTTGCACTAGGATTTGCAGCAGCAGGAGTAGCAGCAGCTGGAGCATTTGCAGTAAAAGGCGTAATGTCAGCGAGCGATATGCAAAAAGCTATGAATAGCTTACAGGCTGAAACAGGACTAACTAATGATGAATTTAATAATCTTGATGATGTAATGAAAAATATTTATGCAAATAATTTTGGCGAAAGTTTTGAAGATATCGGCAAAAGCATGTCTATTGTAAACCAACAAACTGGGAAAACAGGAAAAGAATTAGAAAATCTTACTACAAATGGTTTACTTTTGAGAGATACTTTTGAAATGGAAGTTGGCGAGTCTATTAGAGGCGTAGACATGATGATGAAAACATTTGGCGATACTGGAGAAGAGGCATATAACCTTATTGCGCAGGGTGCGCAATGGGGATTAAATAAAAATGAAAATTTGCTAGATTCTATAAATGAGTATTCAGTGCATTTTGACCAGCTAGGCTTATCTTCTACAGATATGTTTAATATGTTTGCTAATGGAGCAGCAGCAGGTGTATTTGATATAGATAAACTTGGAGATGCTGTAAAAGAATTTGGAATAAGGGTAAAAGACGGAAGTACAGGAACAACAGATGCATTCAAAGCACTTGGATTAGATGCAAAAAAAATGACACAAGATTTTACAGCAGGAGGAACAAAAGGAAAAGAAGCTTTTGAGCTTGTAACAAGTAAAATAAATGGCATGAAAGACCCTGTAAAACAAAATCAAGTTGGTGTTGCTTTATTTGGTACTATGTGGGAAGATATGGGAGATAAAGCAGTAAAAGCGCTAACTAATACGGATGGCGAAATAACCAAGAATAAAAAAGCTTTGGATGATATAAATAAAATAAAATATGATGACCCAATTAGTGCAATACAAGGTATTGGGAGACAACTAGAGGTAGGCTTATTGATACCTTTAGGTGAAAAAGTTCTTCCGAAATTAAACGAATTTGCAAGTAATATATCTAAAAATATGCCTCAAATTAAAGCAACTTTTGAAGGTGCATTTGAAAAAGTTGGAACTGTTTTAGGCGGAATTGTAGATAATTTAGATATAATAATACCACTTTTAGGCGGTTTACTTGTTGCAACACTAGCATTTAAAGCAGTTAGCGCAATTATTGGAATATATAATGCATGGGTAGCAATAACAGAAACGCAAACAATTGTTCAATGGGCTTTAAACAGTGCATTGTTAGCTAATCCTGTGGGAATAATAATAGCTGCTGTAGCTGGACTGGTTGCAGCATTTATAATTTTGTGGAATACATCAGATGGATTTAGAAATGGTGTAATTTCTATTTGGAAAACGATAAAAGATTTTTTTGTTGGAATATTTACTTATTTAAAAGATACTTTTTCAACTTGGGGGCCAATTGCTCTTACTGTTTTAGCACCATTTATTGGTATTCCTTTGTTGATATATAAAAACTGGGATGCAATAAAAGCAAAATTATTATCTGTCTGGAACTGGATAAAAAGTACTGTTAGTAGTATATTTTCTGCTATTGGCAACTTTTTTGTTAGCATATGGAATAAAATAAAAAGTGTGACTATGACAGTATGGAATGCAATAAAATTTGGTATAAGCACATATATAAATGCAGTAAAAGCAATTATATCTGGAGTATTTAATGCAATCTATAGTGTAGTATCTAGTATCTTGAATAAGATAAAAAGTACTACTAGCTCAGTCTGGAACTCGGTAAAAAGCACTATTAGCAACATAATTAATGGCATAAAAACAGCCATAAGCAATGCATTTAATAGTATAAAAACAACAGTAACTAATATTGCTAAAAATGCTTTGCAGTGGGGAAAAAACATAATAAATAATATTGTAGATGGCATAAAATCTGGAATAGGTAAAGTTGGAGAAGCAGCAAAAAAAGTAGCTAATAGTATAAAAGATTTCCTGGGATTTTCTTCACCTACAAAATTGGGACCAGGATCAACTGCTCATAAATGGACACCAAATTTAATGTCTATGATGGAATCTGGACTTATAAAGAATTTGCATAAAATAAGAAATGCATCAAATAAAGTCGCTGGAACACTTAGCAATATAAGCAGCGTCAGAGCAGCCACAACTAACTTAAGTAATGTAGCGTATGCCGGAAGTGCTGCAAGTAGTGGAGCAATAGGTGAAAGGGTAATACTACAAATTAATAACCCTAAATTTTTTAATCAGCAAGATGTAGATAAGATGATGACTCCAGTCGTTGCAAAATTGCAAAGTACTTTAGGAAGTAAGCGAGGATAATATTATGCCATATAAATTATTAATTGATAATAATAATGACAATATTTGCGAATATGAAATACAAATGGAACCAGATTGGAGCGTAGATGAGCGGATTAATTATAAATCAAAAATGCAATGTGTTATTTCTGATGATTTGGGGGCAACAATAGCCAAACATAAGCTAGTAGAGCTTTATAACCCATTAAATATTTTAGTCTGGAGCGGGATGATAACGGATATTGAAAAATATGAAGCAATTCTAGGAGAAGCAAACTATGATTTATCAATTGAAGATAATTCTTTAATTGCAACTAGATCACTCGCAAAAATTGCTTACGAAAATAGAACTATAGATTATATAATTAAAGATTTAATTAGTAGATATTTAGGAAACACTGTAAATACTGATTATGATTTCGGTATCAGGGAAGGAAACATAGAAATAAATTTACCAACTCTATCAAATCAGATTTTTAACTATTTAACTATTTACGAATGTCTTGATATCCTTGCTGAATATGGCTACATATGGAATATCGACAAAGATAGATTATTAAATTTTCACAGCATCGGATATGTAGTCAACTCAACAAATTTTGATAATTCAACAACTATTTTTGATAATTTTCGGTCAAAATCAACAATAGCTAATTATCGAAATTATCAGTATGTTAGGGGAAATCAGACTTTAACAAACTACAGAGAAAATGAAATTCCTTCACCTGTTGCTGATGGTGTTATTAAGTCATTTACAGTAAAATTTCCTATTGCCAAAACTCCGAAAATAGAAGTTGATGGAATAGATCAGACTGTGGGAGTCAAGGGAATTGACTCGGATGATGATTTTCAATGGCTTTGGTCGTATAACTCCAATATTTTATCAACTTCGGATTCGGATGCTGCTTTGGCGGTTGGAGTAGATATAAAAATCAATTATTATGGGCTGGTGCCAATATTAGTTGGATCCAAAAATCCTGTTGAAATTGCATCTAATGGGATATATGAGCATTATGTAAAGAACGATAATTTAAATTCTATTCCCGATGCAATGCTTTTTACTCAGGAACTTTTAAATAAATATAGTAATTCTGCCGACTATTGCAGTTTTGACCTATACGAAAAAACATATAATACTATGGAACAATTCAGTTTAAAACATGGTGTTTTAAACATAGATGAAATGTTTTTAGTTGAAAGTATAACCTGGAATACTTCTCAGATTGATGAGGATAATATCGTCTATCAGTATAAAGTATTGGATGGGGCAGCTCTTGGAGGTTGGGAAGAATTTTTCAAAAAACAATTCAAGCCTGAATATGTCGAGACAGGAGCAGGGGAATTGATTGTCGTACTAGAGGAAATTGACGAAACAATTAGCTATGCTGGTACTTATGAGGCTACAGAATATGACGACTTATTATTTCCAGATGATTTGTTATTCCCCTCCGACTTACTATTCCCTAATAACAGCTCTATTAATATTTTAGGTGGTGCTAGCGATTGATTATAAATAATGAAATTAAAGTGGTTGGAAAGTATGAAATATTTGAAAATGGCAAGAAAATAAAAGAATTTAATAATTTGATAACTAATTTATTATTAGATGAAATGATCAGCATTTTAGCTGGATATGTACCTAATATAGATATTCGGTATCTGGCAATTGGGACAGATAACACAGCGGTTGCCATCACTGATACATTGCTTGGAACTGAATATTACAGAAGTTTTTATATTGCTAGAGGCTTGACAGCTCCCCCGACATACGGGGAAGTAGTTATAGATTTTTATATAACAAGCGGAGAAGGAAATACAACTATAGAAGAGCTTGGAGTATTTTGCGGAAATAATGCTAATGATTCAGCCGATACAGGAATATTAATTTCGCATGTTCTGTGGAATTATACTAAAACAAGTGCGGTCGAGCTATTAATAAGATATACAGTAACTTTAAGTTAAAGGATGGTTTTTATGGTTAAATGGGAAAAAACATATGAAAAAAAAGATCTTGATTTGTTCTTAATGGATTTATTAAAAGATTTAAATGATCAAGATAATTTTTATAAAATAAAAAATATAGTTGTTGAAGGAACAGAAAAAGAAATTAAATATACTGCAAATATAGTATTTTTAGATAAAAAAAATGTAAATAAATCTTATATGCCTAGCAAAAAAACCGGAGATAACAATAATCAGATTACCACAAAGGAAGTGTTATAATGGCTGGATTCGGTAATTTTACGCCTCTTACTTGGGCAAATGGTGGCGTTCCTGCCATAAATGATGTTAATTTGCAGGCTGCTTGGGATATATTAGCAGAATTAGACGGGGAATTTTGGAGGGCTCAGACTTTAAACGCATATGATATTTTAGAGTATTTTTTCCATGTAAATTGTAAAGAGATAGATAATTTTACAGATTATGCAGAATATACCGCTTGGGCTAGTACTACACTTTCAAATGACACAACAAACAACACTATGGGTAAAAACGCAGTAAAAACACTAGAAAGCGATAATACCGCCAGTTTTGTTGGCATGTGGAAAAATATCACTTCTATGAATCTGGAAACTTTTAATAATGGAGAAGCTTCGACAGCAGATGATATTATATTGCTTGTTTTCTATATTTCCGATGTTACTAAGGTCAGTACTGTTAGCTATAAATTTGGAGATGATAACGCAAATAATTATAACGTAACTTATGCTGCTGCTACATGTTCCACTGGATGGAACGTAAAAAGACCAAGGAAATCAGACTTTGCTACAACAGGAGCTCCTAGTGGATGGAATGATATTACGTATATAGTTTTCCAGTGGTATAGTATCGTAAATTCCCAAAATGCATATATAACATTTCAATATTGTCAGTTATGTCGGGAAGATGTTGACTATGCTGGTTATTATAATCCGTTCCAAAAATATGTCGGAAGTGTTACTGGTTGGATTGATTATTTTGGAATATCTTTGGATTATATTATTTTATATGTTGATGAAGCTGTAAGTAAGCTGGGATTTATGAAAGTTAATCCATCAAATAATGAGGATGATTTATATGTCAGAAGTCAGGAATATACCAGCTTTATAAGCAAGTGGGAAGTATATTGCAAAAAGGCCGGCTATACAAATTCTTTTGTCTGGAGAGTAGATGCCAATAACTACATAGAAACTTACATAAGTGCAAATGTTTTATATTTGGATGCTGTTGAAGGTGGTGTTTTGACAAGTCAAAATGTGGCTTTATCAGTAAATTTGGCATTAAATGAAAGAGTTGAGTTATATTTTGAAAAAGCTGGTGATAGTTGCAAAGTACTAATAAAGAGGAATACGGAACATTTAAAAGAGCTAACACATGAAACTACTATAGCTGACACCGCATTAGGTTATTTATATACAGGTGCAGTCGGGACGTCTAGTTTTGGGCTTGTTACCGATTTTATGTTTTCGTATAATCCAGGATTCAAACTAGAAAAACAAAATACTTTTATTGCAGTAAAGCAAACAGCAAGCACGATTAATAACTCAGATGCTTATACTGCTGATCCTGAACTTTATTTAATTTTACCGAGAGGTTTGTGGGAGATAGAAGTCAATTTAGGCGTTTATAATGCTACTTCTAATACTCCAGATTTTAAAACAGATTGGAGTTTAACAAACGCAACAGCTATAACTATGAGAAGTTGTTCAGGCCCTGCAAGAGCTATTACTGATGGAGATGATACAACTATGCAATCAAGGAGGGTAGCTACTTCTTTGGGCATTGGATATGGTGTTACTTCTGAATATGTTAATATTACAGAAAAAGCAATAATTCAGGTATTAGGTGCTAGTGGTACTGTTACTTTGAGACGAGGACAATATACAGCAAATGCAAGTAATACTATAGTTGAGACACAATCATATATTTTGGGAAAAAGAATAAGGTAAAAAAAGAGGTCAATATGAATAGCAAAATATTTAACGCAATGTCTGTATTAATAGCACTCTTAGGTGGTTTTTTTGGCTGGTTTTTAGGTGGTTATGATGGGTTTATATATGCTTTAGTTGTTTTTGTAGTAATAGACTACATTACAGGAATTATGTTGGCAATATGCGACAAAAAAATATCAAGCAAGATAGGTTTTAAGGGAATCTTTAAAAAGGTTCTTATTTTTATTTTAGTCGGAATGGCTAATTTGGTTGATTGTGAAATAATTCAAAATGGAGAAACTATTCGAGATATGGTTATATTCTTTTATTTGTCAAATGAGGGTATAAGCATAATTGAGAATAGTGTAAAAATCGGTCTTCCAGTTCCAGAGAAATTAAAAAGTATTTTGGAGCAGATCAGTAAAGAAAAGAAGGTGAAGAAATGAGTTATATTGTGGCTGTAGATGATGGTCATGGTTTCGCCACAGTTGGTAAGCGAACTCCTGACGGATATAAAGAAAACGAGTTTAACCATTTTACAAAGGAATTTTTGAAAGAAGAATTAATTATAAATGGATTTAAAGTCGTTGACTGCTCTCCTACCAGAGAAGATAACCCTTTAAAAAATAGATGTGAAATAGCAAATAAATACAAAGCTGATATCTTTGCAAGTATTCATTTTAACGCATTTAATGGAACTTGGGGAACATGGGGAGGAATAGAAACATATCACTATAATAATTCTGTCGAAGGTCGTAAGCTGGCTACACTTGTACATCAACAACTTATGCAAGGAACAGCAATGCAAGATAGGGGTATTAAGTCAGCCGGATTTTATGTATTGAAAAATACTTCTATGCCTGCCATTCTTTGCGAATGCGGATTTATGGACAATAAGCGAGAGGCTGCATTAATGAAGAGCGAAACATATCGAAAAGAGTGTTCTAGTGAAATTTGTAAAGGGATTTGTAATTATTTTGGAGTAACCTACAAACCTGTCAAATCCGATACTTTTTATAGAGTGCAGACCGGAAGTTTTGCAGACTGGAAAAATGCAGAAAACATGATAAAAGAGTTGAAAAAAGCAGGTTTTGAAGCTTGTGTAATGGAGTTTAAAGTATGAAAAATTTAAATCAATTAATTAAATTACCAGTCTTAAAATATAGTCTTGATTTAGATTTTGAAAATAGGCAGATTGAGAAATTATTTGAAGAAATCGAAGAATTCAGGCAAGAAAACTATCCAAGAAGAACAGAAAAAGCATGTGAGCTTTTAGATCTTCTTCAAGTATCTCTATCTTTTTTAGAATTATTTTCTGTGGATGAAATAGACCAAGCATATAGGCTTAATCTTGAGAAACATAAGGATAGGCAAGAATTTGAGATAATTGGGAAGTATGAAATATTTAAAATTATGCATAAAAAAAGCCCTTAATTGGGCTTCTAATTATATTATAGTTAGTAATTCTTTTTTAAATTTGTTCCAGTCAGTATTACCATTTTGTGATCCGGTCATGTAGCAATTTTCTTGATTTCCTTTTTTTTATTTTGTTGCATCTCCTATGGAGCTAATTGCCAGCTTTTAATTTTATTTCAATCTCCTACGGAGCTAATATTTTGCATGCATGTCCAGCTGGCAATATTATTTTATACTTTATTTTCTAGTTAATCAATAGATTTTCAGATTACGACACCTTATTGTCGTTTTTTTAATCTTCATTATCATCTTTTCTCAATTCTTCAAGATGTTTTTTCATTTTTGTATGTTCATCATCAGTAATATAAAATGTTTTCTTTGTCCTTCCAGTTGCTTTTCTTCCTGAGTTTTCTCTTTTTCCTCCCCATGTTGCATTTGTAAAAATAAAATTTTTATCTTCCCAGTCATTGCCACCTACCCAAGTATATATTATATATTTGTCACAATAAAAACCATGTCTCCATAAGAAAAAAGAGCCTTTCAGCTCTCTAAATTAATTCAATATCTTCTACATAAGTAGCTTTTGATATTGATTCCTCCCCATACCTTATATATACATTTCTGTCAACGCTTGTTATAATGCCGTATTCATATAGTTCTTCGCTACAATCCTTATAAGGTCTATATAATACTTTTTTTCCAATACTTTTGTTAGCAATTTCTATTGTCATTCTTATCTTCTCTTTTGCTTCACTAGGCATTTTGTAGTCACATGAAGAACTAGAACATTTTATCCCTTGCAATTCATACGTTTTTTTTGCTGCTGTAACATTGTAATTAAAAGATACTAGTATATTCCCACATATTTTACATTTTCCTAATCCAGACATTTAAACCATCCTTTCTATTTTTTAATAAATCCTTTTATTTTCGATAATGGAATAAATCCATCATCCTTTTTGGCTGTCAGCGCAACAACTACAACTATTATAATAATTCCTAGCCAAAACTTATTTACCAGAGCCAATACGATTCTGAATGTAGCAGAACTATCAACATATTCCATTAATTTAGTTATATCTTTCACTTTCATCCCT
>Ga0172381_10006454_pt1 | contig 11730 bp, 17 predicted proteins | sample Leawel6488metaG_FD_119754 | JGI IMG/M metagenome (GOLD analysis project Ga0172381, IMG submission 119754) | Leachate microbial communities from a municipal landfill in Southern Ontario, Canada - Leachate well 64-88 metaG | ecosystem: Engineered > Solid waste > Landfill > Unclassified | place... | reverse complement strand
CAGAAACGTTGCGGTCCATTTCAGGACCTGGCTGTTGTAGTATGCCCAGAGATCCGCGCACCGTGCGTCACATTCTTTCTGGAGTGCGATGTCGGGATTAATCTCGTAATATTCGATCGGCAGTTCCTGCCCCGCGTCGACACCGCTGCTCTGGAGGGTCTTGGAATACCATTTCCCTGAGAAACTCTGACACCGGACCGTCACCCGGTTGTATTTCTCTTCGCCGTCCTGGTCAAGCGTGACTGGTGTGATGAGGTACGGGTCCGGGTTGGTGATGGTGACCGGTGCCGGTAGGTCCAGCCCCGTGAAGATGTTGTCGATCTCATCTTCCTGAATGAAGTAGGCAGCAGGGATTACCTGGCTGCCGCTGACCCGGTGTTTCACTACGAAGATGAATCCCAGATACTTGGCAACCTCCTCGATGGCCTGGATCTTGGTCTGCTTCTCGCGGAAGATCCAGTCAATGGCCAGTTTGAGTGTAGTCCCGTAAATTCCCGATGTCGACGCCAGCCGGTACGGTTCTATCCCGGTGATGGATTGCCAACTGGTGCCCCCAAGCACGTCGCGGACCCACGTCTCCGGGGACCTGACGGTAGATGAGATAGTCCCGGTTACGTCGATAGCATGGCCGTCCGCATAGGCATACAGTTCATCATCGACAAGCAGCTGTTCCCCGTGCTGGAAAATGCCCGTGGCGTTCTCGATCTCAATCCAGGGATACCCGTATGGTCTGACAGCGACGACCTTGCCGAAGTCGCCCGTCGTCCCTCCGACCACGACGTCACCGACCTTGAAGTGGTGGACCACGAAGTCGTAGTAGAGCCGGTGGAGAGTCTGCGACGCCTGGCTTTCCTCCGTGAGGATAGTCATGTCGGCATCGTTGAGATACTGCATCGAGAGATACCAGGCGTAGTTGTATGCCCTGATGGTTTCCGAGTCCTCTGCAGGACCATGACGGGCAGTTGATGACGGGATGAACCCGACGAAGACCGGTTGCATTGTGCCGGCATAGTCCGGGATTTTCACTGCGACATCCCGGAAATAGATGCTGCTGTATACCCCTCCGGTCGTTGCAAGGACAAACTCGAACGAGGCGGCTGCCATCTTGTCGGTCAGGCCCTGGGTGACCGTCACGCCCGTGCAGAGTGGGGGCAGGCCGGTCTCGACACTGGTCGGCAAGTATGATTTTGTCGTGATTGGCAGCGGGACGTTATAGACGGTTCCTGCGAGCGCAAGCTGTTGGTTCGCCAGCATCGAGCCTGCCAGGGTGAGTTCCACGGGCTCGAAAATCATCTGGGCGTTGATGCCCTGGATGTTCATCGAAGATGTGAGTGTGATCGTAGCGGCGTCGAATGCCAGGAACTGCCCCGGCTCGAAGTAATGCCGGGCGATCGGTTTGAGGTAAGGATCGTCATACGCGAACCGTTTGACGAGATGGGACGAGTTCAGCCGTCCACCACCCGGGCACCGGCGCCAGACATTGCCGTGAAATTCCGGTGTTGGCGGCGCAGGCCCGAAGTGCATGGACCCCTCGATCCGGACTTCGGTCCAGAACGACATGTCCTGCAGAATCGGATCCATTGAGCCGGCCAGCTGGATGGTTGCCGGTTCTTCGAATACGAGAAAATCGCTCTGCCCCTTGATGAACAGCTGGCCGGAGATCCGGACTGTGGTTTTCATGTCGGTCGAGGTCCAGAGCTCGTCCGCTGAGACTGTCATTGTGACGGGCTCGAAGACCAGTTCGGAGTTGATGCCGCTCAGGTAGAGCGTGCCTGGCGATATCGCGACCGTAGCAACCGGAAACGCGAGATCGGACCCCCCGCGCTCGAAAAAGGCATTCGCTATATGCGCGAGGGTGCCGTTGACGTTTTTGTTGAGGAGGTGATCGGAAGTGAGGCGTTTCCGGCCAATGCTCCTCCTCCAGACCGAGGCCGCCATGGTGCAGGCCGCCTACTTGTCTGCGATCTCGATTGCCATGTAGGGTGTGCCGGATGATGTTGCGTCGGAGTCGTCCAGGACATACAGCGCGGAGTTGTCATAGACTTGCGGCATGCCCGTGCTGAGCATGTCGTCCACCCGGAGGTCGTTGATGATCGTCAGCCGACCGTTCCAGAGCGGGCGGAGGATCATGATGTTCCAGGTGCCTGCCGTGGCCACGGTTCCCCTGACCCGGGTAATGCCGCTGACTCCGGAGTCGCCAGACGCGAGAGGGATGCGGGTGCAACGACCGAGCGTGTGTGCGATGGCGAGCGAGACGACGCCCGTGTCACCTGCATTGCCGTCCTGGTCGAGATAGTTGATCTGGATACTCGGTACGCCCGTTCCTGCCGTGACCTGTTCGTACCAGAGCTCGATGCCGTTGTAGAATCCGTTCGGAACTCTTGCGGCGAACGACGGCTGTGCTGACAGGGTGACATCGGCGTTGTGCGCGTATGCCCCGGCCACGAAAAGCCGGTCATAGAGACGGAGGTTCCCTACCACGCTGTTCGAGTACATGACCCGCGTCAGGTATCCGGTGCCGGTGAACGCTTCGATCTTCGGGTACCCGTCCGTTGCGTCAGTCGGCACGATCCCGTTAGCCGTGTTGCCGGGCGACAGGGTTCCCGGCCCCGGCACCCCCGCGAGATCGAACAGCGTGAACGGGGTTGCCGCCACGGTCGTCCTCGCCGCGCTCTTATAGAAGACAGGTTTCTGCTTGACCGCTGCGATGTAGTCGTCAAGTGATGCGATGGTCACGATCACACCGCCTGTGCGAGTTTCATCACGACTTCGAGCGTTTCCGAAACCGCCACGTTCTTGGTCGCCGGGGCCTTCCCCCGCATCAGCATGTGTCCTGCGGATGCGGCATCAAAGATAGCAGCTTCGTTCACCCCAATGGATGCAGCGGTGTTGTTGGTGAAAGTGTGGGACCACACGCTCTTGAATGCCGACTCGTACGAGCAGGTCGCGAGGGCCCGCGCCATGCCCGACCCCGTACATTCGCTGACAAGCGCCGTGTGAGCGTCGGATTCTGCCGTGTCCCCTTCCCCTATTGCCAGATACTGCCAAGATCCGGCAGTGGTCTGGTTTGTGTACCGGGCCTGGTATTCGAGGCCCACGATTGTGACTGTTACCATGAGTTACTTCTCCTCCTGAATGTCGATTGGATTGCCATCAGGGCCCTTCCGATAAGTGACAGGGGTCTTGACGTGTTCGACTGACTTTACCGGGCGCCGATAACAGGTTGCGCAGATATCGATCGAGAGATATTCCGGGCATCCCATGGCGCAGTTCGCCGGGGGAACGCCCCGGTGAATCGTCGTGCATTCGGCAATTCCGCGAATCCTTGCTTCGGTCATACTGTGTGCCTCACAAAACTGATCGTGAATTCCCAGACCCCCAGGTTCGATTGCGGGACTTCCGCTGCGCTGAGGCTCTCGATATAGCAGTTCGTATACGAGATGCCGTTCAGGACCAGCGTGCCGCAGACTGCTCCCTGCGCCTGGATGTGCATTTTTCTCGATAACAGCCGAGCCTTGGACACCAGCCCGGTCTTGGCTGCCAGGGCCGTGTAATCACTGTGCAAATTGGTTCTGCACAGGACCTCGGCTTCATACTCGTACCCGCCGCCCGATCCGACAATCTTTTCCCGGACAATCTGCCGGCTCGGAACCAGCGTGCCATCAAAGGTGCAGGTGACCATCAGGTCCTCACTCCTTTCTGCCTGCGCTGGTCGGCAAGGTATTTCTCAAACGATTTATCGCCGTTCAGGTAGATGTTGCCGGTGATGGTGATACCTGCCAGTGGCCCGGATGCTTTAGCCTGAGCTTCCTCGTAGGCTTTGGTACCTGATACGGTCTCGATTGCCTGGCCTGCCCGGATCGCGTTGAACTCCGTTGCTGCAGCGTTCAGCGCCATCTGGTCTGTTCCAAGGTCCGCCGCCACTGCCTGTCTCGACCGATTGTAGGACATGGTGAGTGATCGAATCTGACTGACATCGCGGCCAGCGAACTGGACGTCCTGCAGATAGTTTTGATCGAGCTCGTAGAGTTTGGTTTTCTGGTCCTGGACCTTCTTAATCTGGTCCTGGTATTCTTTCCATGCATCCACGAGGGCCGCGACCCGGTCCTTCTCGGCCTGCTCCGCGTTCTTGTCGACGACTTCGGGTGCAACCCCTCCGGGTTTCGTGGGTTTGACCCATTTCGAGCCATCCCAATACGCCCCCTCGGTATATCCAGCAGCCTTAAGGGCGTCTGCGGTCTGTGTTGCCTGTATCCACTTCGCGAGATCCTCCATCTCTTTCTTCGCGGCATCGAGATCGTGATTGTTGATGATCTCGTAGGCTGCTTTCGCCTCGGAACCAACGATATGGAATCCGCGACCAGCGTATTGCAGGACATCGGCCAGAACGGCAACAGCGGGGATCCCGTAGTCCTGGATGAACGGCATGAGCTCCTCAACGACCGGGATCAACTCGGTCCCGAGCTCGACATACATCAGGTTCCACTGTTCGTTGACCAGGATCAGCTCGTCGTTGAACCGGTCCATCTTCTCGATCTTGTCGCTGTCAAAAACCGGGGACTGGTCAAGGAGGGCCTGGAGTTCTTCGCGGGAGATCTCTGCCAGGTCAGAGATGTTCGAAAATCCCCGCCCGAAGATCTGCATCTGGGCCTGGTTCCTGGCGAAACCTTCGGGCAGCCGGTTGAGCGCTGCGAACGTATCGAGCAGGACCTCGTTGGTGCTCCGCAGGTTCCCCTGCGAGTCCACGACTTTCACACCGAGATCTGCAAACAGCATCCCAATCTCGGAGGTAGGATCCACAGCTTCCTTCATCCGGACGGTCATCATCCGGACGGATTCGGTCATTGCATCGGCATTCCCGCCAACCGCCACCGTTGCGTGGGACCATTGCTGGTACTCGTCGGTTGTCATGCCGAGGTCCCGGGCGTTATCCTTGATCTGCGCCCCGAACGCGGCGGCCTTGGTAGTGGCATCGTAGATGACTGCCCCGATGGCGACGACTGGGGCGAGTTCCGCAGCGATTGCAGCGCCCCATTTGGCCATCTCCATGCTGTTCTGGTTGACCTCTCCGCGCCATTCCTGAAGGCCGTATTTGGCCTTGTCGAGACCGAACCGGAGCTCGTCGGCGTTCAAGCCGAGCCTGATCCAGATACTTCCTGCGTCTACCATTTCAACCACTTACCTCCCGGAAACTCGCGAATGCCCGCTCCTGGATACCTTCGGGGGTCATGTCCAGCTGCGGTTCGTTGCTTTCCCGTTTCATGACCTGGAACTCCGATGGGATCCGCCCGGACGGATCCTCGATGTAGGGTGCCTTGACGACCACCTCGCAGAGTTTTGCGTTCATGGTGTCCAGGCATTCCAGGATGTTCTTGTCGTGCTTGCTCCGGTCCTCGACTCGTGCCGCGAGGATCGCATGGAACTCTGCGGGGGTGCTGTTCCAGAGCTGGTCCGGTGTCATCCCGCAGATCCCGTACGCGAGCGGCTCGATCGCGGCGATCCAGTCGCCCGCTAGTTTTTTGTGGGGGTGCCTGCCTCACCCACTGGCTTTTTCCGTTCGGCGTTCGATTTCCGGATCGAGGTCATGGTCGTGGATACGGCCATTGCCTCGTTGCATTTCCTGACAATGTCCGCAACGGTGACCTGCTCTTCATCGAGGAGTGCCTCGACAATCTCGCCGATCTTCTTCTCGCCCGCCGGCCACGGCTGCAGGTCCTTGTCTTCGTGCCTGAGACCACCCCAGAGGTAGGTCCGGACGACCGAGAAGTCGGTAAGGTCCTTGTCAAAGATCCCGGGCGACACTGCCTGCATGTCTGCGATGTCGTTGAACTGGAACCGGAGATGCCGGAGTTTGTCCAGCTGGATCGGAACGGATCGGTCAGTCACGGGTCACCTCACACGGGTTTTGCAACCGGGCCCCTCTTCACGATGAGCAGGTACGGCTTCGGGCACTTGCTGGTCTCGAAGACCACGATCGGGAGGTACTTCTTTTTCCCTGCTGCAGGCGACGTGATGGCTCCCGACGCTGCACCGGACACGACTACTGTCCCGTCCACGTAGATCGAGCCAACTGCTGCGGTCGGGGTTACCGTGAACGTGGCGTTGTCGCTGTAGAGCTCGACCTCATATGCATACACGGCCGCTGCTGCTGCGGGTACCGGCGTGATGGCGTTCGCGGGCGTGTCGTCGTCAGCGATCGCGAAGAACGGTGTCGTGAGGCCAGCTGCTGCGGTCTCGACATCTGTCTGCCCCGATGTCGGGGTGATGGCCAGTTCCCAGGTGATGTTGCCCTTCTTGTCGATGGGCTCGCTCATCTTCGAGATGATAGCGGTGCATTTCTTGCACGTGAATGCAAGTGCCCCCCCGGAGGGCCGTATGAAGTAAACGGTCCGCTCGGTTCCTGCAAGGAAGTCGGTCCTGAGGGATTTGTGGACGGTTGAGCCGATGTAGTAGATCTTGATCGAGCCGTCGCTCTGCGTGATGGTCCCCTTGCTCTTCGTTTCATACCCGCCATTCGCCGCGAGGGCGTCGTGGGTGGTGTTGTCGACCATGTTCCTGGTCTCATCCGGCATTTTCGGATCGACAGTCTCCCCGATGTAACTGGTTCCCCAGATGACGTGGTAGCCTGCCGCTGATTCAGCCTGTTCTCCCATGTTTTGTTACCTCGTTTTTGATGTGTAGAAGTTCCAGACGTACTCCGTACGTCCGAGCTCATCCTTGCCCATCGGGTTCGGGCCCGACTGGGCGGCCTCGATGCGCTGGTAGTACGTGCCGTTGATGGTCGTGTTGGTCACGCCATCGAGGTCCTTGTAGATGTTCTCGATCAAGGTTCTCGCGGCTCCGGCGCCGTTCTTGGCACCACGGACCAGGACCTGCACGCTCGGTTGGTCGTACTTGTTGGTGTTGGTCCATTCCGGCGCCTGGCCCGCATACCCGAAAATGCAGATCACGGCGTCCGGGGATGCGGGTTTGTCGTTGACGAAGATCGTGCTGGCGAGCGTGCCCCGCCCTTTGGCTGCGAGATACACGGCGATATCCGATTCGGCAGTCATAGGAGGAACCCCTTGAGCGCTTCTGCGATATCCGCAGCGATGGTCGGCGCGATCCTCATGGCGGGATCCTCCAGATACTTGGCTTTCGCTCCTGGGCGGGTGTGCCGGTACGTCAGGTCCTCGTGCTGCCTGTGGGCGTATGGGGTGTTGTAGCCTACACGATACCCGTTGATCTCGGGGACTTTTTCGACGGTCCCGGTGGATTTCAGCCAGCCGCCTTTCATCCGACCGCGGACCTTGACCATGACTTTTCCGGCGTTACCAGCCCATTGCATACTGCTAGGGATGGTCCATTGCCGGGTTTTGCTCTTGCTTCTACTGGTCCGGGCCCTGATCACGTTGCGGGTCTCGTAGGTCATGTCAACCGGGACTTCCTTATCGGATTCCACGAGTATCCTCTCGCAGTTCAGGCCAAGTCGATCATATGCTGCCTGTTCGGCAACGACCAGGATGTGCGAGAGGTTCGCCATCACTTCCTTGGTACCGGTGAGCTCGAACTTCGTTGTCGGAGTGTTCCAGCGTTCCATGAGGGAAAACCCGGCTGAAACGTCGGAAAGGGTGTCCTCGATATAGGAGACCGACCCGTACCATTGGTCGCTGTGGCTCACGTCGATACCTCCCAATAGATGCGTGTCCCGTCGCCGTCCTTGGCGTCTTCCATGGCAAGGATCACCGGCTGTGATGCGTATGCGGTGCCGGGGTCAATGGTGATCCGGTCCCGGCACATGCGGTCGAGGACCACCGCCCCGTCAAGCATGACGCTGACGTTGCTGACGGCATTCTCACCCTGCTGGTTCTTGACGATCTTGATCCGCGAGACGAAGGCAGGGTAGGTGACGGCGGTTCCGTAGGTGCGGTCCCCGTTCACGTCCATGCCGGTGTAAGGCTCGATCGTGATCGTGTCGTTGAGGATGTCGTCAATCTCGCCCATCAGCCCCTCCAGATAAACCCAACAACTCCGATCGCAATACTGATCACGGTAGCAACGATCCCGGAGTCGCGGGCGGTTGTCCTGGACTCGGCCGTCCGGGCCTCCTCCTTGCCTTTCAGCGTGGTGATCTCGGTGTCCATGGTGTCCATCCTCTGATCGCCTTTCTCCAGAGCTCTCAGGATGTGCTTCACGTCATTCCGCGTCTCGATGACGATGTCGCGGAGTTCCTGATGGCCCGTGCAGGTGATCTCGTTCACTGGTTCGGGGGCCATCAATACTCACACTCCTCATCGAGGGTGGCAACGTCAAACGCCGTTCCACTGGTGCCGTTCTCGACTTCCTGGCGCAGCATCTCGGCGTGTTTGCGGAGGTCCGCAGCCATTGCCGGCCCGTTGATCGAATACTTCCCGATCGTGGTGGACTTCTTCTTCTCGGAGATGTAGGAGGCTTTGATGTCGAGCAGGTTTGCAGCCGCGAGTTTGACGACGTCGCCCTGCTCGGTGAGTTCCTGGGTGATCTCTTCGTCAGTGAAGAGAGCGGTAGTGGATACCGTTTCGAGTTTGCCCAGGATGCGGCGGACCTGCCCTATCGCGGTTGTGAGGTCGTACGTGTGAGTCATCGTTTCCCCTTGTGCTGCGGGCGTGCGGGTTCTTCCAGGATCTCCTCCCGGGGTTTGGCCGGTGCGAGCTCACGCAGGAGGCGGTTGGTCTCCTGTTGCTGTTCCAGGATAGCCTGAAGGAATTCCTCCTCTCTCGTCACTGGTGTCAGATCCATCAGGAACCTCACGTCTTGTAGACGACCATTATGGCAGGTACGTTTGCAGCCGTCCAGCTGGTGAGAGCGAGGAGTTTGGTCTCCTCCAGTGTCTCGATGAACGTCTCTGCGTCGGCTGCCGCGGTCGCCCCTTCGAACGTCCTTACGTTGCAGTTTGCCATCTCATCCCTCCGTCAAAAAGAGATGAGATTACGACCCTGTCTGCGCGTATGCAAGCCGCGGGTCCATGGTGGCGCCGCCCATGTCGTGGCGGACGCGGTAGGCGATCTTGTCGGACGCGAAGTCCCCGGAGAACGGAGACATGACGCCTCCGCTGGTGGATGCCTTGTCGGATGCCTTTATGCAGATCTCAGGGGATTCCTGGCCGCGGAGGAATCCGACTTCCATTGCCGCACCTTCTGCCGGGTCTGCGAGGAGATACCAGGTGGTGTCAACCTTGCCGCCGACGTCGATGGTTTTCAGGGTCGGGTTCTTGTGCAGCACGATCGGGAGATCGCTGATGACGTTGGCGGTCGGGTAGGCCACGATCGACGCGCCGGCGCCGCCCTGGACATCAACGTAGAATTTCGACGTTGAGGTCAGGATGGACTTTGCCGTCAGGTAGAGCGCGGGAGGGACAACCAGGTGGGTGCCTTCGATCTCGATTGCCTCGCCCTGGGGGTCAACCTGCTGGCTCATCAGGGTGAGCGTGGTCTCAAGGTTGCCGATGGTCAGCGGGAGTGCTCCCAGGTTGGTGATGGTCTGGCCGGCATCCACGATGGATGCGCCGAAGAACGTGGACCTCGGGCCGGATGCAGTGCAGAACAGGTTGGTGGCGAAGTATGCCTCGGTCCGGAGAGCTGCACGGGCGAACCGGGTGGGGATGTCCGCGAAGGCTCCCATGGCGTCGTTGATCAGTGCCTTCCGGGTGATCTCAAAGACCCGCCCGTAGGTGTTCAGGTGATATTTGTACTGGGTGGTGCTCGGTTTCGCCGGCTGGAATACACCGTCCGATACCGGGAGAAGGCGCTGGTCCACGCCATCGACGCGGTTGCGTTCGACATCGTTGAAGTCGGGAACCCCGCCGGGTGCGACCTTGATGTACTGCCGCCACTCGGTGATGGTGCTCGGGAGCTTGTAGTTGGCGATCAGCTGGCGATCGATGATGTTGCCGAGCAGGGTCGGGAAGTCAGTCGTTGCGATTGCTTCCTTGACCAGGTATTCGTGCCGGTGGGCCGGCATGCGGTTCGCGTTGGTGAGCAGGTCGAGCGCTTCCGAGATTGCGGACTCGTCAATGCCTGCCTCACGGACGGATGAGAAACCCTCCCATCCTTCCTTCATCATTTCCATAAATTCTGCCATGTTGTCCTCCTCAGAGCCACTGCATCAGTACGGTGATGACCGCGTCTGCCAGGCTCGTTGCGGCACCGCTTGCGAGGTTGAGCCGAAGCTGGTCCCCTGCTACAAGCAGTTCTTTGCCATCTGCGACAGCTGCCGTCGAGACAGGGGTGTTGATAGTAGATGTGAGATCAAATGCGGATGCAAGGACCACATCGCCGGCAGTCTTTGCCTCGCCGGTATTGCACTTCTCGATCTGGAGCGTGCCGGCCTGCCCTGCAACGGTTCCGTGTGCCTCATAGGCTGATACGACCCTGCAGGCCGCAGGTGCGATGAAGAATCCTTTGCCCGCAGTGACGTCTGCTGCGGCGAATGGCATCGAGACCGTGAACTTGCGGCCACTGAGTGAAGTGACGGGGTCTTCCTGGTGGACCTTTACGGCACAGAGCGCCGCGGTTCCGGATCCGGTGAGTGCCCCCATCGCCTTGCCGAACGGGATGCCACCGGCTTTCTTGCTGATGATTCCAGAGGCGATGAAGAGCTGATCGCCAAGGACCACTGCGCTGGTGCCCGCGTCATCGGATGCGACGACATTGAGATACCAGATACCTTCGGTGTCTACTGTGACGAGATCGGTTGCTGCGGTCGGACTTGCTGAGTCAACCACTCCGACAATGTTCCCGATGTTGACCGGGTCTCCCTTGTCCGCGAGTCCGTCCGTGTGGGTTGGATGCACGAGATCGCTCTCAACAAAGGTCACATAGCGACCCTGATCACTGATCGATCCCTCTTCTCCGGCCACCCGGCCGGTTGCTGGATACTGTGTTGCCATGATCCTTTACCTCCCGTTGACGGCAATTTCTGCCATCATCTCGGCGTCCTTCTGGGATTTGCCCTGGCCGCGGAATGCCTTGATGAACGATTCCTTGAGCTTTGAGGCACCACCGTTTCCGGATCCGCCATTCCCTCCGCCCATACCCTTGACCTTGCCGGACTCGGTGAGCTTTGCCACGTAGTCGGTCTCGGTCTTGATGGCCTCGGTGACGGCTGCGGTGAATGCGGCTTCATCGAGCTTGCCGTCTTTCATCCGGGCAAGCCGGGGGACGGTCTCGATGAGCCGGGTCTTGGTGATCTCCGGCAGCGTGGACTTCTCCAAGGCCTTAATCACTATCTTGCCAGACTCCTGGATGACCTGGGCCTCTCGGAGCCGGTCGAGTTCAACCTTCATGTCCTGGTTCTCTTTCAGGACCTTCGCGGCATCGGCCTCTTTCTGCTTGTGGGCCTCGGATGCCTGGATCTCCTGCAGGACAGATTCCTTGAGCTCGGTGAAGAGCCCGGGGTTGGTCTTGCGGAGCGATTCTACCGTGATTACGGTTTCCTTGTCGTTTCCCATGATTTCCTCTTGGTTTTCGATGATCGTTTCGTGGTCTGCGGGCGGTTCGTGTTCGATTCTCCATGCCTCGATCATCTGCACAACGCTACCCCCTGCGCCGGGGAGCGTGACCCAGTCGACCGACAGGCACTTCTGGAGCGATTCGATAATTTTTCCTGTTCGACCTTCGATGGTTCCGGTCTTCCCCTGCCCGATTGCACGATGGGAGAGCCCGATAAACGGTGCCATCTCGTTCAGGGCCTCGCGGTACGGCTTGAAGACAT
>Ga0172381_10006453_pt1 | contig 11730 bp, 8 predicted proteins | sample Leawel6488metaG_FD_119754 | JGI IMG/M metagenome (GOLD analysis project Ga0172381, IMG submission 119754) | Leachate microbial communities from a municipal landfill in Southern Ontario, Canada - Leachate well 64-88 metaG | ecosystem: Engineered > Solid waste > Landfill > Unclassified | place... | reverse complement strand
TTGTATGATTTTATAAATACAACAAAAACCATTATGGTAGTGGATATTCTGATGATTGAAATAGCATTCCTGTATCTTAGCTCTAAGGTTGCTGTATGATAGCTGTATGCTCCATAAAAAAAGAAGTAGCTTCTTCATATCGAAAAAGCTACTTCTTTTTAAAAAGCATTTAACAATTAAACTCCTTTTTCCTGTTCAGTAAGGTTACCCGGAATGTCGGATACACGAATGATGATTTTATCTCCTTCCAGCGAATCGTTTACAGCCGTTGCTGTATATCTCCACCAGATGCTGCCTTCCTGCAGAGTAGCAGAACCACTTTCTACCTGTGTACCATCGGCATTTTGAATGATTATGGTAACTTCTTTTACTTCAAAATCATCAACGGCACGAATCTGGATGTAACTGCCGGGCTGACCGGTATAATGGCTCACGTCTATCTCATCAATATGCGGAGCATTCATAAAATCGGCTACTGCTACATTATAGGCAGTTTCGCCCTCTTTTGCAGAAGCTTCATAAGCTTCTTTGGTTGCCTCATTTGCTATTGCATTTTTTGCATAAAGGACTGCTTCCTGAAAGTGTAAACGGTGCCGTTCCTGTGCTTCACTCCATTCGGTTGTTTTCTTTTTAGGGGCTTGAGCTACATACGTTTTCCCGCCACGATTACGGAATACGATCAGGTTGCCCAGCTTCCCGCTGAGCCCTGTTGTTACAATGTTGTTTCCTACTTTTGCCATGATGGTTTAGTTTTTATAGATTATTTTCTTATACACAACGTTTTTATTGTTACCAATCAATTGAATGATATAAATTCCGTCAGAAAGATTCAGCGATTTTAAATTAATGTTTTCTATTTTGCTACCTGTAACCGGACTGTTATAGACTGTATTGCCCAATGTGTTCAGAATATTTATGCTGTATGGCATATTGCCTGAATATTTAACAGTAAGGACATCCTTAACAGGATTGGGATAAACCTGCAAAGTTTCTTCCCCTTGGCTGACAATCTGTGGTATTCCTACAGTGTTTTCCACATATGCAACCGGATGCCAGGTATGAGCAGTACTATTACCGGTACTATCGAAAGCCACAATTTTTATATCCAAATAGCCGGATGTTGAAAACTGAGAAAATGCAGGAGCAAGATCGCAGGTATAAAAACTACCATAGCCAATACTATCGAACAAATTGGGATGCTCAGTAACATTAAGCTCTGTCCAGTCGGTTTCATCATATTTCTTAAAAAAAGTCTGTACAGAAGCCGGTGCATTCATTTGATAGGTAGAGAAATCCCAATCATAAGCACTGAATAAAAGTTTTCCCGGTTCATCAAACTCAAAAGTATTGCTTATCAAATTATCAGCATTCAGTAGTTTAAAGGATGTAATTGCAGGTGAATTAGCATCCGTTTTACTCAAATCAAAAGTAGATTCCATTGATGCAGAACCCAATTGTTCGTTTACAGTATAATTATTATTTTTTACAGCAAATGTATATATCCCGGGTTCTGTTACACTAAATGGAGCTGTAAAATTAGACAAGGTATCGCTCACTAATACTTCATTTTCCTTTCTTATTTCATAAGGACTGACATAATTGTCCATCTGTCTTTCTTCATTGATCTGTCCATACGTAGTATTGTAACTATAGATGGTATTTACTCCCTGAGTATTATTTTTCCCATAAAAATTAATATAAGGGGCAGTATTTCCTAAATCCACGATGCTGTTATCCGGAAATTGAGGAGAAGCTGCAGAAACATTGAATAGTTCAAAATCAATACTATCTTTTGAGGTAACAAAGAAAGGTTTAGAGGTATAACATTTTGAAGACCAAAATGATGGCATGTCTTCCCAAAAGCATACCTGTGAAACGAAGGAAGTCATGTAATTACCATTCCCCTGATTTTCTTTATTTGCCATAAAAACCTGTAAAGTGTCTTTGTCAAAGGAAGGAAAATTAGTACCTAATTCGCTAAAATATGAATAATAATAACCACCATCCATCAGGCGTTCCCGAGTTCCGTAGGAAAAAGTCAGGTAATTATTTTGGGATGAAGAAAGGGAAGCATGCATTACCATATCCATTTTTTTATAATCGGAAGGATTGTTTTGCAGTAGTGTGTCTTTTGTCACTCCTTCAAGTTGTCCCAAATCTGTAATATACATTATTGTGCCATTGCGTCGGGTGGTGCACCAATGATTAACCGTTATACCATATTCAGTGTCCATATCCGAGATACTGAAATATCCATTTGGAAGGCGTGTGACAGCCGTAAAAGAGTTAAAAATGCATGTTAAAGGAAATTTTACATTAATTGAATATATATTTGAAATGAGTGATGTGTCATTGAAAGTGAGTAAGCTGTCGTTTTCGTCTTTACACCGAAGAAAAATTTTGTGATTTGCCATTGCTTCGAAACTGATAGTTGTATCCATATCTTCCGTGATACTCAGGTTGTGAAAGAAAACATAGGAATCATCAAAAATTCCCGGACCAATAAAACTTTCATTAAGTGCCATAATTTCATAATTGTTTCCCGGTAAATCAATTTCACCTGTTTGCCAGTCTGCCGACCATGATAAATTATATTCACTATATGAATTCGAATCACTGGTAATAATCAAGCTACTCATACTCATCTCTTTGTCAAAGTGAAGTGTAAGGTGATGGGTCTCCTTGTTTTTCAAATTTGTGTTTTTAATTGACTCTTTTTCTCTTTCTTTGTGAAATGCGGGATCCGAGAAAAGAATTTTCGATTGAGCATCCCCATTCGAACTACTGAAATGGACGGAAGAAAATTTTCCGTCTTTATGCTTAATCAAATAGTTTTTGCCATAAGGAGTTTCGTGCTCCTGGTAGGTTTGAGCGAATGCAATAATGGTTGCCGTTACTAAAACAGCGGATAGTAATAATTTTTTCATGATTAAGATTTTTTAATGAATAATAATGTTTTTTTAAAATTGCAGTAGCAAAATTAATATAATGGGATTGGGTTATTATAAAAAAAGGTTATCAAATGGTAAACATTTGAAAAAAATGCAGGCAGATATTTTCCCTCATAAATCTAACAATATCAGGGAATAATTTCAAAGTATAACAATCCTTATGAAGCAAAAAAGTAGTTACATAAGAAAATGCCGGTATTCCGAAAGCATGTTTTAACTTAAAATTTAAAAACTTGCCCCATGAATTGGATGCAGATTAATGGTCTATAATTTTCTCAGGAAATCGTCGATACTTGTATCAATGTTCAATGCAAGCTTCTTTTTCAGGCGACTTCGAAATGTTTTAACAGTATTTGAACCGATATTAAGTATCCGAGCGATTTCTTTCGGTCTGAGGTTAATTTTGATGTAGGCGCAAAATCGGAGTTCATGTTCGGTAAGATTCGGACAATGCTGCTTCAATCTTTCAAAAAAATCATGATGCACTTCTTCAAATAAGGCCTTGAACTGACTCCACTCCTTATCAACGTTGAGATTCTCTTCAATGATATTAGTCAACCCATTATAGTATTGCCGGTCTAATATATTATTATTATAATACTTTTCTGAAAACTTGAAAATTTTGTTAAGCAAATCATTTTTAGTGATCAATTTCAGCGAGTAGCTAACCAATTCCTTGTTTTTAGCATCCAATTCGGCATCCACCTTTAACTTTTCTATTTCATTGATTTTACGATCAATTTCCATTTGTTTTTCAAGCCGTTGGTTTTCAAGTTCTTTTATGGTGTTCGACTTTTTAAGACTGTTGTATGCTGTGCTGATTACAAGTATTATCATGCCAACGAGAAAAAGAAAAGCAAACAGGGAAATAAACAGAATCGTGTTTTGCTTTCCCTTTAGCTCTAACCTCTTTTGGAAGAGTGCCGTTTTATATTCCTGCTTTTGGAGATTGTTTTGCAGTTCAATGGCTATGATTTCCTTTTTCACATCCCCGCCTTTAATACTATCCCTGAGAGCAATATATTTCTTAAAAAAATCGTTTGTTTTTTTATAGTTTCCCATACTGCTTTCAATTTCAGACAAGGCATGATAAGCATTCATTTCTATTTCCAAATCCAATATCCCTTGATTAATACGTAAACACTTTTCAATAAAATACCTAGCTTGTTTTATATCGTTCTTATGGACATAATACAATAATCCTAAATTATAAAGCGCAATACAATAAATTTTTTTATTGTTTATTGTTGTTGAATAATCCATTACTGTATGTAAGGTCTGTATAGCGCTATCAATTCTACCGATATTTATATAAAACAGACTTTGATTGCTTAACAATTGTGTCATCTGAAGTGTATCTCCATATTTTTCCAAAATAGAAAATGATTTTTTATAATATTTCCTGGCGTTTAAATTATCGTTAACAGCAGAATACGCTTCAACAAGATTTAAGCATATTATTGCCGTTTTAACTTCATCGTGCACCGAATCAAATACGGATAAAGCTTTAGTGTAACATTCTATAGATTTTTTAAAATCGCCGATACAATCGTATATGTTCCCTAGTCCATTTAGTATCACTGCTTTTCCTATATTATTCCCTGATTTTTCCATCAAACGAAATGCTTCTGTATAAAATTTAGTTGCATTAACATAATCGTTTGCATTAGCATAAAAATGACCTATCAAATTATTGGCTTTTGCCAAGAGAGTATCGTTAGTAATGCTCTTTGCAATCTGAAGAGCTTGCTGGGCGATGATAAAAGTACTGTCAAGTTGCTCGAGTTGGCAAAAGCATCCAGCTTTAATATTCATAATTTGACATAATGAAACACTATCTTGCAATTCATTAGCCAGAGATATGGCTTTCGGTAATCGACTTAGCACCTCTTTGGGGATTCGATAAATATCCTCGTTATCTAAAGAATCCATTAAAAAAGATAATTGGTGTTTTTTATTTAGATATTCAACACTTTTTTTCTTAGGATGGGTACAAAAGCAAAAAGATATAACAACAAAAAATAAAATAGATATTGAAAGATACCGCCATCTATTTATTGTATTTCTATCTGTGATCGGTATAAATCTGAATTTAGTATTCATTCGACTTTCTAATATTTATCATTTTGCCAAAATTTTCAATATGTTTTTTAAAGTTTTCCTTTTCAACAGTTTTTGCTCTAATAAGATTGTTATTAGCATAATTATCAATAAAGAAAAACTATTTTACAATCAAATTATCAGCTTTTTATAAAAAAGAACAGAAATGCCGAAAAATGAGTTGCTTGATATGTCAAATATAGAGAAAATTTACTAAATACGGATGAAGAAATTTTCTTGTACCGAATGGATCATTATATCTTCTTGCAGTTATAGTATGATAGAATCGGATAATAATCTGGTATGGTAATCCTGTTTTTATGAACCCAAATCCGTTATTAGAGAGTGCATTAAATTGTTTGTCAAATGAATTTTCTAATGACGGTCATTAGAAAATCTCTGATTTATTTCATTGACTAAGTGTATGATACTTCAAACTATCAGAGTTTAAATGACAGATCTGGGATAATCAAATAGACCATATCTTAACCTGGTTGCTAACTTGTTTATACATGCGCCCCATCGCCTTCTCAGATACATAAAACCAGTGAATTTGGGTATGCCTTATACACCTTTTCAACCTTTTAAGGCACATATTATTTAATGCAATTATAAGAATATTTTTTCAACAGATTATCAAATGAACCTGAAATGTTTTGGAATTTTTTTTATTTACATGAGGGTATGAAGTTTTGCTACTTTTATATTCTACAGAAATTAGAAATTCATCCATACCCCATTTTTTCAGGAATTATTCTTTTTTCTGTCAGATGTAAGCTAATTTTCAGCAAAATTACAAACTTTGCACAAAGGAGGTGGGCAAAGACTTCTTATTTTAATAATTTGTCATATTGAACCAAATCTGATGGTTATCGGATTAGTAATAAATAAATGCCAACTTTTACAACGGTCTCGAAAAGGTACACGAGCCTGTTCTCTGTTCCCCATTAACCGATTTTTCAAAAAAAGGCTTCTGCTAAATGGAATTTTTTAATGAGTGATTTTTTATGAACTCAGATCTACAATGTTGTGGTAGGATTATTTTTTACCATAAATAAACTGAAAATGTGTGAGTCATGTAAATTTTTCAAAGAATTGTGTAACCTTTTTATAAGGTATATCAAGTATTTTTGGTCTACTAAATTTTTATCCATCTTTAAAAGTAGACATTATGAATAAGAATATGATAGAATACAGTGGCAAGAAATCAGAAAATTCAAAAAAAACAAAATGAAAGGGAAAGAAAAACTACTTGCAGTCTTGAATTCGCTTCTGGCAGATGAACTCACTGCTATAAACCAGTACATGGTACATTCTGAAATGTGTGTAAACTGGGGTTACGATATACTTCACATGGCTATCAAAAAACATGCAATGGATGAAATGCACCATGCTGTGTGGCTTATTGACCGAATTGTTTTTTTTGAGGGTTCGCCAACGGTATCTACACTTAGCACTATGAAGATTGGGAAAACTGTTTCAGAAATGATTAGTAATGATAATGGATATAAACTTAATGCTGTACGCGCTTACAACAGCGCAATCAAGTTCGCCCGTGAAGTTGATGATCAAGACACTGTTGACTTGCTGACCAGGATACTTAAAATGGAAGAAAGGCATGTAGATTGGGCAGAAATGCAACGTACACAGATTGGGCAAATGGGTATGGCAAATTATCTCGCTAATCAAACTGAAAACATGGAAAACTGATTCATCGTATGATTCATAGAGGCTCTGCTTCTGGATAAACTTTAAAAGAACAAACAATGAATAAATTTAAATTAGTTGTAGCATTAATTATCGTCGGGATTCTTGGTCTGCGATGCATGGACATTGTACAAGCACAAGATTCTCAAAAAGATCAAAAAAATAATAATCAAAAAAATAATAACTCTAAAAATCAAATGATCATGAATACACCAAACAAATTCGAATTTCAACCGCTACCTTATTCTTATGATGCGCTTGAACCTTTCATTGACAAACTTACAGTAGAAATCCATTATAGCAAACATCATAAAGCATATTACGACAATTTTATAAATGCAATAAAAGGTACCGAGATGGAATCTATGAATATACTGGATCTCTTCAGAAATATTAGCAAATATCCCATGGCGGTCAGAAACAATAGTGGAGGTTATTTCAATCACACATTTTATTGGAAAAATATGAAAGCTCATGGAGGCGGTCAGCCAACCGGTAAATTATCAGAAGCTATTGTAAAAACATTTAACTCCGTTGAAGAGTTCAAAAAACAAGTTGAAGATGCAGGCAAAACCAGATTTGGCAGTGGCTGGGCATGGTTATGCATGGATAATAAAGGCAATCTTTTTATTTGTTCTACGCCAAATCAGGATAATCCATTAATGGATGTAGCTGAAAAAAAAGGAATACCTCTGTTGACTATCGATGTTTGGGAACATGCTTATTATTTGAAATATCAGAACAAAAGGCCTGATTATTTAGAAGCATTCTGGAACGTCATAAATTGGGATGAAGTGGCTAATAGATATGAAAATGCCTTGAAGCAAGTGGACGTGAAATGAGGTATTCTTTTATTTAAAAAAATGTACATCAAACAAATCGATATAACATGGCAAAAAAAAAGTTAACTACTGCAAGTGGCAGACCCTACTATGAGTTTGAAAACTCTATGACTGTTGGTAACCGAGGCCCAATATTATTGCAGGACTATTTTCTGCACGAAGATATGGCTCACTTTAATCGTGAACGTATTCCCGAAAGAGTTGTTCATGCAAAAGGAGCAGGAGCTTTGGGTGTTTTCACTGTAACACATGATATTACTCAATACACTAAAGCGAAAATATTTTCCAAAATCGGTAAACAAACGAAACTATTTGCACGATTTTCTATCGTTGGAGGAGAAAAAGGAGGTGCCGACAGTGAAAGAGACCCACGTGGTTTTGCAATAAAATTTTATACCGAAGATGGTAATTGGGATTTGGCTGGCAATAATACGCCTGTATTCTTTATCAAAGATCCGAAAAAATTCTCTCATTTCATTCATACACAAAAGCGTGATCCAAAAACTAATTGCAAAAGCCCTACGATGATGTGGGATTTTTTTAGCTTGAACCCCGAAAGTTTGCACCAGGTAATCATACTAATGAGCGACCGGGGAACTCCTCTTTCCTATAGGCACATGCATGGTTTTGGAAGCCACACTTTTTCGTTCTTCAATAAAAAGAATGAACGGATTTGGGTAAAATTCCATTTTATAACCTTGCAGGGTATAAAAAATTTCAATGAAAAAGAAGCTAATGAAATGAAAGGCATTGACCTTGATCAGGCACAACGGGATTTAGTAGAAGCAATTGCGAAAAAAGATTTTCCCAGGTGGGCTTTAAAAATTCAGGTAATGACCGATGAACAGGCAAAATCTTTCAAATGGAATCCGTTTGACGTAACAAAAGTTTGGTTCCATAAAGATTTTCCATTGATTGATGTAGGGATAATGGAACTGAATGAAATTCCCGAAAATTATTTTCGTGATGTTGAACAATCTGCATTTGATCCGGCTCATGTTGTTGACGGTATTGGTTATTCACCCGATAAATTATTGCAAGGTCGGCTACTTTCTTATCCTGATGCACAACGTTATCGTTTAGGTGTAAACTATGAACAGATTCCCGTAAACAAAAGCCATTATATAGTTGCAAACTATCAGCGTGACGGACTTATGCAGACCGGTGATAATGGAGGCTCAAACTCGAATTACTGCCCCAATAGTTTTGATGATATTGTCGCTGACGAAAGCTACAAAGAACCGCCAACGCAATTGGACTCGAATACTGCCAATTGGTTTGATCGCAACGAAAGCGATGATGACCATTTCACACAACCAGGCCTGTTATATCGAAATGCAATGAATGAACAAGACAGAAAAAATTTAGTAAGTAATATTGTAAATTCCATGAATGGCATTTGTGGAGAAAAGAAAGATGAAATTATTAACCGGCAATTATGTCATTTCTTCCGAGCCGACAGTCAATTAGGAATAGCTATAGCAAAAGGATTGGGAATAACTATTGATGAAAAAGCGATGGCTCATACAAAGTAAAGGTTAAACAAATATGCCACAACCTTATTCAATTAAAAAACGGATAAGATTCAAAATTAAATATCAACAATAATTAAAATTCAAAACGATGGAAGAACTAATTGAACATACAATTTCCGGAACGGCCAGAGCAGAATATATTGAAGTAGAACGAAATGTACGACTTCATATTACAGATGCGGGCGAAGGTCGGACTATTGTGCTGATACCCGGCTGGCCGTTGAGTGATGAAATGTATGAATACCAATACAACGATCTGATAAGAAATAACTTTCGCGTAATTGGCATTACGTTAAGGGGTTTTGGCAAATCAGACAAGCCTTACGGATCGTATAATTATGATGTGCATGCAGCCGATATTAAAAATATCTTATGCAAATTGGAAATAGAAGACGCTGTTTTAGGTGGCTTTTCCATGGGTGGTGCAATTGCTATTCGTTATGTATCAGAGGATAAAGGAGCTCATGTTTCAAAACTTGCATTGTTTGGTGCAGCAGCCCCGATTTGGACACAGCGTAAGGATTTTCCATACAATCTTCCAAAAAGCGCTGTTGATGATTTAATTGAATTGAACTATAAGGATCGTCCAAAGCTTTTATCAAATTTTGCAAAGATATTTTCTGCTACTGAAACCTCATTAAATGAAGGGATCAGTAATTGGCTGAACGGAATTTGTTTAAGTGCTTCTTCTTATGCAACGGTTCAATGTTTAATGGCTTTACGCGATACCGATCTGAGAAGTGATCTGGAAAAAATAGGAATTCCGACAATGATTATGCATGGCAAAAAAGACAAAATATGTTCTTTTGATCTGGCTGAACAGATGAAAGCTGGAATCCTAAATTCACACATTGTCGCTTTTGAGAATAGCGGACATAGCTTGTTTCTGGAGGAAACTCAAAAGTTTAATGCGGAACTAATCAGATTTTCGAAAAAATGAGCTTAATTATTACATAAAAAATGAAAGAATATAAATTGTTCACCCCCGAAAAAGTTGGATCGATAGTGGTAAAAAATCGTGTTGTTATGGCTCCTATGACCAGATGCAGGGCAATTGGAAATGTGCCAAACGAGTTGATGATGGAATATTACAAACAACGTTCAGGTGCTGGGTTAATTATAACAGAGGGTACATCTCCATCGCCAAACGGACTGGGTTATGCCCGTATTCCAGGAATATTTAGTAATCAGCAGGTTGATGCTTGGAGAAAAATTACTTCATCAGTACACAAGGACGGAGGGAAAATAGTTATTCAGCTTATGCATACCGGAAGGATTAGTCATCCTTTTAATATGACTGAAGGAGCACAAATACTTGCACCTTCGCCAATAAAAGCTGCCGGACAGATGTGGACAGATGCGAAGCAACTGCAGGATTTTGCCGTGCCCCATGAAATGTCGTCCGAAGATATATTACATTCAAAAACAGAATTTGTTGATGCCGCATTGAATGCTATGGATGCGGGATTTGACGGCGTTGAACTACATTCAGCCAATGGTTATTTGCTCGAGCAGTTTCTGTCACCTGTAAGTAATATTCGTAAAGATAATTATGGCGGAAGTATCGAAAATAGGAGCCGTTTTGTTATTGATGTAGCATCTGCCGTAACAGAGGCTATTGGAAAGGGAAAAACTTCCATTCGGTTATCACCTTATGGAGTGGCTAATGATATGCCACATTACCCTGAAATTGAAACAACTTATGCATATCTTTCGGAACAACTGAATAATCTTGATATTGCATATATACACATTGTGGATCATTCTGCTATGGGTGCTCCTGTGATACCATTAGAAATTAAGAAACTGATACGGAATAATTTTAAAAATATGGTTATCCTCTCTGGTGGTTATGACAGGGAAAGGGCAGAGTCCGATATCGAAAGCGGATTGGGTAACCTTGTGGCCTTCGGACGTCCATTTATTAACAATCCTGATCTTGTTGAAAGGTTTAAAAACAATTGGAGTTTATCTCAAGACCTTAAGATTGATTTATTTTATTCGTCTGATAAAAAAGGATATACCGATTATCCAGTTTACAAAGTCTAATCAATTAATTTAATAAATATATGATTTTCGCAGACTATTATAAGATATTAGGGATAGACAAATCGGCAACACCAAAGGACATTAAAAGTGCCTACCGGAAATTGGCCAGAAAGTATCACCCCGATTTAAATCCAAATGATAAGGATGCGAAAAAGAATTTTCAACAGATAAATGAGGCAAACGAAGTATTGAGCGATCCCGAAAAACGCAAAAAATATGATCAATACGGAAAAGATTGGCAACATGCCGAACAGTTTGAAAATGCAAAACAGTATCAGGAACAGTCTCCAAATTCGCGTGGACAAAGGTATTCAGGAGCAGAATCTGAAGAAGACTTTTCCGATTTTTTTGAATCTATGTTTGGCGGGGCTACAGGTGCCAGCAGAAGCAGGCAGGTAAAATACAGAGGAGCAGATTATAATGCCGAATTACATCTCAACCTCATTGATGCGTATAAAACCCACAAACAAACCTTAACTGTAAATGGTAAAAATATACGAATTACTATTCCTGCCGGAATTGAAAATGGTCAAACCATAAAAATTC
>Ga0172381_10006452_pt1 | contig 11730 bp, 10 predicted proteins | sample Leawel6488metaG_FD_119754 | JGI IMG/M metagenome (GOLD analysis project Ga0172381, IMG submission 119754) | Leachate microbial communities from a municipal landfill in Southern Ontario, Canada - Leachate well 64-88 metaG | ecosystem: Engineered > Solid waste > Landfill > Unclassified | place... | reverse complement strand
TAACCAGGGTTTTCTCGTCGCAAACAACTTCTTTGCCCTTTTCCAAATTATGCGGTGCTAGAATATATGATTTTTCACCTGATTCGTATTGAACTAAAGCAATGTGCGCGCTTCTGTTTGGATCGTATTGGATTCCAAGAACAACTGCTTTCTCACCTAAGTGAATAGTTCTTCCCGAATCAATAATTCTAAACAGTTTCTTAGCGCCGCCGCCTCTTCTTCTAACCACAAGCTGGCCAGCACTGTTTCTACCAGAAATTCTTTTCACGCCAAAGGTCAAACTCTTTTCTCTTTTGCTATTTTTATCAAGCTTGGAGAAATTAGTCACGCTCATTTGCCTTCTGGCATTTCCTGTAGGTTTTATAATTCTTATGGCCATTTTAGTTAGCTTTTAGCAGCTTCTTTCTTATTTTTTTCTTTAACTACAATAGTTGCTTCTTTTGACTCTTTCTTTGGCTTTTTCTTGTCTTCAGCTGTCTCTGTTTCAAATAAATCTATTTTGTCTCCAGATTTTAGAGTCAAGATGACTTTTTTGAAATCTGCCCGTTTTCCTTTAATTCGTTTTGTTGTCTTTATTTTACCATTATAATTCATTGAATTGGCTGTTAAGACAGTAACGTTAAACAAATTTTCGCAAATTTTCGCAACCAGATCTTTGCTAGCATTTTTATCAACAATAAAAGTATATTTGCCTTTTGTGGCATCGCTGAAGCTTTTCTCTGAAACTAATACTTTTTTGATAATATTATTCATAATCTTTAATACGAATGACTAATTCAACTAAATAAACTAATCTTTCTTTTTTTCGCTTAATTCGCTTGATTTGTTTTTCGTATGATCAAATATTTCCTCTAATTGTTTGATTGCTTCTTTTGAAGCAACCACTTTGTCTGAAGTTGTGAGATAAATCATATCGAGTTTAGATGGACTCATAACTTTAACACCTGCAATGTTTCTAAAAGCTAGGTTTGCCTTATTGTTTTCCTTCGAAAGGATCACTGAAATTTTACCCTCTGCCTTTAGAATGTCTAGCATTTCTGCTGCTTCTTTGGTTTTTGGTGTTTCTATCTTAAGTTCATCTAAGACAACTACTTTTTTATCTCTAACTAATTCAGCAATCAGACCAAGAATAACTCTTCTTTTCTCTCGAGAATTGATTCTTTTGTGAAAATTCTGATCATTGTTTGGGCCAAAAGTAACACCGCCGCCGACCCACAAAGGAGAACGGCTTGAACCAGCTCTAGCGTTGCCAGTTCCTTTTTGTTTCCAAGGTTTGCGTCCACCGCCAGATACCTCTCCTCTGTTTTTTGTATTAGCAACAGGGAACCTAAGCGCTGAACGTAAATAGTTAATATATAATGTTGCAGCTTTACTTCCAACTTCTACATCAAAGGTTTTTGACAATGTCAAATCAGCTTTTTTCTCACCTTTTTGGTTGTAAACTGGTAATTTCATGGTTTGTAATATTTATTCTGCTTTTTCTTCTTCTTGTTTTTGCTCTTCTGTCTCAGGCTTTCCTTCAGCTTTTTCCTCTTTCGCTTCTTTGTCCGCTTCAATCATTTTCTCTTGAGCTAGTCTTTCTTCTTCTGCTGCATGATCAACAACTTCTTCTGCCTTCTCGCCTTTTCCGTAAACTTTAACGATTGACTTGTTTGCTCCAGGAATGCTTCCTGCAATCAAAAGAATGTCGTTGTCAACATCAACTATGCGCAAGTTTTTAACTGTAACATTTTGACCGCCCATTCTACCAGCCATTTTTCGGCCCAAAACAACACGTTCTGGATATCCGCCGCCGATTGAACCAGGTTTTCTGATATTTTTAGAACCATGAGAAACCGGCCCCATTGCGAATCCATGTCTTTTAATTGTGCCGGCAAAACCTTTGCCTTTGCCCGTGCCTTCAATTGTTACAACTTCACCTTTTTTGAACTGTTTTGTTGTAACTTCTTCACCAACTTTATATCGTTTAACATTCTGCTCTTTGAATTCAGTAACTTTCGATACTTTCTTCATCTCGGCTGTTTTGTAGGCACTAACTTGAACTGCTTTATATTTATCTTTCTCTTTGTCCTTGACTTGCGACACCTTGCAAGGCAAAGCAGCAATTTTAGTTACTGCAAAACTTCGACCTTCATCGTCGAATACTCTTGTCATTCCAATTTTTCTACCAAGTATAAATTTCATAATTTTATGTATTATGGGAGGGCGCGGTGTCAAGACGCGCCCTCACCGGGAGATTCCTGCAGGGCGCAGGAAATTTTGAGATAAAACTACCTCAATTTTCAAGATAGTTTTATCTCTCCCACATAGTCGCGTATGACGCGACCGCGTGGTAAACTGGGAGACTCCCAGGGGTACTTCAGACTTAGGACGGTAATCGTCATATTAACCCAACAGGGTATTGCGAACTCAACTGACGTGTGCTAAGCCTTCTGGGAGTCAACTTGTATGTTTTTAATGTGTGGAGTCGGTTGGATTTGAACCAACAACGCCGATAATCTATCGAGTGTCTGGCCGTTGAAACAGCCAAGCATCTAATACACAGACTATCTTTGAGTCTTCCCAGTACTTCTTAGACGACGACCCCATATTTGCCGTAAGTGGCAAGCAATAAATTGCAAAGTGCAACTTATCAGCCCACAACTTACAAGTGTAGAATAGCCATAGACCCATTCCGATGAATTCGGGACGGTATCTGTGACCTGTATATTGAGGTGCAAGTTACTACTTGATCTACAAGTAGGATACTACATTTTAATCTCAATGTCAACGCCGTGCGGAAGGTCAAGACCCATAAGGTTATCAATTGTTTTAGAAGTAGGATTTAAGATATCAATCAATCGCTTGTGCACTCTCATTTCAAACTGCTCTCTTGAATCCTTGTGAACGTGAGGTGATTTAATTACAGTGACGCTGTGTTTCTCTGTTGGAAGAGGAACTGGTCCTGCAACTGTTGCACCTGAACGAACTGCTGTTTGGATGATTTGCTGTGCTGATTTATCGATTATTCGATAATCATAAGCTTTTAGCTTAATCCTAATCTTCTGTTTTACTGCGCTTTTTTCGGGCATCTAAGTTTTTCACTTAATTGTTAATACTTTTCGTGCAATCCCGCAGAGAGCGGGACTGCTGCGAACAATATTAGATTATTTGTTAATCTTTGTAACTACACCAGCACCTACGGTCTTGCCACCTTCTCGGATAGCAAATTTCAAACCTTCATCCATAGCGATTGGCTGAATAAGTTTAACTTTAACTTTAGCAGTATCGCCAGGCATGATCATTTCTTGATCAAATTCGATTTCACCGGTTACATCAGTTGTTCTAATGTAGAACTGTGGTTTGTAACCCTTGAAGAATGGGCTGTGTCGTCCACCTTCCTCTTTGGTTAAAGCATAAATCTCAGCGTCGAACTCAGTGTGAGGAGTGATTGAACCAGGTTTAGCCAAAACTTGACCTCTTTCAATATCTTCACGTTCAATACCTCGAATCAAAAGTCCAACGTTATCGCCAGCTTGACCTTGATCAAGTTGCTTTTTGAACATCTCTACGCCAGTAACAACAGTTTTTTGAGTTTTCTTCAAACCAACGATTTCGACTTCATCACCAATCTTGACGATACCTTGATCGATTCTACCAGTTGCGACTGTTCCTCTACCTTTGATAGAGAATACATCTTCAACTGACATAAGGAAAGGTTTTTCGATCTCGCGTTTTGGTTCTGGAATAGCTTCATCAATTGCATCCATAAGATCTTCAATCGATTTAACATATGTTGGATCATCTTCAAGAGCCTTAAGGGCTGAACCGCGGATGATCTTGGCATTGTCGCCATCGTATTTGTATTTAGTCAAAAGTTCTCTTACTTCCATCTCAACAAGATCTAAAAGTTCTGGATCGTCTACCATATCGCATTTGTTAAGATAAACTACGATTGCTGGAACACCAACCTGATTTGCCAAAAGAATGTGCTCTCTAGTTTGAGGCATTGGTCCATCAGCAGCTGATACAACTAAAATTGCACCATCCATCTGTGCAGCACCTGTGATCATGTTTTTAACATAATCAGCGTGTCCTGGACAGTCTACGTGAGCATAGTGTCTTTTTGCTGTTTCATACTCTTGGTGTGAAGTAGCAATAGTAATACCGCGCTCTCTTTCTTCTGGAGCGTTGTCGATATCTTCAAATTTTTTCTCTGCTGCCATGCCTTTTTTAGCAAGGACATGAGTGATAGCAGCGGTTAAAGTGGTCTTGCCATGGTCTACATGACCGATAGTACCCACGTTAACGTGTGGCTTTGATCTTTCAAATTTTTCTGCAGCCATTTGTACTCCCTGTTTAATTTATTCTTCGAAGCCGAATAATCGGCTGAGAAGTTCTTAGCTTTCGCCTCGAACAATAATTGTTTATTAATTTCTGACTAATTATAACAAATTACCTATAAATATGCAATATCTTCATCATACGAATTACCAATCTAGCGAATTAAACAAAAACATTCTTTTTTATTAGCTTGATTAGTTTGATTTGCTTTTTGTATTGCTATTTGCTTCGCTTCTCGATGATCTCTTTCATTACATGTGGTGGAACTTCGGCATAATGTGAAAATTCCATAGTAGATGAAGCGCGTCCTTGCGACATTGATCTTAAATTCGTTGTGTAGCCGAACATTGAAGCCAAAGGAACATCAGCATTAACGACTTTAAGGTTGCCCCTGTCTGACATTTTATGAATTTGACCTCTCTTTGAGTTAAGATCGCCAATAATATCACCCATAGACTCTTCAGGTGTTACAACTTCAACTTTCATAACAGGCTCCAAGATAACTGGATCGGCTTTCTTGAAACCTTCTTGAAATGCCATGCTACCAGCAATTTTAAATGCCATTTCAGAAGAGTCAACTTCGTGGAAACTACCGTCATAAAGCTCAACTGCGACGTCAACTACAGGATATCCAGCAAGAACACCACGATCCATAGCTTCTTTAACACCAGCTTGCACAGGATTGATAAATTCTTTTGGAATAGTCCCGCCAACGATCTTGTTGATAAACTCAAATCCTTTACCAGCTTCTTGCGGGGTAATTTTGAGCCAAACATGGCCATATTGACCTCGTCCACCAGTTTGGCGAATGTATTTGCCTTCTTCTTTAACTTCTTTTCGGCAAGTTTCTCGGAATGCAACCTGAGGCTGTCCAACATTTGCCTCAACCTTAAACTCTCTTTTCATTCGATCAACGATAATTTCAAGGTGAAGCTCACCCATACCGGCAATGATCGTCTGCCCCGTTTCTTCGTCCGATCGTACGCGGAATGTTGGATCTTCTTCAGCCAATCTTGAAAGTGCAATACCCATTTTTTCCTGATCAGCCTTAGTTTTTGGCTCAATCGCAATATCAATAACAGGTTCTGGGAATACAATTTTTTCTAGAATTACAGGGTTATTTAAATCACAAAGAGTGTCGCCGGTAGTCGTCTTTTGCAAACCAACAGCTGCTGCAATCTCACCTGCAAATACTTCGTCAACTTCTTCTCGATGATTTGCGTGAAGTCGAACAATACGTCCAATTCTTTCCTTTTCGCCCGATGTCGCATTATAAACATAGGAACCTTTTTTAAGTGTTCCTCTATACACGCGAAAGAATATCAACTTACCTACAAATGGATCAGAAGCGACCTTAAAGGCGAGCGCAGCCATCGGTTCGTTGTCGTTAGATTTAACTTCAACTTCTTCGCCTGTTTTTGGATCATGGCCTTTAGCTGGTGGAACATCAAGCGGTGAAGGTAAATAATCAACAATCGCATCAAGAAGAGAAGAAACAATAACACCGCGTCCGTCTCCGCCAAGCATTGGGTAAAAATCGCCGGAAATGGTCGCTTTTCGAATTAAAGCTTTTAGCTCTGCTTCTGTAATTTCTTCTCCGCCCAGGTACTTTTCCATTGCAGCGTCGTCGTATTCGACAACTTTTTCAATCAATTGTTCACGATATTCTTTTGCCTTTTCAACTAAATCAGCAGGAATTTCTCCTTCAGTTAAGGCCTTATCTGTGTATTCGTTGTACATTAAGGTTTTCATTTTAACCAGATCAACTACGCCCTTAATGCTTTGTTCGAAACCAATTGGGATTTGAATTGGAAATGCGTTTTTAGAAAGACGTTCGCGAACTGAGTCCAAACTTCTGTAAAAATCTCCGCCTGTTTGGTTTATTTTATTGCAGAAGAACATTCTAGGCACGTTATATTTATCAGCTTGTCTCCAAACAGTCTCCGATTGAGGCTCAACACCCATTTTACCGTCAAGAATAACAACCGCCCCGTCAAGCACGCGAAGAGACCGCTCAACTTCAACTGTGAAGTCTACGTGCCCTGGAGTGTCAATAATATTGATTCGATGGTCTTTCCAAAAAGCTGTGGTAGCCGCAGAAGTGATAGTAATACCACGTTCTCTTTCCTGCTCCATCCAGTCCATAGTGGCTTCGCCTTCATGAACTTCACCAATCTTATGCACTTTGCCTGAGATATACAAAATACCTTCGGTAACGGTAGTTTTACCGGCATCTATGTGAGCAATAGTTCCAAAGTTTCTTACTTTTTCTAGTGGATAGTCTCGTGCCATCTTTATTCCTAGTTTGAATTAATTGTTGGTATGTCAGAAATTGATTTGACAATAAAATAAAAAGCCCCTCTTACAAGGGGATAATAACATAATCTCTCTTTTATTGTCAATTAAGACTTCAGCCAATTTTAGCCATTATATATAAGTATCCCCTCACCGATCGATGGTAAGGGGACTCTGAACGCTCTTCACTTTTCTGTGTTTAGTTGTGCCTGCCTATGGCAGTAGGCAGGGGAAGTAATTATTCCCAGGTTGCCGAGGAGCCCTCACTGAAAAGATCTTCCCTTGGCTTTCTCTTCCAGCGGCTGTATGTTTCATATGCGATAATGCTTATGAAGCACGCAGCCACGATGCTCCAGGCAATTTCAGAGGCTGTCTTCCAGCCAAAGATATTGCTGATTATGCCGACAACCGCGACAAGAGCAGCAATAAGCAGGAATTCGAGCCAGTGATGTTGCTTGCTTTCGCTTGCCATGACCCCACCTCCCTTCGGACTGATTCTCAACCTGCAATCAGTATCACAGCTCCATTTTCAGATTTTGACCGTTGAACCAACTGGCAGGCGAGAATCCTTTCTGTACTTAATCGCCCAGCGGGCGATATAATACTCGAGCATCTCCGTATCGGCATCCTTGTAATTGATTGCACCGATAATCTTACTATCTCTTACGAAGAAGATCATGCTGCCATCAATCCACTTATACGATGAGTCGACCTTGATGCCGATATAGTAGTCACCGTTCTTCAATGACGCTCCAAAATTCTCCATGACACCTGCAATCTTGTAAACGATCTTGTCATCGTCTATCGGAACAACGAGAGCCCCATGTAGGCTGCCTGATGCACTCGCAATTAAATGAGCATAGCCTTGTTGCCGCTTTGCGCGATTATCGCATAATTGCTTAAAGCCAACAGACAACCAGGCTACTGCAAGAAGGCCTCCGATCATGATCGCTTTTGCCAACCGTTCCACAGTCATACTGCTCTCCTCCCAATCTCGCTCCGCGCGAGTGATGGCAGACAACTTCTCTGCTCATGATGATTCTTTATTAAGCTCCATACATGAGAAGAAAGGGTTGGTGCTGACCCCTCGCGAACGAGGAGCCAGCACTCTGTTACTCGGTAGACGCAGTACATGCTGTACTCGCCTTGCCTGATGGTACATACATGGTGTGCCCGGGCCAGTCTGAATCATAGCGATTCATCTTCTCGACGGCCTTCCTGCAAGCCTGGTATTGTGTTGAATTTCTAGGACCAAGCTCCTTGAGAACACCAGATGCCAGAAGAGCATCATCCACACCATCCCCTGGCCTCATTTTGTATCCGTACGGTACTCGATTTGAGTACTTAGATACCAATGATGCAAATTTCACATCGTACTCAGCTTGGAGCTGAGCTGTTTCAGCCTTGACCGGATCATATGACTTAATCCAGCTAACTAAACAGACCAGGCCAATGATCACTGCAATGGCGACCGCGATGGTTACCGTACCAGAGGCAGCAATCTTCTTCTCTAACCTTGCAGATTCCGAACGAGACAGCATCGTTTCACCCTCCATGGTGATATGGTATTTTGGTACCGAGCGATGATCTGCTCGAGGCGAGCTCGCTTCAGCGAAACGCTCTCCAACAGACAACTTAATCATTATACCACACTGTGCTCGAAATGTCAATGTTACAGCTTGACATTACGCTTACATTCTCCTATAGTAACCTTGCCCGGTTTCACGCGACGACCTGCCAGATACCATGCAGTCTCGTGAAACACTCTCCTGAGCGTTTGGCCATACTCCCCCGGTCAGGCGCTCCTTTATTATCTGAGTCTCAATCTTACAAAACTATACTCAGGCACTTCTGTATCGAAAGGCATTTTAAATTCATACCCTGCGTGCACCACATCAACTTCATTACCTTTGCACATCATACTGGCTATCCTACACCTGAGTATCCGATCAGGAGTTACAATCTCAATTTGACTGCCTTTTGGCAGGTGATTTTTTGCTTCAATTACAACTACTTTTCTAGCTTTGTCATATGATTTCACAATTCCAACAAATCCCCAGTTAGATTGTGCGCGAGAAGTTTCATAATTATTTGTGTCTTTATCAGGTTTGTTGAAGAAGAATCCAGTAGTAAAGCCCCGATTTGATGTCTTTGCAATTTCGAGCACTAACTTTTTCCTTTCCTTTTTGTATTTTTCAAAATCAGAAAAGTACAAGTCTATCGCTTTCCTATAGGCTCGTGTGATAATTCCAGCATAGTAAATGCTCTTCAACCTGCCTTCGATTTTGAATGAAGAAATCCCAGCCTCAACAAGATCGGGAACATGGTCGATCATGCACAAATCCTTTGAATTTAGGATGTGCGTTCCTTCCTCATCTTCACATAAAGGAAAAGTCTCTCCAGGCCGAAATTCTTCTTCGAGACCATACATTTTGTACTTAAAACGGCAAGCTTGAATGCAAGCACCTTTATTTGGATCACGCCTGGTTAGATAATTGGAGATCTGGCATCGGCCTGAGTACGCCATACACATCGCGCCATGTACGAAAGCTTCAAGCTCCAAAGAATTATTCTTCGAGGCTTTGCCGAGAAGTCTGCCATTCTTAGTTCTCGCTCCGCTCGAACAATAATCACTAATCGCCTTTATATCTTTCAAACTGAGCTCTCGCGCTAGAACGATACGCTCCACGCCTCGTTTTTGCCAGAAGCCAGCCGATAGGTGATTTGTTGTGTTGGCCTGCGTCGAAAGATGAATAGGAATATCTGTGTTAGCTTTCACAAATTCCAAGACTCCCGGATCGGCAACTATAAACGCATCTGGGTTTAACTTTAATGAGTTTATAATATGTTTTTTTAGGGCTTCTATTTGAGAAGGGTGCGGAAAAGTATTAATCGTTAAATAAACTTTTTTGCCGATACTATGGGCATAGTCTATACCTTCTTTTAGGGTTTTTTGATTAAAACCGATCTCTCTTGTCCTCATCGAAAAAATAGGAGTTGAAGCATAAACTGCATCAGCACCGTACATAAAAGCAATTTTCAGCTTTTCAATATCTCCGGCTGGGGATATTAATTCTGGTTTCTTAATGTTTTCTTTAATCATACATAATATTATTAACACTTTTACTCTCAAAATAACAGACCGCCACCTTCTTTTGTTAAATCTTAGAAAGATTAATTTACTATTTTTTATTCTTAATATATGTCGAAAAAAATGAATTTTATCAAAATTAATAAGGACTAAAGCGATTCTCTTTGTTAGGCTTGGTTAAAACACATGAGATTGAATGGATTGAAAATTATGAAACTGTTTGGCATCGATATATACATCGACTATTCTTGGTTTTTAATATTTGCATTAATAACTTGGCTTCTGGCAGCAAAGTTCTATCCGACTTTCAATCATAATGCTTCAGTCTTATCAAATGTTTTATTAGCGCTGGCAACTTCTATTTTGTTCTTCTTATCAATATTAATACACGAATTAGCACACTCTGTGGTGTCAAAAAGAAATGGTTTAGAGGTAAATAAAATTACGCTATTCATATTTGGAGGTATAGCCGAACTTTTTGAAGAGCCGCATGATGCTATAATGGAATTTAAAATTGCGATTTCCGGACCTATAGCCAGTTTACTTTTAGCTCTAATTTATCTTTCAATATACTATTTAGTGAAAGATAATACGCATTATTATAGTATAACGCTCCTGACTTCTACTTTGGCTGAAATCAATTTGCTTTTATTCATCTTTAATCTACTGCCAGGATTTCCGCTCGATGGAGGAAGAATTTTACGCTCAATTGTTTGGAGAATTAACGGCAATTTGAAGAATTCTACTCGAATCGCCACGATCGGAGGACGAGTTGTAGCCGTGGCCATAATCCTTATCGGAGTGATACGAGTAATCACAACTGATTTTTTTGGCGGCGTATGGTTAATGTTAATAGGTCTGTTCTTATATCAGGCAGCAGGACAAAGCTATCTTGAATTATTAATTCGTCTCGCCTTAGAAAAAGTGAAAGTGAAAGAAATAATGAATACGAACATAGTTTTCGTTAATCCACTTTTATCAGTTAATGATCTTATTGAAGAGTATTTCTTGAAATACAACTACACGACTCTTCCGGTAATCGCCAACGATACTATAGTCGGCATCGTTTCTTTGGACGATGTGCGGGATAAATCTGGTTATTTAGACGACTCAACAAAAGTGCAGGAGGTAATGAAGCGTTTTGATTCAAACATCTTTCTCAACAAAGACGACCAGGCTCTGAAAGCACTCAAGAACATGATCCTAAATAAAGTAAACTTTGTTTCAATTAGAGAACAAGGCCGCCTTGTTGGAGTTTTAACTATCGACGATATTGCGAGGTATCTTTCTGATAAAAAGGTGATCTAACTGCAACCTTTTACCATAGAAATAGACAATCGTTCATTTTAGTAGTAAAGAATTTAAAGGATGCAAAATAGTTTAAGATAGTACTTGCAAAATTATTGGTGTGGTGTTATTTTTGTAGTTGTACTGAGCTTGCTTTCTATCAAATTAGAAAGGAGAAAGGCTTTGTCAATAATTGCCTATACCCAGGTTGATGCTGGGCAAACAGGCGTTTCAATGCCAGAAGCGGCCTTGGCTGCGATAGCCGGAGTAGTTAACTGCCGAATCAGGCTTCAGTTTATCGAAGTTGTCGATCGACAGGTCCGGTTTTGCATCAGGGAACGAACGTTATGCGCCTGCTGCAGTATTAGCTCAGATTTCAGCCGACATCCCGGCTGATGAAGCCATGTTTTACCTCCCCCAAGATAGTCTCCTCGGGAGACTCGCCCATAAGGGCGCATCGATTTGATTCCCGTGCCTAGCATATTGCAACGGCACGGGAAATTCATTTTGAGATCATTGTTTCGTATACAACCCAATAAGTTCAGTTTTATCAATAATATGGCCTTGCATTGCTTTTTCAAGGTCATTTTTATTTGCAGTTTTTTGTAAATCAAGCATAGTATCAAGCGCGTATAACTTAAAGAAATATCTATGCTCACCGTTCGGCGGGCAAGGCCCCACATAATCAGCTCTCCCCGCGCTCGTAATTCCACAAACTGAATCTAGAGGTAAAG
>Ga0172381_10006451_pt1 | contig 11732 bp, 11 predicted proteins | sample Leawel6488metaG_FD_119754 | JGI IMG/M metagenome (GOLD analysis project Ga0172381, IMG submission 119754) | Leachate microbial communities from a municipal landfill in Southern Ontario, Canada - Leachate well 64-88 metaG | ecosystem: Engineered > Solid waste > Landfill > Unclassified | place... | reverse complement strand
TTTTTATTTATTAATTATAAACATTAAAAACATGAACGAGGAAACGAAAAAGTGTCCTAAGTGCAAAGAAGAAGTTTTAAAAGATGCGAAAAAGTGCAAGCATTGCGGTGCGGATTTAAGAAATTGGTTTATGCGACACAAGATTATTTCTGCATTTCTGGTTCTTATGTTTATCGGCATCTTAAGCGGTGGAAGCAATCCAAATAACACCAATAATGGGCAAACTTCAAATGGTATCCAAAACGATACTAAAGCAGAAGAAAAAACTGGCAAAATAAATGAAACTATTTCTGTGGGAAATTTCAGCTACAGGGTGCAGAAAGCGGAACAGGCCCAGTCGGTCGGCAATCAATATATCAATCATGATGCCTCCGGAGTTTATGAAGTCATATCTTTAACGCTTAGAAACAACGATAAAGAATCACGCTACGCCGACAGCAATATGTTTAAGCTCATTGACGACCAAGGCAGATCATTTGTCGTTTCCACTGAAGCTACCAGCGCTTATTCTATCGCCAATAACAACCAATATGATCTTTTCTTAAAACAGGCTAATCCTGGTTTGGAAATAAACGGAGTTCTTATCTTTGATATTCCCAAAGATGCCAAAAACTTAAAGCTTGAGGTAAGCGGCGGATTCGGTAGCCCTGAAAAAGCGTATATTGAACTTAACTAGATTTGCTCTTAAATAAAAATCCTTCTGGTTGTTTTAGCCAGAAGGATTTTTTGTATTTTTATTTCAGTCATCGCATACAGGGATGGTACAGTCCTCGTAATCCTCATCACCGCCTAAAAGTATTATGCCGAATCTTCTTTGCACATGGCTTCGGTCAAGGATTTTGATACAAAGCGTCGAGAACGCATCGGCCAGGTCATCGTGTTTTTCCCTGCCGAAATTGACAAGCTGATTGATGAGGATAGGGGATATGTTTCTTGGAAAAACGATAGTTCCGTTCTGCACGGCGTGGCTTACCAGACTCAGACGGCTTCTCTTGTCTCCTTTGGGTTTGAACTCCTCTATGCGGAACTTGTCCTCATCGTGTTCGATATCGTTGATGTGCTGAATCATCGCTTTCTGATATCCGACATCTTCCACGAACATGCGGTATCTCTTGTAGGCAATCTTGGTGTTAATCATCATCTTGATCTGGTCCACGGTTTGAGGGAAAGTAAGCCGCTCGTTTACGATGTCCGGCAGGATATATATCTTCAATTTGTCCTCATAGCCAAAGATCAGCGCCGATACCATGGCGGTATAGTCGGAGGAATCATGCTGGGATATGGCAAGATCGACTCCGGTGCCGCAGAAACGGAACTTATTATCCTCGTTGATCGCGGGAATGGTATCGTAGAATTGTATCCACTCGGGGTGGATGACTCTTTCGTGATCGGAAAGGATATTTAAGAGATATTCCCTTGACCAAGCCGAGTCGTTGGCGATTTTCTTCCTTTCGGTTTCAACTTCGCTCATGTCCTTGAATTTTCCCGGCCAAGCGATCCTTCCTTTATCATCCAGCAGGGGAATCATCAGAAGCTTCCCTTCTAAAGTGCCTTCGTCTATTTTCTCTTTGATACGCATAAGAAGCGAGTCTTCATGGAGAAGATTTCCTACAAACACAATCTTGGTGTTTTTGTCTCCAGCCGGGATAACTTCTCCCGAAATCCACTGATGGATCTTGTCCCGACCTTCCTTGGTTTTTACGCTTTGAAGGTCCTCGATATCATCACAGATGATAAGATCCGGCCTGTACTGCATATGCTTCATGCCCCGGATGGTCTGCTCCATGGAAGCGGCGGTGATGCGAGCGTTGTATTTAGGAATGACCAAGGACATAGATCCCCATTCGTCTTCCACCTCTTTAAACGGGCCAAGGTCTCCTTTTAAAAGCTGGTTACATTCCAGTTCCTTGCGGATATTGATAAGGTGCTGGCGAGCCTGCCTTTGAGTCTGTCCCAGAATTATGACAAACTTTTTTTGCGGTTTTCCCAAGATGGACCAGATGGGATATGAAAGAGTGAAGATGGTGGACTTGGCAGATCCGCGAAAGGCCATGATCAGAGCCGAGCTTATCTTCTCGTCCTCGGTGAGCTTGAACATCTCGTAGTGAAAATCCGCAAAAGGATAGAGGATATAGTGGTTGAAATATACGTTGAAAAACCACAAATGGCTTTTTTGGGTGATAGCCACCCTTGATTTTCGGTCATGGATGAGCTTTTCGATTTCTTTCTGATTAATGTCTGTCATAGCTTTACTTTAAATTAGGATTAAGGTTTGGATCTTCTGATCCGTCTTTTTTGTTTAAGGGATTATCGTGATTTAAGAGGGCGGTAAGCTCGAGTGCTTTTCTGATATTTTCTTCCTGTTCGGGAGTGAGTTGGCCATTGTCGGTCTTGAACTTTCCGCTTATCTCCAATTTGTTGGCATATATTTTGTGGTTATGATTCAGCCAATAAATAATGGCGGTAAGATTGTTGTTCTTGATGGCGTTTAGAAGCTGGGATTCGGCAAAGTCGTTGATAAGGTGCCGGCCTTCGCACAGCGCCTTATCGACCTCATCGGAAAACTTATCGTCTTTTGTCTTCCAACGGTAGAAGGTTGCTCGGGGGATGCCCACTTTCTCGCACACCACTTGGATAATCGGAGTTTTGTTCAGCTGTTCTAGCGCCAGTCCTTTTAGTCTCTTTTGTTCTTTTCTGTCCATATCTTTATCTTATCTTTTTAGCCTTAAGTCCTGTGAGCTTTTCCCAGCGGGCAATGATGGTGCTTGTATGCGTTTCATCCAGCTCGATCATCAGGCATCTGCGCTTGGTGTGCTCAGCGGCGATGAGAGTCGAACCCGAACCACCAAAGCCGTCAAAGACTATGGCTCCCACTTCGGTGCTGTTTAGAATGAGATTTCTCAAAAGTCCGATTGGTTTCATGGTGCTGTGAAGCTTGCTTTTACTGGGTTTCGGGTAAAACAGCACACTTTTGTCTTTGCTTTTTCTAAACTCATGCGAGCCGTACCAGCCGTAAGCGATAAGCTCGTGCTGGGGAAGGTAGTCCAGTCTTCCTACCACGACGTTTGATTTTATCCAGACAAGAAGCTGGGAGAATTTGTATCCGGCGCTAAGCATTGCCTCTCTTAGGGCAAAGATCATCCGGTCGGAGTTGAAGATGTATACAGAATTCTTCTTAGAAAGGTACGGCTTTATATTTTCCAGATAATCGAGGCTGAATTTTTCATACTCTTTGTCGCTTTGCTCATGATCGTTGGCGATGATTTTCTCACATCCCAGTTTCTGTTTGAAGCCGGACTTGCTTTCCACATAAGCAACGCCGTAAGGCGGATCGAGGATTAGGGCGCTTATTCTTTCGTCCCCGATTAATTTTTTCAAAAGGTTTTTGTCGGAAATATCTCCGCAGGCGAGCTTGTGATCTCCCAGCTCAAAGAGATCTCCCGTTCTTACTTTTCTCATATGTTTTTGATTATTTTATTAACTTTGCCTTGATGCCCGTCAGCTTTTCAAAGCGGTTGATGATAAGCTGGCAGAAAATCGGTTCTTTTTCGAGAAGGTACGCTCGGCGCTTGAGTTGTTCGCATGCGATCAAGGTCGAGCCTGATCCACCGAAGAGATCCAGAACGATGTCGTTGAGTTGGGTGCAGCGCCTTAGGGCTTTTTCGTGAAGAGTGGGCGGTTTGGATGTCGGGTGCTCATATTCTTGCCCGGGCAGACGTTTTGCCAGCCATATATCGAGAATATCCAATATGTCATCGATGGTGCGATTTCCGGTGCCGATCTCTTTGTCGAGGATCTCGTTTAAGTTATGAATTGGCGCCAGATACGGCTTTCCCTTGATACCGTAAACGCAAGGCTCATAGCACTTGTTGAAAGCTACCTGTGGAGTGGCGTTAAAGCCGTTCTTTATCCAAAGGCACACCCTTTGATTTTTTATGCCGAGTTCGTCGTAGAGAGCTTGCAAAAGTCCGATATACTTTTGATCGCAATAGTAGAAAAAGTGAGCGCCGGGCTTGCTTGCGGAAATGGCGTTTTGCAGGGTTATTTTTAGAAACTCTCGGTATTCTTTGTCGGTTTTGGCATCATTTACCTGCCCGCCATACGCTTTTTGTCTGCCAAGACCTTTGTCATAATCAAGGGAGATGTTGTAGGGCGGGTCGCAATATGCCATGGAAACTTTTTCTTCTCCTGTCAGTTTCTTTACATCTTTTTCGTTGGTAGAATCTCCGCAGAGAAGGCGATTACTTCCCAAACTAAACATCTGGCCGAGTTTAATGTCAGTTGACTTGATCCTTGCAAGCTCTTTTTCTTCTTGAAATTCATCATCTTCGATTTCAAGGACATCGTTCCAAATACAGCCCATTTCTTCCGTGTCGAAGCCTACGTCCAAAAGGGTATCGATGTCGAAGTTCTTGAGCAGTTCAAAGTCCCATGATCCGGTATTTTTGTTTAGCCTTAGATTCAAGATTCTTTCCTTGTCTTCGCTAAGGCTTACATAAATCACGGGAACTTCCGTGTAGCCGAGCTTTTGGGCGATCATAAAGCGTTGGTGGCCACCGATTATGATGTTATGGCGGTCTTTATTTCCATTTGCGATGATCGGATCCACCAATCCGAACTGTTTGATGCTTTCCGTAAGGTCCGCTTCCTGCTTGGGGGTTAGAAGGCGGGGATTATACAGGGCAGGTTTGAGCAGGGAGATTTTTACCCGCTCGATTTTGAGATTGTCTTTCTTCATCTTTGTGTTTTAACTGTTTATATGATTTATTCTAAGCGCAATAAATAACCGTTGAAGATAGAGTCCTATCTGAAAAATATAACAAAAAACAGCTAATATTAGCCGTTTTCTAAAAGTTATTAGCTCTACCAAGACTCTATCTTGCAACGATAAAGTAATTTTCGTTTATCCTATATCCGCTTTCCGCTCGTCCTTCTATTAGATTATCTTTGATTTTTAGGCGATATTTAGCTTTGGAATTGATTTCTTTGATAGCATCCCTTAAGGATCCTTCGGTTTTATATCCGGTTTGTTCTCTTAATAATTTGGTTTTTATGTATCCTTCGGCCTCTGTTAGCTTGTAAATAATTTTGATTCTGTTGCCTTCATTCTTGAATCTGTAGCAATTACCGCCACGGCATAAATCTCCGCTATTTGTTAAGATCAACGTCTCTTGCCAAAGTTTTTTGCTTGTTTCTATCTTTTTTGCTTCAATTGCTTGTATATTTTCCGTTATCATTCCTCTTAATTCAAGTTTTAGTTCCGATATGACACCAGACAGCTCCTCTTTTGTTATCGTCTCTCGTCTCTGGAGGATAATAGTGCGAGGTTTTGTATCAAAATATTCCGGTGCGGGCAATGCAGCTAATCTGGCGTCTAGGTTTAAATCTTTTATAATATTGTTCATTCTTTTGGCTTGTTCTTGAAAGTCGTACATGAACCGTCCGAAGCTAATAAAACTTGAAGAATTATAGATATCCATGACTCTTGTCATGGCTATCATGCTTTTAGATATGCTTTCAAGCTGACCTATATCTGCTATTTTTTTATATATATCCGACATTCGTTCAATATCCGCAATCATCCCTTTTGTCAGCTCCGGATTAATTGCGGCCATCTTTCTGCTCATTTCCAACAGTGATTTTTCCAATTCGGGATTAACTTCAATTTTTTTCTTATCTGTGCTCATATGTTTTACCTTATATTATTTATCTTTATTTTGCTGGTTTGATTGACCAATGTCAAATTTAGTGGGAAAATCAAGATAATTGAGATTCTAGATTTTAGAAGGTAACCTAATACATATATGAGAATTGCCAAAGTAGAAATTGGAAATTATAGAAACCTAGATGGTGTTTCGGTGTCTTTCGACGAAGACTGTAATTTTATTGTTGGAGAGAATAATATAGGAAAATCCAATTTATTAAATATGTTTCGTATATTATTTTCCAATAAGTCTTTTGATCTAAGTGATTTTGCTGATCCTACAAATCCAGTAGAGGTGAAGATTAGGTTACGTTTGGAGGATATAGAAATTGGACATTTTGAAGATCTTTTTGATCTGGAAAACTATAGTTTTATTAATATTGTCGGTAGGCAGTTGTCGCCCAATGATAATATTGAATTTCACCATCTTGAAACTGATACATTTATTCCGGCATATATAGTAAGGGGTATAAATTATATACACTATGACTCTCTAAGAAATCCAATTTCTGAAATTAATCTGGATAAAAGAAAGGGTGTTGGTAAGTTCTTAGTTAAAGTTATATCTCAATATCTAGAAGACAATGAGTCTGGGGATAAAAAATTTCTTAATGATGAAGAAGTTAGTTCACTTTTAAAAGAGATAAATTTGAAGATATCAAAACTTAAGTCTTTTACTGATTTTAAGATTAGTGCTGATCATGAAGAGGATTTGTGCAGTCTGTTGTCCAGGATAATAGTTTTTAAGGATGACAAGGGAAATCTATTGTCAAAATCAGGATATGGGGTTCAGTTTTTAATACTTATCATATTATCTATATTAGATAAAATTCAGGTCATAAAGGAACAGAGAAGAAAAGCCGGGATTTTTGAAAAATCAAATAAAAATTATATGTCGTTGCTTATTGGATTAGATGAGCCGGAAATTCATTTACATCCATATATGCAAAGATCTTTAATTAAATATTTGAACAATGTAATCCTTAATAGTGATTCGGATTTTCAAGGTTTAGTTAAAGATCTCTTTGATATAGATGGATTTATAGGACAAATTATCGTAGTCACACATTCTCCAAATATCTTACTAAATGATTATAGGCAAATTATTCGTTTCTACAGAGAAGCAGATGTAATAAAAGTTAAATCTGGCTCGGAAATTGTACTTAACGAACAACATGCAAAGCATTTGCATATGCGTTTTCCATATTTTAAAGAAGCGTTTTTTTCAAGATGCGTCATCTTTGTCGAAGGGGAATCGGAGGAAGCCAGCTTTCCTTGTTTTGCAGCTACTATGTCCTTGGATTTTGATAGTTATGGTATTTCGATAATTCAAAGTCATGGTGGAGCTTTGAACGCTATAAACATATTAATCGAGCTAGCTCAGAAATTTAATATTTGCTCAGTTGGAATTGCTGATAAAGATGATAATTTGCCAGTCTCACCGCCTGTATATTTAACTGATAAAAGAGATTTTGATGAGGAAATTGTTAGCAGTCTATTTGATGTTGGTAAGGAAAATATCTTAGAGGAAATAATTAAAGAATTCAACAACGGAAATGTTAATATTACTTTACAACCTGGAATATTGAATAAATGCGCCGTTAATACCTATAAAATCATTACAAGCAATTTTACTTCTAATTTAACATTTGCGAATGCAAAATTATCTGGTGGCGTTCAGCTGAAAGCATTTTATTTGACTTGGTTTGCATCAAGAAAATCTTATCCATTAGGAAAAATCATAGGTGAAAAAATTGGTTCGCAAGAAATACCGACTATTTATCAGACGGTAATCAGAGAAGCAGTTAAGATATCGGAATTATGATAGAAAATTTGACGGATATACAAAACAAGATAGAGGCAAAACATTCTGGTGATAGTAAACAACTGGATATAATTTTCTCTACGGAAAAAAGAATACTAGTTGTAGCGCCGGCTGGTTGCGGTAAAACCAGTACGATGGTTAGCAAGATAGCCTATATGTTGGCAACTGGACAGATTCCAAACCCAAAGAAACTTTTGGCTCTTACTTTTAGTGTAAATGCTGCGTATAAGATCAAGAAAGAGGTAATTGAAAATATTCCAACTATATTACAAGAAGAGGAAAATAAAATAGATTTATCCAGTAAGGTATATGTATCTAATTACCATGGATTTGCTCGTAGATTGCTAAAAAGGCATGGCTATATAATTCATAGAAATTTATTGCAAATAGATACCTTTCAGACAATAGATGATACAAATATTAAGGATTTAATGCAGCAAGTTAAAGGGTTGAGCCTTTCTGAGGCTGGATTTTTGTCTAATTTTAGCGATGCAGCTAAAGATAGAAACGCGAAGTATTTAAGAGAAAATATTGTTGCTTATAACGGAATGATTATAGAAAAATTACTTCCTTTAAATATAATCACATTCAATGCAATAATAACTCTGTCTTGCAAACTGTTCGATGACTGCACTGCTGTAAAAAGTTTCTATCATAGTCTTTTCAGTGCTATTTTAGTTGACGAATATCAGGATACAAATATACTGAGTTTTTGGTTGCTGGATCGTATAATATGTGAGAATTCTGCGGTTATATTATTAGGCGACCCTTTACAGCGTATATATGGTTTTATTGGGGCAGTTTCAAATTTATTTGATGTATCTCAAAAACATTTTAAATTAAAGGAATATAATTCAAATCAAAATTACAGATTTAAAGATAATGATCAGATGCTGTTGCTAGATTATAATCTTAGAGAAAATGCAAAGAATCCCGCTGCTCCTGAAATTAAAAATTCTGCCGCTATTAATTTTAAATTATTAGAGAATCAAACAAAAGAAGGGGATTATATAATAGAATTGGCTACAAGTATAATTCAATCAAGTCAAACCTGTAAAGTCGCTATATTAGTGAAACAACGCGGGAAAAATATTGAGAGAATTATTGAACAGTTCCAATCTAAACAAGTGGATTTTTTCTTTGGACTTTTTCCCGATGAGGATATTAAGTATATTAATTTTCATAAGGATTGTTTATTTCAGTTTATAGAATCATTGAGGATTAAAGGTAGCTTAACAAAAAAATCTTTATGTGTTTTACAGGATAAAATAGAACATAAGTATCAGAACGAGCAAGACCCCATTATTTTATCGCTAATAAGTCTGCTAAAAATATTCTTTAATAAAATATTCAGCGGTTTCTCCTATTTAACCGAGGAAGAAAAAATTGCTCTCATTAAAGATACTTTTGAACATAATGGATTAAAGCAATACATTGAATTTATTGATTCTCGAATAATTATATCAACCGTTCATGGTGCTAAGGGCTTGGAATGGGAATACGTTATTATTCCTGACATGGAATCAGACTCATTCCCTAATTACTATGGATTGTGCAATTCGTGCAATTGCAGGCAAGACTGTAATCTTGTGGTTGGGAAGCCAATGGAGGGTAAGTTTCTTGAAGAACTGAGCGTATTTTATGTTGCCGTTACTAGGGCTAAAAAAGAAGTGTACTTTTCTGCGAGTAAAAATAGGATAGATTATAAGGGGGGAGAGGTCGCGGCAAAGGTAAGCTGTTTTCTTAAATTACCGGGCATAGCATTAGAATAATATGTATTTTATCTTGGGAAAAAACACAGTATGAATTGTTAAAAGTCCCAACGCTAAACTTGAACATAATTGCATTAAATCAATACTAAAAGAATCGATATGAGTATATTTATATGGGAGGTTGTAATATTATGTATTCTGTATTGGGTCAAAACTCAAATACCATATTGGCAGGGGAAATCTGGAGAGAATTTTGTTAGCAAAAAATTACATGAATTAGATTCAGAACGATATAAGATTATAGATGATGTCCTCCTTCCTTCAAAAGGGAATACAAAAACTACACAAATTGATCATGTTGTTATTTCTAATTTTGGTATTTTTTGCATAGAGACAAAAATGTATTCCGGATGGATATTTGGAAACGCTCATCAACAATATTGGACGCAGGTTATATATCACAGTAAAACTAGATTTTATAATCCTTTAAGACAGAATTATGCTCATATGAAAGCAGTAGAGGATTTAGTGTTGCCATTATGTCCCTCAGCTCCGATCTTGTCCTTTGTAGCTTTTCCTATTGCAGGCAAACTGAAAATTTCAGGCACGGATCGAGTAGGACGTGCCGTAGATGTGGTGAATAAAATAGAAGCTATTGATAAACAAGTTTTATCTGATGCGGAAAGGGATAATATCTATGATGTTATTTTTGGGGCGAATATAATGGACAAAAATATTCGTAAAAAACATAATATTGAAATAAAAGAATTAAAAAATATATAATTTAACGATATATTTTATATAGTAAGAATCTCTTTCATTGTCATGAATTATGAACAAGCTATAAAGAATATAAACAGATCTATATCAAAAAGACACCCATTAACATTTAATCCGGCCTGGATAAGGAATTGTGTCCGCAAGTCTTATGATTTCATTTCTGAAAATATAAAGACCGAATCAGGCGATGTTGATTGGGATCAGGTTGTCCGTTGTCTTAGTCATGATTATCAGAAACTCTGGTTTAAAGAGTTAAGGCGCAAAAAGAAAATTCAGGAATATAAAGACAGGGCTGAAGTAGATGCAATACTCAATAAATATAAAGACAGGCTTTATACTTTCTTAGCGCAAGCAGATAAAGATGATAAAAGGGCCTGTGATGAAATCAGCATTAGGCTGGTTAGGATTGCTCAAAAAGGTAATATATTAGCGAGACGAAAAGCTGTTTATTTTATTAAACAACTTGTAGATTGTTGGATTGACACTAGCAATTTGCAGAATTGGCGTGGTTACGATGATTTACTGGAAAAGAATATTGATGGATGTATTCGCCGTTATCGCTATTCCGGATCGTTTTTGGTTTATCTCCACAGAACTCTCGAATATTCCGGCAGAGGCTTACGACCTCTCGAGGTTTTTTCGCTAGACGAGTGCTCTCCTATAACAGAGAGAAAAAAGTCTGACAATCTTATCTATGATCCGGAAACTGGTAGGCCGCGGTTATATTCTAAAAATAATTAATTATTTCTTTCTCATATGCAAACAAATCTTGATCGTGTAGTATTCGATTATAGTGAAACCGAAAGAAAACTTTTTGATCCTAAACAATATAAATATTGGGATAATATTGAGAAAAACTATTTTAAGATAAAAGAACAGATTGTATCAGAGGTAAACCTTCCTCAGTCTTGCTCCCATAAAGAGTGGATAACCTCTAGAGTCCATTTAAATGTTTCACAGTCTTTAATGAGGCTTCTTTATCTTACGGAGGAATTTTGTAATGCATCCAATACTTTTAATTCTGCGTCATCGGCTGCTTTGATTAAATCTATTGTCGAAATACCGTTATATTTGGGATATATCGTATGGATTTTGGATGAAAATCATGATTTTGATAAAGTTCGTTCGGAACTACATAAAATAGCTTTTGGAAATCGAGACAGCAACAGCGGATTAACAATTAGCGGAAAAGTTACTCATAAGGACTTATATACTAAATCTGATTATATTATTGAAAAGTTGTTCCAAAAAGATAAATCAACGATAAAAATTTTTGAACGTCTTTATAAGGATTCAAATGCAACTGGACATCATAACTTTGAGGCGCGGATGTTAACTGGAATTCAGAACAAAGATACTTGGAGAGCGGGGGATAGAAAGGAATTATTTGTTTTTTTCAGCAACACAGTTTTTCCATTTTTTATGCATTGTGATGCAGCTCTAGGAATTTCTACGATACTGCTAAAAGCCATTAATCATGACCTTGATCATTTACCCAATAACTTTACAAGCTAGAAAATATTTATACTGAATTTACTTTAAATTGTCAAATGCATTAATTGAGACCTAGCATAACCTCTTTTTATACTGTCTCATTTGTCTCATTTTGCTTTTTAGACCCCGACCCGTTCCCGTCTTTTATTCTCAGGAAAATAGTCCAAAAAGCCTTTATGGGATTGAAGCTATTTGGTTCTAGACCTGCTTGGGGAGC
>Ga0172381_10006449_pt1 | contig 11734 bp, 10 predicted proteins | sample Leawel6488metaG_FD_119754 | JGI IMG/M metagenome (GOLD analysis project Ga0172381, IMG submission 119754) | Leachate microbial communities from a municipal landfill in Southern Ontario, Canada - Leachate well 64-88 metaG | ecosystem: Engineered > Solid waste > Landfill > Unclassified | place... | reverse complement strand
AGGCTTGATTAGTGCGGTATTACCATTCACGGAAATTGCTTCCGTTCATCGTTTAGATGGGACTGATGGACCTTGTGTCATATATGTTTTAAATGATCCTGATGCGAAAAAGATTAAACAGCAGTCTATGCAAATTGAAGATGAGACTCCTTTAGGAAGATTTATTGATTTAGATGTATATGGTTTTGACCGTTTTGCGAACAATCGAAAGGATCTACGTAAATGTTATCTTTGTAATCAACCGGCTTTTGTTTGTAGCCGAAATCATACTCACTCGATTGCCGAATTACTTCAATTTATCAGAAATTCTGTTCGTCAGCAGATAAGAATATTATGTCAATCAATCATTAGTGATGCCATTGATGACGAATTGAAATTGAATCCTAAATTTGGTTTGGTAACGCCAATTGATGCTGGGTCGCACCCGGATATGGATTTTCATTTAATGATAAAGGCAAAAGCAGCCATTATTAATCCGCTAACACTGATGTTTTTGGAAGGATACGATGCAACTGACTATACAGATTTGTTTTTAAGAGTTCGTAAAATCGGTTACGATGCTGAAGAAACAATGATGAAAGCGACTAATAACATAAACGCATATAAAGGATTGATTTTCAGCCTTGGTTTGGTCGTTACCGCTTGCGGATATGTAATTGGACATGCCCTTTCATTCTCGACAATATTTGATTCGGTGCGCATTATGACCGCTAATATTATGGACGAACTGACAATGGAAAAAGGCAGTTTCGGACTTGAAGCTTGGAAGCGATATGGTTTTGGCGGAGCCCGTCAAGAAGCATTTTTGGGGTTTCCGACGGTTCAGAAAGCATTACCACAACTCAAAGACTTTTCTCAAGAAAGTTTGACGATGGTTTTAATTAAGATAATAAGTAATTGTGAAGACACAGTTTTATTAAAACGGTGTGGTTCGTTGGAAAATTACCACATTGCCAAGCGAAAGCTTGCTTCTATTACGCGATATGATGAACAGACGATTTGTGAGGTAACTGATTGGTGTATAACTCGGAAAATTAGTTTTGGCGGTTCGGCAGATTTATTAGTAGTTAGTTGTTTTTTGAAACGAATTCAGAAAGTATACCGATTTGCATAAATTGAAGACAATTTAACGAAAGAGGTGTTGGAAGCATGACTCATTATCCTAGTCGTTTGGAAAATGTTTTGATGAGAATTGATTTAATACCAAAATGGTTGAAATTGCTAATTGTTTTCGTGACAATTCCTTGCGTGTATGTTTTGGTATTTTTGACCGGAGGCATCAAATACTCTTATTCCCATACAATGTACCTAGCTATTGTTTTTGCTGGGTTGTCAATGGGGGCAGGATGGGGAGGCATTGTTGGCATCATTGCGGGAATTGTGTTAGGCCCAATCATGCCATTATCAACACCATTTGATCCGAGTTTTAGCGGCTACGAATATCAAAATATAATTCAATGGGTTTATCGAGCTTTTATTTTTTTCTTGGCTGGATCGATAACGGGGCTTTTTTGCGATATTCTTAAAAGAAAAATCGTCACAGTCACGGATATGCTTTCCCATAATTATGAGACAAAGATTCCTAATATTTATAGTTTAGCAGATCATACAAATCATGATTTTGTTAATAACAAAACGATAGTCATTTCCCTTTTGATTAATAATTTTGATGCAATTATCGAAATGCTTGGCCACGATGTATATTATCGTTTGCTTAATAAACTATATTTATCGCTTGTTGTCAACATGGGCAAGAATTGCACAATTATCCAGGCTTCCAACGACAAGTTTTGGATTACTAAGGCTTATACAAATTACAAAGATGATATAAATCATATTAGAAGTGTTCTTAAACAACCACTTTCCATTGCAAACATTCCCATTTTTGCCGACTATGCAATTGGCATTGACTTAATTGAAAAGCAGTCAGATTGTCAAGCGATTGATAGTTATCGACATGCTGATATTGCCGCAAAAGACGCTCAAAAACGTAATGCGCCTTATCTGATTTATGATGATTCATTATCAGAAAAAAAGTTAGGCATTGAACTGTTATCAACTTTTCTTCGCGCCTTGGAAGAAAATCAAACTTTTTTAGTTTACCAGCCAATTATTGATTTAAAAACGATGAAAACAGTTGCTTTAGAAGCGCTTATTCGTTGGGTTCACCCGCTTCATGGAATGATTATGCCAGATCGTTTTATTCCTTTGATTGAAGGCACAAATCTTATAAATCATCTAACGGATTGGGTACTTAAAACCGCTATTGACAAAGTGCTTGAACTACAAAAACATGGCTACGATATTCCGATTTCAATCAATATATCGCCGAAAAATCTATCTGATCCGGATTTTTTCTCCCGAATTCGTTCGATTATTAATGCTTCGAAAATTGAACACAGGATGATTGAATTAGAAGTGACGGAGTCAGCTATTATTGCCAATCTCGAAGACAATCAACGCTGGATGAAAACGATGATGGATGATGGGTTTACGATGTCGCTTGATGATTTTGGCAAAGGATATACTTCACTGGCATATCTGTCTCAATTTGATGTCAAAATTATTAAACTTGATCAATACTTCATGCGGCACATCCTTTCTGACCCCGGCGTGAAGATTATTGTAAGATCAGCAATTGATCTTTCGCATCAGTTGGGGTGCAAAGTAGTTGCTGAAGGCATAGAAGATGAGATAATCACGACAATCTGTCAAGAGCTAGGGTGTGATTTTGGCCAAGGATATCATTTTGCTTGGCCAATGAAAGCAGCGGATTTGGACAATTGGTTAAACCTAAATGTAGATCAAAAGAAATAGATTATATGGTTTTTTGTTCATATTTATTTTATATTGGCGGTTTGATAATTCAGACCGACAAAAACGCTTTTTTATATGATAAAAGCATGATTTTTTAAACATTTTTCTGGGTTTATGGTAAAATAGTTTTAGTGCCTTGTGAACAAGTTACTTTAACTACCCGAAGGCGGTGAGAAAATGCCGATATTAGACTCCATCAAAATAGCCGAAGCCAAAGCGGAAGAGTTGCGTCGCCAAGCGACAGAAACTGTTCGCCTTTTAATGGATGAAACCAAAGAAAAAAGCGATTTGATTGTTACAAAAATGATGGAAGACGCAGCAAATGAAGATAAGCATATAAATCTTATCGCCCAAGAAGCAATCGAGGCCAAACGGATTGAGATAATGGCTAGAGTCGAAATGCTCGATGTAAAACAGGCTGAGTCAGCAAAACAAAAGGAACAGCAAGCAGTTGAGTTCATTATCAAGAAGGTGATCGAATTATGATCATCCCGATGAAGAAACTCAAACTTGTTGCTTTAAAAGAGGATAAAGAGAATCTGTTGATATCTTTACAAAGATATGGCGAAGTTATGTTTATCAAGCACGGTGATGATACCAATATTGATACAGATGCATCAAATGAGGAAATCCAGTTACAAAGAGCAGAAAAATCCATCAGTTTAATCCGAAAGTATAAAGCAAAGCATAAAGGGTTTGCTGATCAAATTGCCATCGATTATGATGAATTTAAAACCGAGGATCCTGCTCAAGAGAAAATTTTGGCTACCATTGAAAATGCTGACGAGGAGATTAATAATCTTCGTCAAGATAACACGGCTCTTCAAGAAAAATTGGCTTTTTATCTTCCCTGGTCAGGGTTGGATATGATGCTTTCTGATTTATATATGCCGCACTATGCCGTAATTCATACAGGCACGATTGAAACAAGGAATATGCAAGACTTTGTTGATATGATATCGGAATATGGTGGGGAAATCCAAAAAGTCGGTGTCTTTGGATACTCGCAGACAATTGTTTACGCTTGCTATGAAGACGACGATAATGAAATTATTGAAAAATCGAAAAATCTGGGTTTCATTGAAGTTATTCTTCCCAGTGACAAAAAGTATGTTTCTGAGATTATCATCGAAACGGAAAAAGCAATAACAAAAAATCGTCAACGAATTGAAACTTTGGAATTAACTTTAGCTGAATATGCTAAACAAACAGATAAAATCAAACTCTTTGCTGATCAGGCGGCGACAGCGATTAAACGTCGACAAGCAAATATTCAGGAGACGGTTGATACTGTATATCTTGAGGGATGGGTTCGCAGTGATCGGATTGTGCGGTTAAAGAAAGCAATTACCGATGTTACCGATGTATTCGACTTGGAACTCGTTGATCCACAAACAGATGAAATCCCACCAACAGTTTTAAAAAATAATAAGTTCGTGGATGCTTTTGAATCGGTTACGGATATGTTTTCCAAACCCAATCCTTACGAGATTGATCCCAATCCGGTGATGTCGATTTGGTACTGGATTATCTTTGGAATGATGATGGGTGATGCTGGATACGGCTTATTAATGGTAGTTGTTGTTGGATTTTTACTTAAAAAAATGAAACCTAAAGGCAACATGCGTCGATTATTTTTAATTATATTTTATGGCGGTTTTTCAACGATACTTTGGGGGATTTTATTTGGCAGTTACTTTGGTTTTACCATTTTCCCCATTTTACTTGAACCAATCAATGAACCGCTAAAAATGTTGTTGGTGTCGTTGATTCTTGGCGGGTGTCATCTGATAACTGGACTTGTAATTAAAGCATATCATAATCTTCGCGACAAACACTATATGGCGATTCTTTCCGATTCAGTAAGTTGGATTGTCTTGCTTATTGGCGCGGGACTGTTGTTTTTGCCAGCCACTGCAACGGTTGGCAAATGGATGGCTATTGCTGGTGCGGCGATGATTATTTTGTTTGCTGGTTGGAAGCAGAAGAATCCCTTTGCTCGTTTGGGAATTGGCCTATATTCGCTATATGGAGCTACAAGTTATTTGGGAGACATTCTTTCTTATTCGCGAATTCTTGCCCTCGCAATGTCATCAGCAGTTTTGGGAATGGTTATGAATATGCTAGCAAAAATGCTTGCAACAAATGTGATTGGATATTTCTTTGCAGCGATTGTTTTTATAATCGGGCATGTATTCAACTTAGCGATGGGGCTTCTATCTGCTTACGTTCATACAAGCCGGCTTCAATATATTGAGTTTTATCGAAAGTTTTATGAAGGTGGAGGAACCTCTTTCCAGCCATTAACCTTACAGTTGAAACACATTGACACTGTCAATGACAATATAAATCAATAGAGTACTTTGGGAGGAAAATCGATTATGAGTGATAATTATGGATTGTTTTATGCAATTCTCGGAGCGGCATTAGTTGCTAGTCTTGGTGGCTTTGGCTCAGCGTTAGGCGTTCAAATGGGTGGAAAAGCTGCAGCTGGTGTCACCAGTGAAAAGCCAGAACTATTTGGTAAGTTATTAATTTTGCAGGCGCTTCCCGGAACACAAGGAATCTACGGCTTTTTGATTGCGGTTTTGGTGCTGATTAATTGTGGAGTCCTTAGTGGAACTCCCCAAGTGGCTATGTCAATCGATACGGGCCTTTCTTATTTCGCCGCTTGTCTACCAGGAATCATTGTGCTGCCAATTTCGGCATATTTTCAAGCCAAAATGTCTGTTAGTTCAATTAATATGGTAGCTAAACAGCCTGATTCTTCAGGTAAAGGCATCACGATGACTGTTTTGGTAGAAACCTATGCGGTTTTAGCTTTGCTTGCCAGTATTTTAATGGTTACGGGTATATAATATAGCGAAATGAGTGAAGTCAAATTGGCAAACGTTTCGATTTATGAAAAAATTGAAAACAAAGGACGTCAAGATGCCAAAAAAATTATTGGGACGGGCACACAGAAAGCCAAAGAGCTAGAAACTGCTATTCTCGATGAGGCAAAGCAACAGATTGCCGCTTCGCAAGCAAAACTTGCTGAAAAAAACGCTGCGATTTTGAAGACGATGGCGACAGAATTTGAGCAGACTGCTAAGCAAAATTCATTGGCTCGTAAGAAAGTGTTAATTGACGAAGCATTTTCGCTTGCGGCAAAATCTTTACGATCTATTCCGGTCAATCAATGGGAGAAAATCGTTTTGAAGATGTTGACGACAGATGCCCTTCAGGGAAATGAAACAATCATCGCTTCAAAACGGGATCATGCTTTATTTTTGGAGACCTTTGTTTCAGATTCTTTGTCATCCCCGATTGTTTTGGATAAACTGAACAAACGCCTTAAGGACAAGAAATATAATCTTACCCTTTCGCAACGAATCGCTACCATTGATGGTGGCTTTTTGGTTGAAGGAGTTAATTTTGATATCGATCATTCTCATGCAGCGATTTTAGCTGAAATTCAAAATCGGTATGAATCAGAAATTGCTACCATTTTGTTTTCTGGATGTGAGTGAGATGAATTATCCGTATACCAACGGCATCATTAACGCCATCGATGAGAAAATCCTTACTAAGGCAAAGTATTCAAAATTAGCATCTGCTGATAAAGCGGATTTTCTTCATACGCTTGCATCCCTTGGATACGGAAATGGAGTTATTAGAAATTCGCTTGCCGATACGATTGATCAAGAACTTTTAGATTTGAAACTGCTATTGGAGAATATATCACCAAAGCGAAAATTAACTGACCTATTTTATCTCACGTATGATGCTATGAATCTTAAGGTTTTGTATAAGGAGAAAATCTTTGATGCCCCTCATTTCGATATTCTATCGCCGATGGGGACCATCAATACCGAAGTACTAAAGACATTCGTAAATGATGATATCGACGTTGACATTCCCAATTATTACCGTCCTTGGTTAGCCAATATCGCAGCAATGACAAAAGATATCACTGATCCGCGCATGCTTTCAGCGGCAATTGACAATCAAACTTTCGCTTTTTTGTTTAAAACGCTCAAATATAGCCAAGGGGGGGCCCTATTGGCTTACTATCGAAGTTTCGTGGATTTTCGGAATGTGATTACCGTAATTCGTTCCCGTGCTTTAAAATGGGAATATGAGGCTTTTGCTAAAATGTTGATTCCTGGTGGCTTAATCCCTAGTGAGGTTTTTCAAACAGCATCTGTTCTCGAATCAGAAGCTTTTGCAAAATCCTTTCAAGATTATTATCAAGAAGATATTACCAAATGTCTTAAACAATATTTAGTAAATCCGAATTTAAATCGATTGGAACGCATATTTGAAGGCATGATGCTTGATATTGTTAAGGAATACAAAAACGATGCTTTCAACATTGGTCCGATAATTTACTATTTTTTAAAAAAAGTCGCGGAAGCAAATAATATTCGCGCCATCTATTCTGGCTCGGTGGGTCTTGATGACCTTATTGGATGCTAAACTGAAGGAGGGTTCTTATGGAGAAGACGATTGAAGTTGCTATTATTGGTAATGATGAAACAATTCTATTATACAACGCTGTTGGCATTCGTGCTTTCCCAGTAAAGAATGCTCTAGATGCCGACAAACTGATATTTAAGCTGTTTAGTCAAAAATGCAAAATTATTTATGTTACTGAAGATATATATGCATTAATTCCCGAGACCATCGAAAAATATCAATTTTCCGCTTTTCCGATTCTAATTCCGATTCCTTCTGGAACAAAATCGCAAGGCGTTGGGTTAAGAAAAATTCAGAAGAATGTTGAAAATGCGATCGGAATTGATATTTTTTAGAAAGGCTGACCAATATGATAAAAAACGACATAGAAAATAAGACTGGTATAATCACAAAAGTATCAGGACCGTTAATCGTTGCCAAGGGTATGAAGGATGTCAAGATGTACGACGTCGTCAGGGTTAGTGAAAAAAAACTGATTGGCGAAGTCATTGAATTACGGGGCGATCTTGCTTCAATTCAAGTGTACGAAGAAACGGCGGGTATTGGACCGGGAGAACCGGTTTATTTTACTAATGAACCGTTATCCGTTGAACTTGCCCCTGGTTTAATCGAAGGCATTTTTGATGGCATTCAAAGACCACTTCGAGTAATTTACGAATCGTCTGGTGACCGGATCCCTCTTGGCATTGATGTTCCAAAACTAAACCGAGAAAAATTATGGCATTTTGATCCGAAAGCCAAAATAAACTCAACTGTCATTGGTGGAGATATTTTGGGTACTGTTCAGGAGTCAAGTGTCGTTGTTCATAAAGTTATGGTTCCTCCCGATATAAAAGGGACACTGTCATGGGTTATGGATGGAGAAGCAACTATTATCGACACCATTGCCAAAATAATTGATCAAGCCGGTAATGAACATCAGATCTGTATGTTACAAAAATGGCCGGTTCGCAAACGGAGACCATATACAAAAAAATTGGCACCAACGGAACCCATGGTTACTGGCCAACGGGTTATTGATACTTTATTTCCGATTGCTATTGGTGGTATTGCGGCAATTCCTGGACCGTTTGGCTCAGGAAAGACTGTTGTTCAACATCAGTTAGCCAAGTGGGCTGATGCTGATATTATTGTATATGTCGGCTGTGGCGAACGTGGTAATGAAATGACCGATGTTTTGATGGAGTTTCCCGAGTTAAAAGATCCAAAAACTGGGAAAGCATTGATGAAAAGAACGGTTTTAATTGCCAATACCTCTAACATGCCGGTTGCCGCGCGAGAAGCTTCGATTTATACCGGCATTACCATTGCTGAATATTATCGTGATATGGGTTTTCGAGTTGCGGTAATGGCCGATTCGACTTCGCGTTGGGCAGAGGCTTTGCGAGAAATGTCATCGCGTCTTGAAGAGATGCCGGGTGAAGAAGGATATCCGGCTTATTTATCATCACGGATTGCGGAATTTTATGAACGGGCTGGATTGGTTAAATGCTTGGGGTCTGATGGCCGTTTTGGAGCTATTACAGCAATTGGTGCGGTTTCGCCTCCAGGGGGAGACACTTCTGAACCAGTCTCTCAAGCTACCCTTAGAATTGTAAAGGTATTTTGGGGATTATCTGCAACATTGGCCTATCGACGCCATTTTCCTGCCATTGATTGGCTTAAAAGTTATTCACTTTACAGCGATGCAATGGATGAATTTTTTGATGCTCATGTAAAAAAAGACTGGTCTAAACTTGTACTTGAGACTAAAGATATTCTTCAAGATGAAGCTAAACTCGATGAAATTGTGCGACTAGTTGGCGTTGACAGTCTTGAATTTCAAGATCGTTTGACATTGGAATGTGCTCGGAGTATCCGCGAGGATTACTTACATCAAATTGCTTTCCATGACGTTGACACTTATACATCGTTAAATAAACAATACGGGATGTTAAAAGCCATCTTGACCTGGTACCATAAAGGTCAAAAAGCATTGAAAAACGATGTTGCTTTTGCCAAAATCGCTAAAATGAAAATCTTAGAGAAGATTGGCCGAATGAAGTATATCAAAGAAGCGGATTTTAATGAGGATTGTATAGTCATTATGAATCATTTAGATGATGAATATCAAGCCTTGACAGAAGGCGGTGAGACTAATGCCTAAAGAATATAAAACAATTAGGGAAGTCGTTGGACCGTTAATGCTCGTTGACCACGTGGAAAACGTTAAATATGATGAGTTAGTAATGATTCGTCAAGCTACTGGAGAAGAACGAATCGGAAAAGTATTAGAGATTGACGGCGATCGTGCTTTGGTCCAACTGTTTGATTCTTCACAAGGGCTTAAAATCAGTGATGCCAAAGCAATGTTTCTTGGGCGCGGCATTGAAATCAAACTTGCTCCTGAGATTCTTGGTCGTGTTTTTGACGGGATGGGTCGTCCGATTGACGGTGGTGGAGAGATTATCCCGAAAAAAAACGCTGATATTAACGGAACTCCATTAAATCCGGTTGCCCGTGATTACCCAAGTGAATTTATTGAAACGGGAATTAGTGCTATCGATGGTTTAAACACTTTAGTTCGAGGACAAAAACTACCGATTTTCTCAGGATCGGGATTGCCTCATTCCAAATTGGCTGCGCAAATTGCAAGACAAGCAAAGGTTAAGGGGAAAGAAGAAACCTTTGCGGTTGTATTCGCGGCTATCGGTATTACATTTGAAGAAGCGGATTTCTTTATTCGCGATTTTCAAAAGTCCGGTGCCATCGAACGGTCAGTATTATTTATGAATTTGGCTAATGATCCAGCTATTGAGCGGATTGCTACCCCGCGAATGGCAATCACTTGCGCTGAATATTTGGCTTATGAATTGAATATGCACGTGTTGGTTATCTTGACTGATATTACCAATTACGCTGAAGCATTACGCGAAGTATCTGCTGCTCGAAAAGAAGTTCCTGGACGTCGTGGATATCCTGGCTATATGTATACTGATCTTGCATCATTATATGAACGAGCCGGAAGAATTAAAGGGAAAGCGGGATCTATCACCCAAATTCCGATTTTAACTATGCCCGAAGATGACAAAACTCATCCCATTCCCGATTTGACTGGTTATATTACTGAAGGCCAGATTATTTTATCGCGTGAACTAAATCTAAAGGGCATATATCCACCAATTGATGTTTTACCTTCGCTTTCTCGATTGAAAGATAAAGGTATTGGTGCCGGAAAAACACGAGAAGACCATTCTGAAACAATGAATCAGTTGTTTGCAGCATATGCACGAGGAAAAGAAGCTAAGGAGTTATCAACAATTTTGGGTGAAGCGGCATTATCAGATACGGATAAACTTTATTCACGTTTTGCGACGCAATTTGAAAATAAATATGTTCAACAAGGCTATAATGAAGCTCGTAGTATCGAGACAACACTGACAGTTGGTTGGAAACTTTTGACGATTTTACCAAAATCTGAATTGAAACGCATCAGTCTTGATAAGATTGCTAAATATCTACCGGCGGTGGAATAAAATGGCTCAATCAGTTAATCCCACCAGAATGGTGTTATATGGCCTAAAAAAAAGGCTTTCAACGGCCAAAAGAGGTCACAAACTTTTAAAAGACAAACAAGACGAATTGATACGTCGATTCATGGCAATCATCAAAAAGAACCGAGCTTTACGAATTGAAGTTGAGACTAGTTTAGCTGCGATTATGGTTCATTTTGCCAATGCTAGATTAAAGATGAGCTATGGAGGTATTATGGAGGCACTAATGGTACCAACCCGCGAGGCCTCTTTAGCAGTTACATATAAGACGATCATGAACATTAAGACTCCGGAAATTGAATATCATGATGCTGGAGTAATTGACTTAACCTATGGGTTTGCTTACACTCCTTCGGAATTAGATACCGCTGTAATTGATTTATCACAATTATTACCAAAGATGATTGAGTTAGCATCTTTAGAGAAAGCTTGTGATATGTTGGCTTCGGAAATTGAAAAGACAAGAAGACGGGTTAATGCCATTGAATATATTATGATACCAGATATGGAAGACTCGATTCATTACATTACAATGAAATTAGAAGATAATGAACGGGGTAACATTACTAGATTAATGAAGTCTAAAGAAATAATACTCGCAAAAACCGTTAATCGAATTGAATACTAAAACGAAGCAACGGGAACGAAACAAATCGTTCTCGTTGCTACGATTATTTAAAAACAATTCCTCTTTTGATAAATATTTGGTAAAATAGAAAGTACAGGTTTCGGGAAGTGGCTCAGCTTGGTAGAGCACTAGACTGGGGGTCTAGGGGTCGCGGGTTCAAATCCCGTCTTTCCGACCATTTACGGTTTTAGGGGGCTAAAGCCCCCTTTTTTTAATGCTTTGCGGTTTAATTGATCGTTTTTTTTGTTTAATTTTTATTATATATTTAAAATGTATGTCAGTATGAAGTGTCATT
>Ga0172381_10006448_pt1 | contig 11734 bp, 25 predicted proteins | sample Leawel6488metaG_FD_119754 | JGI IMG/M metagenome (GOLD analysis project Ga0172381, IMG submission 119754) | Leachate microbial communities from a municipal landfill in Southern Ontario, Canada - Leachate well 64-88 metaG | ecosystem: Engineered > Solid waste > Landfill > Unclassified | place... | reverse complement strand
TATTGATGTCGAACCCACCGGCTTGAAGGCTTGTCTCAAGATCTTCCCCATCCGGTATGACAACCCTGATGACAGCAGACCAACTTTCCCCACGTCTCTTACCTTGAGCCCGAGGGTTCTGGACATAGAGTACCTCAGTGAGAGTGATCCCCTCATTGGGCGACCCATGAAAGATCCCAGGGTTCTCTGGGTCCAGGGCCATCGGAGCTCCAAACCAAGTCGAGAAGTCGGGACTGTTCAGTTCAGGTAGGGGCATGTTGTGTCTCCAGTGATAACGGACGAGTTCAGTAGGGCGAGGATATCAGTGAGAACCATGTCGGCTAGAGCTGCCGGGTTCTTGGCCATATCATCAGCAAACCTTCGTTCGGCCTCACGTCGTGCCGTCGAACGATCTACAGACATGGCTTGACCGACGAACTTGTTGTCGATTCTAATCTTGGCCGCCCAGTAAACCCCATCGTAGCAAGCCTCTATTATGACCATACCGTTGTCAGCCGCAGCTACGAACACCTGATCTGGATAGTACTCTGAGGGTTTTACTTCAAATCCCATCCACGTCGAGAAGTCTTCTGGTTCGTGGGGACCTGGTTGCTTAGGGTAGATCATGCTCATTATTACGCGCGAGGGGTGGGTTTTCTCAACCTGATCTTCTTAGGTTCTCGACAATGCGATCCCAGGCCGGGGGCGGTCGGGTCGACATTCTCACCCTCATGTTTCTCCGATGCGCTTCCTTCACCAAGGAGTCCCAGACATCAGAGGGGTTCCTCTTTCTAACCACAGAAGAAGGCTGGGCGGGGCATCTACTTGATGCCGGGGTGGCCGGGGCTGGCAAGAGCGTTCCGTTTTGAACCCCAGCAACAACCCTCTGGTGGCAAGCGCGCATCACCTTGATGAGACGGATACCCAGATCAACCTTGTCTAGGTGCTCTCTATATTCATAGTGATCAGTGAAGATCACCACCCCTCCATCGACGAATATCTGAGTTCTAATCTTGGACTTGAGAGGGAGATCTTCTGTCTGAACGTGGTACTCAACCCCATCTCGTGACGGGTTGCTATTCAAACCCATTGCCGGTTTTCTAGTATATTCAGGCATTTATGCACTCCTTCATTTCGAAGGTTGGTACGAAAGCCTTTATTTTCTCGACCACCTGTTCAATCTTTGATAGAATCTCCTGGGGTACGATCTCGATAAGGGTATCAGATCCCCAGAAGTAACCGCGGTCAGCATAGAGCCCCACATCGCTTAGGTAGGTCCTAATCCACCTCTCGTAGTCATCAAAACCAACTTCGTTTGCTCCTTCTAGAGCTGCATTTTGGTCTCGAGTTCCGAGCCGGTTATCGTTACCAGTCCAGCGCTCCCAGAGTTGACAGTACTCGGAGACGTCTTGGAGGTGGCCCCAATACCGCAAAACCTCATCCATACACTGTCCGGTTACCGAGCGATCCCGTTGATTGACAGAGCCGGAAAAGCGAACCTTGACGAACTCAGACTCTACTTCGAGAGGCCTAAGATCAACCGTTAGAGTCCGCGAGTGAACTTCCTGCTTATAGAAGTTGCAGTGTAGAGTAGCCGACACCTCATTGCGGTTGTTTTTTGCTACTGAGTTGTCAAGTCTAATCAGACTGGAGAAAATCTTGGTAGTCAAGGCCCACCTCTTTGCACTGATATTACGCGCGGGGTGGGGCGATTCTCAACCAAAAAGTTAGGGGTATTTTGAAACCAAGTTGGCTTTGGAAGCCATATACAAGGGTAACCCTGGGGTTATGTGCCTAATACCCATGTTTTCAATGGTAAGTTAGACAGGTAGGGTTGAGGCTTACAACCTAGTACGGGTAGTTGAAGCGTCGAGGGCGCCCTACCTTCTTCGAGGGGGCTTTGGTTTCTAGGACAGGAGCCCCCTGCGGGATAATCCTCACCGGCTTCGGAGGTGGGATCTTCGGGTTGATGTATAAGCCTCGAACCGCTTCAACCGGTGGGGGTACGCTACTCTTAAGATCAGTCATATCCACGATGATACTCATCAGTAGTTTAGGGCTCCGTGTAGTGGATGTCGAATTCCTTGCACGTGTGATTGTTGTGGCGAGCCCACCGATCCATCGACAGGGTTGACCACATGAAGTTGCAGATCCCAAACAACTGAGGCATGGTGATCTGATGGATCACAAGGAAGTACGAGTAATGATCCTTCACAACCTCAATTCGGTCGAGCAACCCATCAAAGCAGAACCACGCGGTAGAAACCTTGAGCATGAATCTGGAAGAGTTAGGGGGTTACTCTGTAGGAAGTGTAATCGAGGTATTGGTTTATTTAGTGACAGTTTGGAACTACTTCAGTCGGCTATCACCTACTTAGGAGGAACCATAAGTGCTCATAAAAACAACACTTAGTTGTAGAATGTCATGTTCCCACTGTATGGAGGATGCGACTCCTGCAGGTGAGCACATGGATCTTGAGCTGTTCAAGAAGGCCTTGGACTTCACCGAGCGAGCCGAGTGCGAGGTGATTCAATCAGGTATGCCGGTGATGTTGATGGTGTCCGGTGGAGAGTGCACGGATAACCCTCAGATAGTCGAGATGGCGGAACAAGTGGTCAAAAGGGGTTGGATACTTACTCTGTTGACGCACGGGCTCTGGCTCGACAACAAGGAACTCAGGGAGAGTCTTCTTCGAAGCGAGTGGAGAAGTGTCCTCGTCCAAGTCACCAACGATGATCGATACTACCCGCGCAGGACAGTTAAGTTCCAGCATCCGAAAGTGCACTACGTGGACAAGCTTCTCGTCTTATCAACCATTGGGCGAGCCGCGAGTCCCAAGTTTGATCCCAAGGGTCTCAACCAGCGCATAGCCCCAAGTAGCTTCAACTTTAGATCGCTAGTCCATTCCCTCAAGTCAGTCCCGAAGGCTATTAAAGTTCTGAGGGCTCGTGGGTGCTTGGGTAAGGCAGGCTTCTGTGTCCCGTCGGTATCTCATGACGGTACTGTCGTCGCAGGCGAGAGTCGATTCTGCTACCCTATTGGGACCGTTGACAGCACCAACGAGGAGCTGACCCAAGCGATCCTCACTATGGGATCGTGCAACCATTGCGGGCAAGAAGCCCTGCTGGGGGCTGATCACAAGCGTGCCATCGGGATCTGAAGCCAGCGAACTCGGTGTACGTTGGGCATGCCCAACGAGGAACCACGAACTGAGATAGAGCGGAAGTTCAGACTGAAGTTTGCTCCCGGTGAACTTCAGAACACTCAGTCAATCCTGATTGAGCAAGGGTACATCTTCTCTTTCGACGAGTCGGAACTCAGGGTACGAAGAATCGGTGGAACCCTTCACACCATGACGGTCAAGGGGGAAGGGACCCTCGAACGTCCTGAGTGGGAGACTGAGATACCTCAGTGGGTGTTCGATACTCTTTGGACTAAGTGCAACCACACGCTAAGGAAGTTACGCACCCTACTTCCCATAGACAGGATGGGTACTAAGTACGAAGTGGATCAGTTCCTCGATACCCTCGATGGGCTAGTCCTTCTCGAGATTGAGTTCCAAAGCGTTGAGCAAGCGGAGAACTTTGTCCTGCCACGTTGGGCCGATAGGGCTTTGGAGGTTACTGAGGATTCACGCTATAAAAACAAGAACTTAGCTATGATGTTGTCATACGAAGTGTCGGACTTCCTCATGTGGTAATGTGACCCAGGGAATCCATAGTATCTACAGGGTTATGAATACAGGGCTTAGGTAGTATAGCCGCTGTAAAGCACTTTCCTAAGAATTTAGTTGAGATCATCTGTACTCTGCGCGTAATTTACCCTATCATCAGGAAAAGGGGATACCGTGGAAGAAAAGGAATTTGTATCAGGGACATTCATTCTACCTCCAAGGGCTGACCACGCTGCTATCCTTGCAGAGTTCGAAGCTGTCGCGCTGTCTCAGGCTAACCAAGTGAGGGGTTACTTGGTCAACTCTGCTGAGGCTAGATCGGTCGTAACCCTGTACCAAGGTCTCCCAGAAGACATGAAGGACTCTTTGATGGCGCGCACTATCCCTGATATGCTGGCCGCCACCCTCCGGTGTCGCTCTCTCTCTGAGCGTGACCCGAGCTGGAGTATGTTCGAACGCAAGAAGGTCAGCTAATATTGTGAAGTGTCCTGAGCACTCCGAGCACGCTACCTTCTACATGGACCCTTGCGACCTCCACAAGGACCACCAGGAGCCTCATCAGTCCCGAAGAGGTCAGAGGTGGACTACCAACGACAACGGTCTCTACACCCGTCTCAGTCCTCTACCCGAGTCAGATCAGTAACCGCGACCCCGAGAGCAACATCCATTGGGCTCCCGCCGACGACTGATGCTACCCTCTCGAAGAACTCGAACAGGTCTAGGTATAGATTCTTGCCGTATCGAAATCCAGGCTTATACCCCTTCTGAGCGAGGAGTACCAAGAACTTTTGGACCCACTTGTCCGCTTGTTGCTGGTCCCAAGTAGACATCCCGGGACGTCGCTCTCCGCCCGCACGACGTCTAGCCATCAGATTACCCACTTTCTATTGTACCTGCTTACCCGGGGGACTTCCACGGACGGATCAGGCTCGTTGTTATTCTCCTGAACGTAATGCGGGAGAAGCAGGGCACCGACCCTCCCAGGTAACAGCACATTAAAACCTGTAGTGTTTGACAAGACACAGTCAAAACAAGCTAGACCCAACTCAACTGAGTCGACAAGCTGGGAACCAGAGGCGCCGCTGCTTGCACCCCCTCGAATCCCCTTTGACTTCAAGATCCCATACAACTGAGGGTTTCGTAACCTGACGGCGCGGGCTCGCTCAAGTAAACGAACAAGTTGGGCGGCTATGAGACTTTCAATTGAGGGATGTGATCCAGGTCTAACGCTCATCCAGATGAGTGGAACAATCAGAGGGAGTCTACCTCCCTCTCCAATACTTCTCTCGAAGTTGTCGAGTATCATCAAGGCTCGATCACCAGCACTAAGCTCCACACGGATCTCGGAACCGCGCGCCAACCAAAGCCAATGGATTGGAGTCTCAATAAGAGCCATAGCACCTATTACGCATCAGCCGGTCGGATCTCAACCATAATTTTCACCCAGACTGAATTTACTATTCGGTTTTGATGATTGTTTGCACTGACACGACTCTTCATGGTCATTCGAGTCTGGGTGCTCCTGACGGAACTCGAACGAGCAGGTACAGTAGCTGTTATGCTCCTCGTAGCCCTTCTCATACTTAGGTAGATCCATCTCAGTCACTTTCTTCAATGTGCTCTGTGAGGTCCGGAACTAGTCCAGGACGAAGACCTTTCTTGGCGCAGTCCGGGCATACTGCTGTCTGCTCCTGAAGGTTCAGAATCCACCCATCTTCCCGCGCGAGTCGGCGACACTCACCACCGGCCTCAGCAGTGAACTGAGCTGACATGTTCTTGCATCCAGGTGAGTTGCGCATAGAGTACTTGCAATCGGGGTCCCCGTCACAGTACAAGTCGAGAGTGTAACAACCGACAATCATCCCTTGGCCGTCTTCTTCTTGAGGTTGCGCTTCGTGTCGCGCCGGCTAGTTTTGGAGCGAGCTGGTCGTGCCTGGACCCCGTAGCGTCGTCTGTCGGCATCATCAAGACCTAGAAGCACCTTGCGCATTCGGGAGTGACACTCTCTGAGGGTTAGAGCGACTACGAACAGCTTAGGTTGACCCCAACGACCAATGCCAAGGCTCCAACAAAGAGTGGCATCCGCCTTTGATTCATCATCCAATTTGGGTTTGATCTTGTTCTGCTTCCACAGGTACTTGGCTAGAAGTATCCGAGCTATCGAGTGCTCCACCAGCGCTCCCGGAGCCGCATACGACGCTAACGCCTTGTCGATGTCCCATTTCATCTCGTAGTCCTAACTTGAAACCCATTCTGATTCCACTGTTTATTGGCAAACCCAAGTCAAAGTCATCAATTGTGAGGGACCGCCCAAGCCGTTTCTCGAGGCAATCGTAGCACAAGCAGATGAATACTCGCTTCCCTTGGTTCTCGAGAGTAAGCCTGGTCCTCAACTTGGAGTAATCTTCGGGCCAGGCTTGATTCCAAACCTCATCCCTGAGCATGTACCAGTCTTGAGTTGAAGTGCAGTCATAGCACTCACCCATCTTCTTCTGAATGGTATTGGTGTTGTTATAGTCTCGTAATACCTTGCGCAAGCTTTCCACCTCGGTCTCTAGGAAGCTGGCAGTACGCAGGGTCTCTTGGCGCACAGTCTTGTCAAACTCATGACCATCCATGAACAGACTTATGTTCTTTGCTCGATGTAGAACTCCTACCAGGATGGTCCGTATTGCAGAGACTGGGTTGTCATTTGGTTCAGGCACAACTACGCTCCGTTATCGCGAATAATACCGCGCAGGCGGGCGGCTTCCTTCTCGAGGAAGTCAGCCAGTTCGATAACACCCCTACGAGTTCCAGGAGTCAGCTTGTTAACTTGTAAGGAAGAGTCCAATCCCTTGAACTTCAAGGCTAGGTTACACAAGATGAATCGAATGAACCCGGCGGGGTCCTTTGATTTGTAGCACGAGGGCTTATCACTACTTGTGGGTTCCACTGGTAGCCTTCCGATAAGCCTCAACACACTTTGGACAAGCGTGCCCAAGATGGTGCTCAGTAATCTTGACGTTGACATCCCACCCTCCTACAGCTCCTAGATCAGGTCCAAATGGCTTCACGTTACCACATAGACTAGAGGAGTTGATCCCCCCGGTGAGGTAGAGCTTATCCTTGATCTCTCGAATATGCCAGCGTGCAGTTGCATTGGCGAAGACTGATTCACAGAAGGCGTACTTAGGTACCTCGCCCGGGGCGTAGGTACCGGGCTGGACGTACCCAACCTTCACAGGTTGGGTACCGTGAACTAGTTTAAGTAGTTGGTCGACAGCTTTCATCACTTTACCGTGATGACGCACACCTGCGTCAACTTCTTGTAGCGGATGTTGTAAGTACCGGCGGGAGCATCTTGCTTGTTAATCTGGCGACCAGCTTGGCCCCCAAAGACATCAGCAATCGTGAAGTCCTTGTTGGCATCCCAATCAGCCTTCACTGCTTTAGCTGAGGTGTAGTCACGTCCGTAGGAAGGGGTCAAGGTCATACTAGCTCCGGTAGGTTGTTGAGAAGTTGCATGGCTTTATCAAAAGACATCCCCACGTCATCCAGGGTGGCAATGAGGGTAATAATAATCCACTCACTATTTTGGTCTGAGTAGAACCAAGCAGGTCCTGATATCTTACGAACTACCCATTTACCCGAGGAAGCTAGCTTGATCATTTTCAAGCCATCTTGCCTAGTGTACTCAGTTGCTTCGATTATCAGCGTTGTCATGTTAGGTATTACGCACGAGGGTCTCAGATCTCAACTAGCTTTTATCCCAGTCTTTTCGTAAGGGAACTTTGATAGGTCAAGGCAACCAGAATCCAGGAGTTGGAGTACGAATTTCAACTCACTAGCCGCATACAGGGTACAAGCGTTAGTACTGGTTCTCGCGTTATCCCTTATGAGAGCTGAAGTTATCCGTAACTCACGTTCGTACCTAGACTTACCCTCAACGGTAAGAGCTCCCCTCCGGAGGTTGAAGTTTAGAGTTAACTGGCGTACCAAGTTGATCGAATTGTTCGTCTCGATAGTATCTAGGATCGCTGGGCGGGGTTGGTTTGAGTTAATCATTGCACCCTTTCACTAGTAGAGCCGACGGGTTCCGTCAGGCCAGTACCGTATCTTGACCATGAGTTGCCTTCCTTGTGCGCTTGGTGGCTGGTTTTCTCAGTCTTTCGATCTCTTTGATCCGCTGACCAACTCTAGAGAGTATAGCTCTTTCCTTGGAAGTTATGCGAACCCTATTGGATCTGGCGTACTTCAAAGCGACCTTGGCCGCCTCGATCCAATCTGGTTGAATGTCGTCTGGTAGATTACAAATAGCATCGTAATTCTCAGAGAGGTTGTGCATCTTCTTTCCAACGTGCCCAGAGGCCGTCATGAAGTAACACCCATTGTACTTCGTGCACCCTTCGCGGTACTCACGCGTATCAAGACGCGTTTTCCACGGGTCAGCCCTCTCAGCTTGGATGGCTGAATCTTCAGGATAGCTGGAATCAAACTCTTCAACCAACTGACCGTTTTCCCACTTGTATCCGTTTCCTGTGCAAAAGAACAGGTGATCTAGGACGTCATCCTGATTCAGGAAAAGACCGGGCCACTCCAAGAGCGACTTAACTAGCTGATCTCGGTAAGTTGCCATGCCCAGTATTACGCGCGAGGTTTCAGATTCTCAACAAGAATCCTCACTTCCGAGTTGGGCCTTGGTACTCCACAGTTATGATAGTGTTGAATAGCGGCCTCAAGTCGATCTGCCTCCCAGGTTACGTACTTGTTGACCAGCTTGTCCCATTGCTTGGGAGAGAACGGGTATGGGTAGCGCTCCTCATTCAGCCAATTCACGAATTGGGCGTGCAGGCCCTTACGGAACTCACTCCTGAACTTCTTGGTCTTGATCAACTGGATGCACGCGAGTCTATCCGCTGTGCTAAGACCTTTCCTAGTCAAGAGGCGTTGCCACGTCTCAGGCCATTCAGGGTTGGCGCCTAGGCCCCAAAAGTACTTCCACTTGAGATAGCTTGTGCAGTACTCCTCAGTCGAGAGCCACTCGGGTAACTCAATCTCGTGGACTTCCCACTCAGTTGTACTCAGATCAACTTGACCCGTCCAAGGCTCAAAGGGCGTACCATCTTGGTGGTACAGAACTGAGCGGGTCGTGAGGGACATGATAGTTATGTGCTTGGTGGCCAGTACCGACGTCACCGGGGCGAACCCCTCAGCCATACCAACCTACGCAGCCAAGCCTACGAGACCTCCGGTCCCAGGTGCTTTTTCCCGGATGGCCAATCCGGTTCCGTTCATCAGGTGCAACCTGACTAGCTCGCGGCCAACCGAGCTGGGGTGCGTTGGGTTTGATAGTAATCTCACCGAACGCTGTAATCTCCCCGAGAAGCTAGGATGAAACAATTCCTACAGACTACACCAGCTTCATGCCTAATGCCTACGGTATGACCGTGCTTCTCGCAATCGGTCATGGCTAGCTGAGGCGACTCAGAAGGCTCCTTGAATCTCTCCTCGAAGTCGTGACGTAACTCTCCAAACAAGCCACCGACGACAATGGCTTCTCGGTAGACTGCAATTGCAGATGCATAGGCTTCAGCCGATCCCTTGTCAGGGAATACGGTACGGGTCGCCAGCGTGTAATCACCGGGTGACCCATTGTCTTTCTGGTCATCCCGGCAAATCACGATGTATTCTAGGTTCACTGTAGCTCCTTTTGACAAGAATCCCCAGTATCACGCCACCAAGATGGACGATCTCGTACGCAATTGTACCAAACTCGGTCGTTTACCCTACTCTGGATACTACGAGCACTTGGCCAATACTTCTTGAGCAGACTCTCCGCTTCCTCCTGGGTAGTGTCCTTCAGTGGGATGTAAGCCATCACTAAGACGAAACCCAATCCGTGCCCGTCTTCCCACCAAGGTCCAATTGGAGGAGTCTTGACGGGTCGCGAGTCGTATCCGGGAACCTCAAACCAGAAGCAAACCCAGTTACGGCCCAGAATACAACTTCCTTCATTGCTGGTGCAAGTATTCATGCTGCCCTTTGATCTGCTTGAAATCTCTCAACTCCGATAATCCACCAACAGAATCGAGCCTGGATAGTCAGCCAAGTAGTACCATCAAAGATCAGACGAATGTCCGTAATCTCCTCTAAGGTCTTGGCGTTTTGGATCTTCTCCTGTAGCTTCTCGGTCATCACCTCCAAGCTGAAACAATTCTCTTGCTCCATAAAGTGAATGACCCCCATGACCCACCAGGCGTACCGGCTCTGAATGCGGTCCCAACTCTCATTGTTGAAGTATCCTCGGATCTTCTCCACGATCTTGTCGTTGTTCTTGGTTGACTCAGCATCGGAGAACAACCGCCGAAGTCCAATTTCGTACATGTTAGTCCTCGTTGCTGAAGTCTGGGTCATCTGTGATTGCCGAGACACCCTTGATGCCGGCGTTGCGGAGAGTCACTAGGATCATCCGAGCCTGATCCTCAGTCAGGTGGTGAAAGTTCAGGTTGATCTGAGACTTGTGGTGCTCGATGTTACCCGAGAACTCGGGGTAGTTCTCTTTCATGGTCTTGAGGACTTTTTGATGAGATTGTATAGCCTTGTCCTTTTCCTTGTCCCGCTTAGCTTGGGCAACAAGAGCATCTCGACGCTCTTTGACACTTGCCACCACCTTCTTGATCAGATCCTTGGTGTCAATCTTAAACCGTTTGGCGTGACAGAGACAACCCATACCATTATGAATCGACCTGAAGTCCACTTCAAGCCTACCTGAGGGGCTACGGCTCCAAGTAGACCCAGAATAGGGCTCACTAATATTGAGTATATTGAAGTGGTACTCAGGGATATTGATTCCAGCTGAGTTTTCATCTAACTCAGCTTTGATCCCTTCTGCAGCCAATGCAGATAAGATCTGAGAGTTGAGTTCTTGTGCTTGTTTCTCGAGTGCTTTGCTGCTGTACATTGCCATGGTGGTTATTATGCGCGAGGGTTTGGTTTCTCAACAGAATCGTATCAGGATGCGAAAATTGCTTCAGCTAGAACCTTGGAGGTCTTCTGATCTACCAGCTTGGCTTCGGAAATGGCCATCGGCCCCAAGTGCTCGTTGCAGCCGCCACTCTGAGTTGACTCCTCGTACTTCGTGCAGAAGGCAATGAGATTGTTCTCGTTCGGCTGACCGTGAACATCCGTCTTCCATTCGATTCCAGTGTGAAACTGAGTCGGGTGAACGGTGGTGAAGCTTACTACGTAGCGGGGAGTTCTTGATGACGACATGCTAGTTATTACGCGCGAGGTTAGGGTTTCTCAACCCCATTCCGTCGATCTGCATCTTCTTGAGCTTGACCTTCATCGCACCAGGATGAGTAGGCATGTTCACCATTAGTGCTCGTGTGGAATACATAGTACATATCGTCGTCCTCATCGAACTCGACGTAGTACTTACCAAACATACCAGGAAGAGCCCAACCAGCTCCGAGATCTTTGCTCCAGGTTACCCAAACGATCTTCTTAGCTTCGTACAACCGCTTGACGAATCGATACTCAGGCTCCGAGAAACTTGGTTGAGTTGGGTCTGTACCTAATCCTACCAAAGCTCCTTGGGCGTTTCCAGATTTGACCTTAGAAATGATAGCGATTTCAGACTTGGTTAGTTTTGCCATGTCAACTGTTACGCGCGAGGGCCATAGTTCTCAACAAGATTCTCTGGTCTTTCCCTAATATCCCCATACTCAGATCTAGCTACCAAGTCATGCCCTAGGTGCTTCTTGAACCATTCCGCGTCAATGCGACCATAGTGGGTCCTAAGCTCTATCTCCCAAGTATCATCCAAGAGCCGAGCCATGCCTGCGATAGCATCCGCATGGTCGATTAGCTTGAACATCAGGTCTACTTGATGATTGGCGTCACAAAACCCATGCTCATCGTTACAAGTACGGCAAAATACATTCCAATCGCAACTCATTCTGGTATACTACAAGGAAATCCTGAAGTTTCAACAGAATTGTATTTCTAGATTTGATACCCGTTGGGGGCAGCCTTCAGAAAGCTGATCAACTCAGCTGCTTTGGTCCCGATACCGGAGACAAGCACCATAGGGTCCC
>Ga0172381_10006446_pt1 | contig 11736 bp, 5 predicted proteins | sample Leawel6488metaG_FD_119754 | JGI IMG/M metagenome (GOLD analysis project Ga0172381, IMG submission 119754) | Leachate microbial communities from a municipal landfill in Southern Ontario, Canada - Leachate well 64-88 metaG | ecosystem: Engineered > Solid waste > Landfill > Unclassified | place... | reverse complement strand
TTTTTAGAAACTACCCTCCGGATCAGATTTTTCTCCTCAAGTGAATCTATCGTCCTAAGAATTACCGATTTGTCCTTTTTCATAAATTCCGCCATATCTTGCTGGATCACATCATTCTTATTCTTACTGATCGCGTACAGGAAACCAAACTGTTCATGTGTAATTCTAATCGCTTCTTCCCCTTGTTCATTGATGCGTTTCATGAATGCCCGGATCAGATCGCGAAACAGATAATGGATTTCGAAAAAATCAACATCATATCCTTCCATAGCTTATAATTTATTAGAATTTGCAAAGGAACAATATTTAGTTGATCTGTGCAACTAAATTCACATATCTTTTTTAGATAGTGTTATAACAGGCTTGTACTTAGTGAAATAGAGAAATATCGAAATGGCGAAACAGGGTTACCGTTGGCGTTGCAACCGTTTTTTTCTTTTAAAGATCGTGGTGAAAGTAAGTCCGACCACAATATTTGAGATGGTTATATCGAAATAAACCCAGTTTGGTAAATGCACCCAGGTGGTTCTCTTGAGGACCGAAACCAATACAGCAAAAGTCATCAGGCAAGCCCATACCATGGTGATAAACCTACAGCCTCGGATGAATTTTTCATCGTTCCAGTATTCTTTCGGTGGACCTCTCCGGGCATACTGTAAAGCAAAAGGCTTCCCAATTAAAATGGTGAACCACATAATGGATGCAAGCGCCAGGTTCGACACTAAATCCATTTCCATGGCCATCCATCTGCTATTCAGGAGATCAACCAGGACAAGACAGACAATAAAAAAGATACAAGTCCCCCACTGGAGGATAAAGCCTCGTTTTAAATCACCAAAGCCAAGGGTAATTGAAGCAACCAGACTGATTACAATAGCAATCTTCAGGCTCAGCATGGTGTGACCGGAAAAAAAAAGAAAAAGCATCCATGGGAGAAACCCCAGCATTAGAAGTCCAAGATCTTTTAAATCAGGGATGAAACTGTTAATATGCTTCATGTTTTTTGTGTCAATGTTGAGTTGCTTTTAACCGGCGGCTGACTCCCATTTCAAGTATAATCAGTTACAAATAGCAAATATCTGCATTTTCTCTTTCTCCGCAAAGAACTTTACCGGATTCACCGGGCAAAATCATATCCGGGACAGATATATATTTCGGAGAGGAGATGATTTTGCTTGTTGTTGCTATGGTGTATCTCCCAGGATGGGCATGATACGCTATGTCGGAATACAGCTATTTACGCGATTTTTTATGAAATGATTCCAAAGCCCGGAGTGTTGCCAATTCGCCTTCTTTAATAATTTCCTTTGCTTTATAGAAATCGTACGTGCTAAAGGAGTCTCTTGAAATATTGATCAATAAATCGGGTTTGTTTTTTTCCAACGTGAGCTCTGATATTTTCTGCATCATGGTGCTGATACTTCTGTTGGTCAGATTGAAAATACTGATATCTTCATCATGATCATTTTTTGTAGGAATCAAACTGTTGAATTTGTCCCGGATCAAGTCGATATACATTAATTGGCTCTTCACCGGAATTGGTTCATTTTCAATTTTCTTTGTTTCATAACATATCGGAGAACTTACATTAACTACCACGAGCAAATCGCCAGCATGTCGTTTAACCCGATTAACCGGAATGGGATTTAACAACCCTCCGTCAACATAATAATGTTCCTCAATTTTCTGGGGTTGAAATACCGTGGGTATGGAAATTGAGGCCCTTATGGCTTCATACAGATTCCCTTTGGCGAAGACAGTTTCTGTTCCATTAAGGATATCGGTAGCTACCGCACAAAACGGGACAGACAGATCTTCAATATTCCGTTCCGGCACAATTTCTTTGATTCTTTCAATTACTTTCTTCCCTTTCACCAACCCTTTTCTGCTGATTGAAAAATCGGTCAACTTCAAAACTTCCATAATATCAAGCGAACTGATCCATTCTTCAAATTGTTGAAGCTGACCTGTGGCATAGATTCCTCCAACCAGAGCACCCATTGAAGTTCCGGCGATGGATGTAATATTAAACCCATTCTCTTTCAATATTTTAATTGCTCCAATATGAGCACAACCACGGGCTCCTCCGCTGGATAATACCAAAGCGATGTTTTTTTTCATAATTCTGGTACTTATTTCTTTACGCTGAAGAAAAGGAAACAAATATAAACACTTTCATAAGAGAGCGTACGGATTCACAAACGATACGATCAAGTAAAGTATCGTAGAAAACAATTTTGTAACAGCATATTATCATTGCATGAAGACAATCCGTACCTTTATATCTTTATTTCAACGTGTATTCATAATTTAAAAGAGGCCACCATGAAAATCGATGAAACCCGCTCATTCTTAAAAAAGATAGAGCTTTTCAGAAATCTTAATGACGAAGAGTTTAATGAACTGGCTAATAGTGTCAGGGAAAAAACATACAAAACGGGGGATCTCATTTTTCGTGAGAATGGGCCCCGCGAAGATATTTTCATCATTTATGCGGGAGAGATTGAGCTCTTTAAGAGTAATCCTTATGGAACGGAACTCAGGTTGGCGTTGTTCCGCAAGGGCGATTTTTTAGGGGAAGGTTCCTGGGCTCATGATTCACCTCACTCAACCTCTGCCCGGGCGCTTCAGCCGTCAACACTTCTTTCTGTTAACAGCGATTTTTTCAATAAAAGCGCCGATACTACTTTGAAGATCTTCTCAAACGTAGCCAGGGTCATGTCGAGGAGAATGCGCAATATTAATTCCCGGATGATAAACCCGGCTGCCCAGTATGAATCGGGAAAAACACGAAGGGAACATGATCTTTTGGGTGAACGCGAAGTCCCTTTTGAATTTTACTATGGTATCCAAACCCTCAGAGCTTTAGAAAACTTTAACATTTCGGGGATGTCGCTGAGCCTTTTCCCTTCACTTATCGAAGCGTTAGCCATGGTTAAAGAAGCTGCTGCTGAAGCAAACTTCGAACAAGGGCTGTTGAAGCCGGAAATGAAAGATGCAATTGTTCAAGCCTGCCGTGAACTGATTAGCGGAAAGTTTCACAACCACTTTGTGGTGGATATGATCCAGGGCGGAGCCGGCACTTCGACCAATATGAATGCCAATGAGGTCATTGCAAATCGTGCATTGGAAATCATGGGGCATGAAAAAGGCGAATACCAGTATTGTCATCCGAATAGTCATGTGAACCTTTCCCAATCGACCAACGACGCTTACCCTACTGCCGTTAAAATCGCTTTGATCAATTCCAATAAAAAGCTGCTTCTGGTCCTTGAAACACTGATAGATTCCTTCAGAAATAAAGCAAAGGAATTTTCCAGGATTATTAAAATGGGAAGAACCCAACTGCAGGATGCTGTTCCGATGACGCTGGGGCAGGAATTTGAAGCATATTCAGTTACTTTGGGGGAAGAAGTTGAGAGGTTAACCCAGAACGCGCGGTTGTTTCTCGAAGTTAATATGGGAGCAACAGCTATTGGAACAGGCATCAACTCGCAACCCGGATATTCCGAACTGGTCATTAAGTATTTAAGACGAGTCACAGGGCTTGATATCGTTCTTGCATCCAACCTTGTGGAAGCTACTCAGGATACAGGATCGTATGTGATGTACTCCTCGGCAGTGAAACGGTTGGCCGTTAAACTTTCGAAGATATGTAATGACCTGAGGTTGCTTTCATCGGGCCCTCGGACCGGCTTGCATGAGATCAACCTGCCTCCGATGCAACCAGGATCTTCCATTATGCCGGGCAAGGTCAACCCCGTTATTCCGGAAGTAATGAATCAGGTTGCCTTCAAGGTGATCGGAAATGATCTTACAGTTACGATGGCTGCCGAAGCAGGTCAACTCGAATTGAATGTATTTGAACCGGTAATTGTACAAAGCATTTTCGAATCGATCGAGATGCTTAAAAATGGAATGTATACCTTGAAATACCGTTGCATCGACGGGATCACAGCCAATGAAGAGCATTGCCGGAATATGGTACACAACAGCATCGGACTGGTTACAGCACTGAATCCTTTCATCGGGTATGAAGCTTCCAGCCAGCTTGCCAAAGAAGCCCTGGAAGGAAACAAAAGCGTATATGAATTGGTTCTGGAAAAAGGACTTTTAACCAAAGAAAAACTGGATCAGATTTTGGCTCCAGAGAATATGATCAAACCAAGAAAGATGAAATAAACCAGAATTTTATTTTGCTATGGTTTTCGGTTAATATAAGGGTCCGCTAATGTCAAATATCATTTTTGGAGTTATTACAATTTGTATTGGTACGATCTGCTGCATATTCGCATGGAGACAATCACGTATTGGGAACTATAAGATTTCGATAATTCTGATTCTACTTTGTGGATTAACAATGCGTATCTATGTAGCCTCAGATCACTATTTGCACGAATGGGATGAACGATATCATGCATTGGTGGCTAAAAATCTTATTAAACATCCATTAAAACCAACCTTATACGATAATACCTTTATCAAATACGATTATCGAGTTTGGGTAAAAAACAATGTTTGGCTTGAGAAGCCGCCAGTCCCTTTATGGTTTATTGCCTTATCGATAGATACATTCGGGAACTCTGATTTTGCGGTTCGGATTCCGACACTTATTTTCTCATTATTGGCAATTTACCTCACATTTCTTTTGGGAAAATACCTGTTTAATGAACGGGTTGGTCTATTAGCTGCATTCCTGCATGCAATAAACGGACTTGTTCTTGAAATAGGAAGTGGGAGATTATCCTCCGATCATGTTGAAACATTCTTTAATATATTCATTGAAATTGCCATCCTATTTTGCATTATCTCAATTATCCAGAAGAATAAGTATTACTTGTCATTCTTGGGCGGACTGTTTATTGGATTAGCAATTCTTTCAAAATGGCTTCCGGCACTCATTGTTTTTCCAGTTTGGTTAACAGGTGCAATATTTGCAAGAAAATACACAGTACGGGAAATTATCAGGCACTTCATAATCATTGTGATTGGATGTTTAATTATCGCATTGCCGTGGTTTATCTACATCATGTTAACTTTCCCCTTAGAAGCAAAATGGGTTATTCGGAAGTTCTTGTTTGCGTATTCCACAAGCATTGAGAATCATAATGCTCCCTGGTGGTATTACATTAATTATGTCGAAATTATTTTTGGTGAGCTTGTCTACATCCCGTTGATTTTTGCCATGTATATTTTATTCAAAGACAAAAAGGAATGGGCTCTTAAATTGCTTTCAATATGGTGGATAATCCCAGTTGTCATTTTCTCTTTTGCGGAGACAAAAAGGCATACTTATCTCATGCTATCATCACCATCATACTTCTTAATCACTGCTTGGTTTTGGTATTATTTAAAAGAAGCATACGTCAAGAAACAGTACCTATGGTTGAAGTATGTTGTTCTTTGGCTTCTGATTCTTCTTCCAATAAGATTGAATATCGAAAGAATCAATCCTTTTGAACGTGAAGATAAGGACCCGTCGTGGGCTCAAGAATTACGAAATCTTAATCAACGATTACCGGAAAAAAAGGTTGTAATTTTCAATTCGGAGAGACCTATTGAAACTATGTTTTATACAAATTTTACAGCATATTCAGGAAATCCAGATTCTGCAACCCTAAGTACATTCATTTCAAACGGGTACACACCATATATTTATAAATCGGGAGTACTGAGCAAACTAATTTCCCCTTATAAAAATTAACCAAGACTTTAGTGCAACTTTAAAACGATATTGTGGCCCATTATGCCTTAACTGCAAATATACCTCCTTTTCCTCAACTGGTTTTTGAGTTCATATTCTCAATCCCAGATAAAAGTGAAGAACATCCCGGAAATGCTATTGGATATCAGGAAAACCTGTATCTTTGATTTCTCTGCTAACTCCTCATCAACATTGTAAAATGAAAAAAATTCTATTCCCATCCATTGCGACGGTGATTGTCGTGCTTATTATTATTTTCCTGTTCATGATTGGAAAGCGAAAGGAACAAGGTGACCGGAAAGATGTACTTAGCGACATTCCGGTCAATGTGGTCGGGATAAAAAAGCAGGTATTGTCAAATCTGGTAAGCATGGTGGGGGTAATCAATCCAAACAACGATGTGGATATCATTGGAGAAGCCCAGGGCATTGTTAAAGCAATTCATGTCAAAGTTGGCGACAATGTAAAGAAAGGAATGGTTCTGTTTGAAATTGATGATCTCGTACTTAGATCTGATATGGCTCGGTCTGAGATTAATTTTTTCAAATCAAAGCGCGATTTTGAACGGAATAAAACACTCTATGAACAAAATTCGATCTCGGCGGCTCAACTGGATCTTTCAAGACTGGATATGCAATCGGCCGAAAATGAGATGACCCGTTCGCAGAAAGCGCTGGATGATACAAAAGTGAAAGCGACCATCAGCGGGACCATTAATTCCAGGAAGATCAATGAAGGCTCGTATGTTCAGCTTAATTCAGTTTTGGGGAATATCGTCGATATCTCAACCCTGAAAGTAAGGGTAAATGTATCCGAAAAAGATGCGTTCATGCTTTCGCCTGGCGATTCGGTTGAAATCACGACGGATGTTTACCCTGGCCAGATCTTTTATGGTCATGTTGATAATATTGCTTCCAAGGCCGACGATGATCATACCTTTCCGGTTGAAATAAAACTTCCCAATTCATCTGAAAATCCTCTAAAAGGCGGCATGTTTGCAAGGGTTAATTTCACCTCCATCACATCACGGAATACCCTCGTTATTCCCCGGGAAGCATTGATCGGCAGTGTGAAGAATGCACAGGTTTTCATTGTTTCAGGAAATATTGCCAGGTTGCGCAACATTACCTTAGGTCGTGAATCGGGTCAGTTTCTGGAGGTACTGAACGGTCTTGAAGAAGGAATGTTTGTTGTTACAAGCGGACAAAATAATTGCTCGGATAACGTGAAGGTAGTGATCGTAAAATAGTGAAAAAAAGTAAAGCATGTCTCTGACTGAATTAGCAATAAAACGACCTTCTTTTATTATCGTGATTTTTCTGGCGCTTGGGCTTTTAGCTGTTTTCGGCTATTACCAGCTTGGATATGAGCTGCTGCCTAAAATCGATGCGCCTTATGTTACAGTTCAGACCATCTATCCCGGGGCTTCTCCCGGCGAGGTGGAGAGCAATGTAACCCGGGTCATTGAAGATGCCTTGTCGGGAATCGAAAAGGTGAAGAATATTACTTCCGTTTCGTATGAAGGATTATCCATTGTGTTCCTCGAGTTTTACCGTACAGCCAGGATCAACAATGCGGTCCAGGATGTGCAACGGAAGGTGAATGAAGTTATTTCCACGTTGCCAAAAGATGCGAAAACTCCTTCTCTTCTGACCTATTCAGCCAGTCAGATGCCGGTTTTGCGGCTTTCCCTTACGTCGAATTTGCCTCCCGCAAAATTTTATACCGTGGTTGACGACCAGATCAAACCAACTTTGTCGAGGGTACCCGGGGTGGGGAACATCACCATTACCGGTGGACTGAAACGGGAGATCCGGGTCAATGTCGATGTACAAAAGGCAAGAGCTTACGGGCTGGCGCTTGGTCAGATTTCCAATTCCATTTATACCGCCAATCTTGATTTTCCAACCGGGAAGTTAATGGATCCTTCGCACCAGTTCGTGGTTCGTGTTGCCGGGAAGTTTACTTCGCTGGAGGAGATGAACAACTTAGTTGTGGGATATTCATCCAAGGGAGGGGAGATACAGCTGAGTGATGTTGCAGAAGTCCAGGATGGTACGGTTGATCCTACCATAATCAGCCGGTTTAACGGGGTTAACGCGCTGGGGCTGGAGATTCAGAAACAAAACGATGCCAATATGGTACAGGTATGCGGGCTTGTTCATAAGGAATTATCCCGTTTGGAAACCGATTACCAGGATATCAAACTTCATTTCGACATTGCCGATGACCAGAGCGTGTACACCATGGAGGCTGCCAAAGCCGTAATGGAGGATCTTGGATTGGCTATCTTGTTAGTGGCCCTGGTCATGTTCCTCTTTTTACATTCATTCCGCACTTCATTGATTGTAATGGTGTCGATTCCCTGCTCATTGACTACGGCTTTCGTGGTCATGTGGATCTTTGGAATGAGCCTGAACCTTTTTACCCTGTTGGCGTTGTCGCTGGTTATCGGTATTCTGGTGGATGACTCTATCGTTGTCATTGAAAATATCTATCATCATCTCGAAAAAGGGGAGGAACGGCATCTTGCTGCCCTCAAGGGAAGAACCGAGATCGGTTTTGCCGCGGTTTCCATTACGTTTGTCGATATTGTGGTCTTTGTCCCCCTGGCGCTTACTACCGGTCTTATTGGCGATATTGTCCGCGGTTTTTCCATCATCATCCTGGTTTCTACCTTGACCAGTCTTCTGGTTTCATTTACGGTAACACCAATTCTGGCATCACGCTTTGCCAAACTTGAATCATACAATTCCGATTCCTTGCTGAGCCATTTTGGAAAGTTTTTTGAAAGGGGGTTCAAGTATATTACCCAAAAATATCTCTTGTTGCTGAATTGGAGTCTTTGCCATCAAAATAAAGTTCTTTATGTAGTCATGGCGTGTTTGGTAATCACCCTGCTGATTCCCGTTGCCGGGCTTACCGGATTCGAATTTATGAAGCAAACCGACCGTAGCCAGTTTTCTGTTGCCCTGGAATATGCGCCCGGGACAACATTAGAGCGTAATAACCGTCAAACTCAGAATATCGAAAAACGGATTGCCTCATTGCCTGAGGTAACCAACATTCTTACAAACGTAGGTAAAGGAGGCAACGGGGTTTCGAGCGACAACCAGGCTGAAATTGTAGTTACTCTTTGCGCGAAAGAGCTTAGATCATTGTCAACTGCACAGCTCGGACAGAAAGTAAAAAAGCTCACTTCCGATATTCCAGGGGTTAAAGTATTTATCAACCAAATCGATTTTACGGGAGGGACAAGCGGCGCTCCCATTAGTGTTGAAGTTACTGGCGTGAATTACGATAGCATCATGAAAACGGCTGATATTGTTGCCCGCAACCTTGTTCTGACCCCCGGGGTAACCTATCTGAAATTCTCGGCGACAAGAGGAAATCCCGAAACACGGGTAGAGATTGACCGGCAGAAAATGGCGGCATTGGGCCTCACCGTGACGGATGTTGGCAGCGCTTTGCAGATCGCACTCACCGGAAATAATGAGTCAAAATACCGGGAGGGATCGAATCAATACGATATCCGTGTATCTCTCGACAAATTCGATCGCACCAATCCCGATGACATTTCCCATCTTTCCTTCGTCAACCAGAAGGGAGAAATCATCGAACTGCAGCAATTCGCCTCCATCTACCAATCTTCGGGGCCTACCAAACTGGAGCGAAAGAACCGCAATGCCATGACGACCGTAAGCGCGTATACCGATGGTTCGCCCAGTGGTTCCATAATCCAGGCCTTTTCTGCAACAATTGGGGGTTCAAAGGCACAGGGGACAAGAATCAATTTCGGGGGAGACCAGGATGAAATGCTGACCTCTTTTCTGAGCCTTTTTATTGCACTGATTGCTGGAATCACTTTCGTTTATTTTATCATGGTGATCCTGTATGATTCGTTTGCATATCCTTTTATTGTTTTATTTGCTATTCCGGTAGCGCTGATTGGTGCCATTCTTGCACTTGCCCTGACCGGGAATACGATCAATGTCTTTTCCATTTTGGGGTTGATCATGATGATCGGACTGGTTTCGAAGAATGCCATTCTCATAGTAGACCGGGCAAATGAAAGACGAAAGGCCGGTGAAACGATCCGTGCCGCATTGATCGATGCAGGAGGGATGCGGATCCGTCCTATTTTCATGACTACCTTTGCCATGATTTTCGGTATGATGCCCATCGCAACTGCTTCCGGGGCAGGGGCCGAATGGAAAAACGGTTTGGCCTGGGTATTGATCGGCGGTTTGACCAGTTCAATGTTCCTGACCCTTATTGTAGTCCCGATCGTGTATGAAAAAATGGCTACCTTCCTTGAAAACAGAAAACGCCGGAAGTTGACTAAAAATAAAAAACTACAAAAAGGAATTACTGCAACAGTTGCATGTTTATTTCTGACTGGAATTTTTATTTTAACCGGGATTTCCGATGTACAGGCTCAACAGACACTCTCCTTTAAAACCAGCCGCATTACGGCGGCCGTGGTCTATGATGGTCCCGCGAAGATGAACCAGGAATTTCACGATTATGTAGTTAAAGAAGTAAGAAGCCTGATGTCGGGCCAGGTTACTGTTGATTTTATAGATCGTTCGAAAACAACCGGAACATGGACTACCGGAAGCGTTCAGGCGATCAACACACAACTGTTAGCCGATACCAGTGTTGACATTATCATATCTATGGGAGTTCTGGCTTCCCAGAATTTGGCCATGCGAAAAAGGCTGTCGAAACCGGTTGTTGCCGGGATGGTACTCAATCATGAAATGCAAAAGCTCCCCTGGCAGAATGGGAGCAGCGGCATTCCGAATCTCTCTTACATCCAGCTGAAATCATCGGTTGATAATGAATACGATGAATTGAATAAAGTGGCTCATTTTAAGAAACTATCTGTGGTCATTTGCAGAGATTACCATGATATCCTCATTCCGGATAACCACTCGATGGTGAGTTTTGATAGTGTTACCGGATTGAAAATGAACCTCATTCTTGCCGATACTTCTGCTGATGCAATATTACAATCGATTCCCCGTGATGCCGATGCGGTCTATCTGGATGCCCTTTTTCGCTTACCTTATTCGGAATTGATCCGGTTGGTAGATTCTCTGAATGTAAGGAAACTGCCAAGTTTCGGATTTGATGAGAGCCTTGTTGACGATAGTGTTCTGGCTTCCGTTTATCCCCGTATCATCGAAAGGCTGTCGAAACGGATTGCACTGAATATTCAACAGATTTTATTGGGACAGAATGCCTCCACGCTGCCTGTTGAATTGTTGGCCGGGAAAGGGTTTTTTCTGAACCTGGGGACCTTTGGAAAACTGGGCTTGAAGCCGCTTACCTGGGATCTCTTCACCGAAGCCACCATTGTTGACCTCCAGCGAAAGGACACCAATGTGCGGTTTATTTCACTTCCCGACCTGATTTCCCTGGCCCTAGATAGCAATCAGGACCTGTTAGCCCAAAAATTCACGGTAATGGCTGGCTCTAAAGACATCAACATTGCACGTTCAGCCCTCCTTCCCTATCTGGATGTGAATGCCACCGGAGTGCTAAACGACAAGCTGAATTCCCAGCCTCCGCAAATGATCAGCGCCAATGCAAACGCTTCCCAGATCCTCTATTCAGAACCATACCGGTCGAATGTAAAAGTGGCGCAATCTAACCTGGGTGCCAGCGAAGAGGGCCTGAATTCCCAAAAGCTGAATATCGGAAACCAGGTGGCTCAGGCATATCTCAACATCCTTGAGAACCGAAGTAATTTTTATCTCCTGATCAATAACCTGATGATTACCCGGTCAAACCTTGAAATTGCGAAGATGAAAAAAGATGCCGGTTCTGCCGGTGAAGATGAGGTACTTCGATGGCAAATCGAAGTAGCCAAAGCAAAGCGAAACGTAATTTCTTCCTATGGACTCATTGCTCAGGGATCCTATACTTTGTTGCAGTTGATCCATGTAAAGAATTTGACTTCTTACGATTTGGGCGAATTCAGAATGGAAAAATCAGGCTTGTTGATCGCCGATTCATCCTTCTTT
>Ga0172381_10006445_pt1 | contig 11737 bp, 8 predicted proteins | sample Leawel6488metaG_FD_119754 | JGI IMG/M metagenome (GOLD analysis project Ga0172381, IMG submission 119754) | Leachate microbial communities from a municipal landfill in Southern Ontario, Canada - Leachate well 64-88 metaG | ecosystem: Engineered > Solid waste > Landfill > Unclassified | place... | reverse complement strand
CCACACTGTCATATCCCTGCGTCAACGGATATAAGAACTCATGAAGATAAATCGGTTTTTCTTCCTTTAGTCTTTCCTGAAACATATCGCGCTGGATCATCTGTTGAACCGTAAAATTGGAGGACAACTCGATTACATCCGCAAAAGTAAGCTTATCGTTCCAATGGCTGTTATACATTATTTTGGCCGGATTATCGCCATCAAACTTTAAATACGCCGCTGCTTGTTTCTGGTAATCGCGCGCATTGGCCAAAACCTCCTCCCGAGTCATCTTTCTCCGACTCGCTTTTTTGTCGGTCGGATCGCCGATCAAACCGGTAAAATCACCGATTAAAAAAATAACTTCATGTCCCAAAGCCTGAAACTGCCCTAATTTATTGATAGAAATAGCGTTACCGACATGCAAAGCCGGCGCGGTTGGATCATAACCGCAATAAAGGCGAATTCGGTCGCCGCTTAAGAGTTTCTTTTCTAGTTCCGCGTAACTCGGATAGATTCTTTCCACCCCTCTGGTTAAAAGTTCCCGCACCGAATCTTTATCCGTAATAACCTTAATCATATATATAAGTATAAGCCTGCCCGCTGGCAGATAGTTTGGTGTTAATTATAAAATTATGTTATAATATTATCAGACTTTCCTAAATTTTTCAATTAATTTTAAATAAAATAAAACTAAATAAGCTAAACGTCAACCTAGCTTTTAAATTTATGTTTTCTTATCGTTCTCTCTTAAAACAAGCTTTTAGTTTAGCCTGGAAAAACAAATATTTATGGTTTTTCGGGCTGTTTGCTTCCCTGACCGTGGCCGGCGGTTCTTGGGAATATCAGATTATCACTCAAAATTTCGGACAGAACCTGGTAGACAGCTCTTATTATAATCTGAGCGGCCTGCTCGCTCTCGGCGATTTATTAAAAAATTTCTTTTCGGGGTTTGTTAATCTTTTCCGCTTCGACTTCCTGACAATTATAAACGTCTTGACTCTGCTCCTGGCCGCGGCGATCATTCTGGTACTTTTTATCTGGCTAGCCGTCACTTCCCAGGCGGCGCTGGTCGATAGCACCAAAAAAATACTAACGGCGGGCAAGAAAAAAATAATCATAACCATCCGGAGCGGTTTGACTGCCGGCCAACGGCACTTTTGGTCGGTTTTGGGTCTTAATATCCTGACCAAAGTTTTAATCAGCCTGGCTCTTTTTATCATTAGTCTACCTCTTTTATTCATGGTCGTCAGTAATGCGTCGATTCTGTCCGCAATCTATATAATCTTATTTGTAATATTCATTCCCATAGGAACAGGCTTGTCATTAATGATAAAATACGCAATTTCTTACAAAGTCCTGGATAATCAGTCTTTTATCGGCTCACTGGAAAAAAGCGGTAAACTCTTCAAGGAAAATTGGCTGGTCAGTTTAGAAATGGCTGTGATTCTTTTTCTCATCAATCTTTTGATAGGCGGTTTGCTTTTAGTAGGGATGGCGGTTTTTTTACTTCCTCTTTTCCTGTTGGGGTTGGGATTCAATCTGGCTTGGCTGACAATATTAATAGCGTTAGTGGCAATAGTCTTAGTTATTCTGACTGGTTCGTTCTTAACCACTTTCCAAATAGCCGCCTGGACGGGATTATTCTTAAATTTAAAAGAACGGGGTGGTCTGGCCAAACTTGAACGCCTTTTTAAACGCTAGTAACTTCCGTTGAAATATGAGCGATCTCGCCTCAATAGAAAATTTAATCAATCCGACTGGCGACGAAGAGAGCGTTACCGGTCGTTTTGCTAAAAAACAAGACGAAATAAAAACGAAAGAAATTGAAAAACAGACCGAGCAATTCGCCGGCCAGTTGGGTTTAGGTTACGTTAACCTTTCTAAATTCCCCATCAGTCCCGAAGCTCTGGCCATGATTCAAGAAGAGCGCGCCCGCGAAATCAAAGCGGCTTGCTTTTATTACGACGGCAAGAATATTCGCATTGGTTGTCTGGAACCGACCACCGAAGTGAAAGACGAGGCGGCCCGCCTCGGCGAACAGTATTTCGCCGACATGAAATTATATCTGATTTCTCCGGCCAGTTTCCAAATCGCTCTGGAAGCCTATAAATCCATCCCCAAAATTAAAAAATACGAAAGTGGCGTGGAGATAAGTGAAGAGAATCTGGAAAAATTCAAAGAAGCGATTGCCACCTATAAGAATTTGAACGAAAAGATTAACGAGGTTAACATCACCGATGTCGTAACTCTGATGCTGGCGACGGCAATCAAAGTCGGCGGAAGCGATATCCATATTGAAGCCGAGGAAAAAGGGGTAATCATCCGAATAAGAATCGACGGCGTCCTGCAGGAAGCCGCGGTTATCAGCCGGGAAAAATGGAATAAGATAATATCGCGCTTAAAAATCCTGGCGCGGGTCAAAATCAATATCGCCAATCAGCCGCAAGACGGTCGCTACACGATTTATTTGAAAAATAAAAAAATCGATGTCCGTTGTTCTTTCTTGCCGACCGCTTACGGAGAAAGCGTGGTGATGCGTCTGCTTGATTCCACCACCACCGCACTGGTCTTTGAGAGCTTAGGCATCCGGCCGGAAATAATGCCGATTTTAAATCGGGAAATCGCCAAACCAAACGGGCTTATACTAACCACCGGCCCGACCGGCTCCGGAAAAACCACCACTCTTTACGCTATTTTAAATAAGCTGAACCAACCCGGAACAAAAATAATCACGTTGGAAGATCCGATTGAATATCAGCTGGCGGGAATCAACCAAAGCCAAGTCGACAACAAACGCGGTTATACTTTTTCCGACGGTTTACGTTCGGTCTTGCGTCAGGATCCCAATGTCGTGATGGTCGGAGAAATCCGAGACTTGGAAACAGCGGAGATTTCCGTCCAAGCGTCTCTGACCGGCCACATCGTCTTATCTTCGCTCCATACCAACGACGCCGCCGGCGTTATTCCGCGGATGATCGACATCGGCGTCAAACCTTATTTTTTAGTGCCTTCAATCAACGCGGTCATCGGCCAACGTTTAGTACGTAAACTCTGTCCCCATTGTCGTCAGGAACATAAATTAAGCGCCGAAGAGGCCGAACAAGTCAACAAGATTCTGGCGGTGATATCCCCTAAGGCCGGAATCAACATTCCCGCGACCTTGCCGAAAATTTATACCGCGGCGGAAAAGGGCTGTGCCGCCTGCAATTTTATCGGCTATAAGGGTCGGACCGGAATATATGAAATATTTACGACCGACGATAAAATCAAACAACTGACGATTGATTCGGCGCCTTCGTTTAAAATCTTACAGCAAGCCATTGAAAACGGCATGATTACCATGCTTCAGGACGGCGTTCTTAAAGTTCTGGAAGGACAAACGTCATTAGCCGAAGTCTATCGCGTCATCGGCAATTTTGATTATGTCAACGACTTATATGACATCGTTATTTCGCAAACTATCGGCCGGGGCGTCCGAATTAAACCGGAAACGGTCAAACAGGCAGAAGAATTAACCCAGGATATAACTAAAATCGCTTCCACCATCAAAGAAATCCCCTCCAGTCAGCTGATTGATCTGATTACCGCGCTCGCGGCCGCGGCCGATGCCGGCGATATCCATATTGAACCGACCGAAAAAGACGTTAAGGTCCGTTTCCGCATCGATGGTGTCCTCCACGACATTTTAAGCTTACCGAAAACCAGCTATCTCCCGCTCCTGTCGGAAATAAAAATCCTGGCGGGAGCGCCGACCAATATTAAACGGGCGACTTTCGACGGTCGGTTCGCTATTTATCTGCCCGACCATAAAATAGATTGCCGTCTGTCCATTATCGCCGGCGGCTACGGTGAAACTATCGTCATCCGCCTGTTATCAACTTCCGCCGCTAACTTGGACATGGCTAAGCTGGGCATTACTTCCGTTGCCCTCAGTTCTCTGCAGGAAGCCATGAAAAAAACCCGTGGTATCATACTGACCACCGGCCCGACCGGCTCCGGAAAAACCACGACCCTATACAGCATTTTAAATAAACTGAACAAACCGGACGTTAAAATAATTACTGTCGAAGACCCGATTGAATACCAACTGCCGGGAGTGATGCAGACCCAAATAGACGAAGAGCGCGGCTATACTTTCGCTTCCGCGATGCGATCGCTTCTGCGTCAGAATCCCAACATCATGATGATTGGGGAAATCCGCGACAGCGAAACCGCCAAAATATCGATCGAAGCGGCGATGACCGGCCATTTAGTCCTGTCAACTATCCATGCTAACGGCGCCGCCAGCGCCATTTCCCGTTTCGTCGGTCTCGGACTAGAAAGACAAGCCCTGGCTAACGCCATTGAATTTACCATCGGCCAGCGTTTGGTAAGGCGGCTCTGTCCCTACTGCAAAGAAGTCGCGCCCGCCAGTCCGGAAAGTTTACAACGTGTCCAGGAAAACCTGGAACTGATTAATAATCCGGCGGTAAAAATTCCCTCGGACCTGATTTTTTACCGGGCGGTCGGCTGTAATAAGTGCGGACAAATCGGTTATAAAGGGCGACTGGGGTTATATGAAGGTATAACCATGACGCCGGAAATTCAAAAATTAATCCAAAAAGAACATGTGACCGACTCGGAAATAGAAGTGGCCGCGATTAAAAACGGGATGCTCACCATCCTTCAGGACGGAATCCTAAAAGCGCTTAACGGCGAAACCAGTTTGGAAGAAGTTTTTAAGGCCGTCTGACGACATAAAAAAACAAAAATTACCGACGCCTGTCGCGTCAACTGACATTTATGATCAATGAAAAATTTTTAGAAACCTTGAAAAAAGATTATCGCGCCAATGAAAGCGAACGCCGCCAGATTATCAGCGCTTCCAATAATATTTTATTTGAAGCGAAGAAAACTATTTTCGCCCTGCAACGTGATGATTTTAAGATTGCCGCCGAAAAATTAACCGGAATTGAAAACGCGCTAAAAAATCTGGAATCCCGTTTCGGCGCCGCGCGTTTACAACGTGAAGGCGCGTATAAAGCCGCGGCGGAGGAATATCTGGAAGGAAAAACTTTTTATTCTCTGATAAAAACCAAAAAAATAGAAGCCACGCCCGGCTTGTCTCTGGATTACGAAGGCTATCTGGGCGGTATCTGCGATTTGATCGGCGAACTGGTTCGTTACGCGACTAATTCCGCGGCCAAAGGACAATTTAGCGCGGTCGCTAAAATAAAAAAATCCGCCGAAGATATCATGGCGCAACTGATTGATTTTGATATGACCGGTTATTTGCGTACTAAATATGACCAGGCGCGCGGCCATTTAAGAAAATTAGAGCAGATGGCTTACGAAATAAAACTGCGCGGAAAAAAATAATATGCTTATCGCGATCATTTCCGATATCCATGATAATCTAGTTAATTTGAAGAAATTTCTGACCTGGAGCCGCGACCAAGGAATAGAAAAAATCATTTTTTGCGGTGACACTACGACTGGTGACACCGCCGCTTATCTCGCTGGTAATTTTCCCGGCGAGATTTTTGTAGCGCGCGGAAACATCGAATTATATGAAGAGAAAGAATTAAAGCCATTTAAAAACGTTAGCTACGGCGGCGAAATCGGAATTATCGAATTAGACGGATTGAACATCGCCTTTTGCCATGAACCGGAAAAAATAGAACAGGCGCTCAAAATCGCGCCCCGAAATCCGGATTTTATTTTTTATGGTCATACTCACAAGCCTTGGCTGGACAAACGCGGTTCGACAATCGTCGCTAATCCCGGCAATCTGGCCAATATCTTTCACCAGCCGACTTTCGCCGTCCTTGATACGGCCACGAGAAAACTGGATTTAAAAATCTTAGCGGATTTGTAAACTGATTTATAAAACTTCTATAACACTCCTTTTAAATACTTCCCCGTATAGCTTTTTGCGACTTTTGCCACTTCCGGCGGCGTTCCGGCGGCAACCAGGTAGCCGCCTTCATCACCCCCGCCCGGGCCCAGATCAATAACCCAATCGACCGATTTGATGACATCCAGATTATGTTCGATAATCAAAACCGTATTGCCCTGGTCGACGAGCAGGTTTAAAACCTTCAGCAGACGATCAATATCGGCAAAATGCAGGCCGGTCGTCGGCTCATCTAGGATATATAAAGTTTTTCCGGTAGCACGACGCGATAATTCCGTCGCCAATTTTATCCGCTGAGCTTCGCCGCCGGAAAAAGTGGTGGCACTCTGACCGAGCTTGATATAGCCGAGGCCGACTTCTTCCAAAGTTTTCAGTTTCTGGTTCAAAGCCGAATGCTGGCGAAAAAATTCGCGCGCTTCTTCCACGGTCATATCTAAAATTTCAAAAATATTTTTACCCTGATATAAAACTTCCAGAACTTTCGGCTTAAATTTTTTTCCGCCGCAAACATCGCAAGTCAGATAGACATCGGATAAAAATTGCATCTCAACCTTAATCACGCCGTCGCCGGAACAATTTTCACAACGGCCGCCGGGAACATTAAAAGAAAAATGTCCCGCGCCCAAACCTTTGACGCGCGCTTCCGGCAATTCAGCGAACAAATCGCGGATATAAGTAAACAAACCGGTATAAGTCGCCGGATTAGAACGCGGCGTCCGACCAATGGGTGATTGATCAATATCGATTACCTTATCAATAAATTCCAGACCGGATAATTCCCGGTGCGCTCCCGCTTCCGTTTTCGCCCGATAAAATTTACGGCTCAGCGCGTTTGCCAGAATATCGCTCATCAAAGTCGATTTTCCCGAACCGGAAACGCCGGTAATCGCCACCAGTTTCCCAAGGGGAATGGCGACGTCAATATTTTTCAAATTATGTTCGGTCGCTCCCAGAATCTTAATCGCTTTTCCGTTTCCCGGGCGAAAACGCACCGGCGGTTTGATTGATTTCCGGCCGGACAGATAGGCACCGGTTAAAGAATTATCACAATTTTTAATGTCGAGAGGCGTACCGGTAAAAAGCACCTGGCCACCGTTGTCGCCGGCACCCGGGCCAATATCCACCAGCCAATCGGCCGCCAATATTGTCGCGGCATCATGTTCCACGACAATTACCGTATTGCCATTATCACGCAGTCCTTGCAAAGTGGCAATCAATTTATCATTATCGCGCTGGTGCAAACCGATTGATGGTTCGTCCAAAACATACAGGACACCGCTTAAAGTCGAGCCCACCTGCGACGCCAGACGAATGCGCTGAGCTTCACCGCCGGACAAAGTCGCGGCGGCGCGGCTTAGGGTCAAGTAATTCAGGCCGACGTTATCCAAAAATTCTAAATTTTTAACGACTTCCTTAATAATCGGTTCCGCAATTTTCAGCCCCCCGTTTAAAATCGAAGGTGTTTTCAACCAGACGCTAAGCAAAACTAATAATTCCTTGATGCTCTTATCGGCAACTTCAATAATCGACAGATTATTAACCTTAACCGTCAGCGATTCCGCCTTTAAACGCGCGCCCTGGCAAGTCGGACACAAAGAGACCCGCATAACTTTCTCGATTTCCTGCTTAACAAAACCGGACTTGGTCTCCTGATATTTTTCCTCTAAATTTTTTAACAAACCCCCGAACTGACCGTCGCCGGTCAAAATCAGATTGCGCTGTTCCGCCGTTAAATCTTTGATTGCCGGGCGTAAACTAAAATTATGACGCGTCGCCAATCCGTTTAATTCCAAGAGCAGACCATTGCCATTTAAATTGGCGTGCGACAGCGGTTTGATCGCCCCCTCCAAAATACTTAAATTAGGATTAAAGACCAATTCCCGATCGATTTCCGATTTAGTTCCCAGACCGCCGCAAGTCGGGCAGGCGCCGCTCGCCGAGTTAAAAGAAAAATCACGCGGCTCCGCTTCCGGGCGACGATAATCGCAAGTCGGACAGCTATAGAAACGTTCCATCTTGGCGGACTTTATTTCCCGATTACGCACCATTTTAGAAGTCTTCTTTTCCTCGGCCATTTTCTTTAATTTAGTTCGGCAATGCGGGCAGTAAGGAACGCCGGAACGGGCGTAAAGCAGACGCAAATAATCATAAATTTCCGTTATCGTCCCGACCGTGGAACGCGGATTATGACCAGTCGTCCGCTGGTCGATGGAAATCGCCGGCGACAAGCCCTCAATCAAATCAACTTCCGGCTTGTCCATCAAACCCACAAACTGCCGGGCGTAAGACGACAAAGACTCGACATAACGACGTTGCCCCTCGGCGTAAATAGTGTCGAAAGCTAAAGAGGATTTACCGGAACCCGACAAGCCGGTAATAACCACCAATTTATCGCGCGGGATGTCGAGAGAGATATTCTTCAGATTATTCGTTCTCGCTCCCCTGATTTTAATAAAATTTCCGGCCATGAAAATAAAAATAAAAAAAGTTAATATCGCCAATATTATAAAGGAAAACACCAAAAAAAACAAGACCGCGGCCAGGCGGTCTTTTTTTGTCGTTAGCCGGTGGAAAATTTATCAAAAAATCGGATAAAAAATCTTTAAAATGGCAATTAAAATTTGATCGGTAAATTTTATCTTCCGGTTTAAAACTTCAAACTCGATCGACGATTTCCTCCAACCTTCGACGATTTTTTCCAAATCACTGACCAGGCCTTTTTGACGGAAAAACACACCCGCCTCGATATTCCAGTTAAAAGATAAAATATCCATATTCTGCGAACCGATAACGCCCTCCGTGCCGTCAATCAACATAATCTTGGCGTGGTTCATTTCCGGCAGCAGATAAAATTTAACGCCGAAAGAAGAGAGGCGGCAGGCGTTCAAATAATTAACCTTATTAAGCGGTTTAACGTCCGTATCGTTGGGAATCAAAATCTCCACCCGGACGCCGCGGCGACAAGCATCGTCCAAAAGAGCGATCAGCCAGCGCGGCGGCAAAAGATAGGGCGTAACGATATGGATAGTATTTTTAGCCTCGATGATCCTCTTCTTATAATATTCATTCAGATAATAAACCTTATTCGTACTCGCCAGATTATCCGTTATCCAGGATTTTATTTTTTGCACCAGAAGCAGACGGCTGTATTTCAAAACCGATTCCCTTTTTCCGCCCGCCATTTCATAAGCATAAGCGAAAGATTTCAAAAGAGGCATTATTATTCTCCCCTGGAGTTTAATTTGCAGATCGCGCCAATCGCGGGTTTTCTCCTCGATATTCACGCCGCCGATGAGAGCGACCTCATTATCGATAATTATAATCTTGCGATGCGTGTGTCTGAACCAATGAGAAAAATAAATCAATTCCGCGCCAGCGGCTCGGAGTTCGTTCACCGCTTCCGCCCGGAGCGACGAACTGCCGTAAGCGTCGGCGATAATCACCACTTCCCGACCGGCAAGAGCCTTCTCCTTTAATAACTTCAGAAAATCGTGAGTCTTTTGCGTATCATCCAAAAAAATATACATCTCGATGTAAATCGATTTTTGAGCCGCGGCCATCGCCTTGAACATGCCGTCCCAGGCTTTCTGCGAAGTCGTATAAAGTCGATATTTCATGGCTATATTATAACACTAAAAATAAATACCAACCAATAATCCCCTTATTTCATCAAGTTTTAAAACTTGACAAGCGTCGCGGCCTTTACTAATATTTATTAATCTTTAAATAAAAATTTTCATAGTTCCTAAACAAATAAATAAAAGTCATGAGTAAGAATAGTTTTATCAGCGCCGACGCCGGCCAAAGAGCCGAAAGAAATTTAATGGCGATGGTCAATAATGTTTATCCCGGGAGAGGAATCATTATCGGCCGAGACAAAACCGGAAAAAATTTAATCCAAGTTTACTTTCTAATGGGACGAAGTCCCGGAAGCCGGAACCGAATATTCGAACTGGAAAAGGAAGAGGGTTTTCTCAAAACCGCTCCCGCCGACAGCCGTAAAGTTTCCGCCCAAGAAAATAACGAGCTAATCTTCTACCGGGCGATGGCTCAGAAAAACGGCTTATTCGCCGTTTCCAACGGCCATCAAACCAAAACCATAATGGAATTAGATTCCAGCGGAAAAAATCTTTACGAAGCGATGTTCACTCACCGGTATGAACCAGATTCCAATTCTACCCCTCGGATCTCCGCCATTTGTTCATTGCGAAAAAGAAAAATCTTGGTCGAAATGTCAATCTTAAAAAAATCCCGTTTTGGCGATTGTTGCGATCGCGGACTATGGAGTTTTGAAAATTTCGCGCCGGGGTTGGGATATTGCTTGACGACCTATGAAACTAACGGCAATCCCCTACCCTCGTTTGAAGGAGAACCGTTCTTATTACCGTTAAACGGCGATATTGATGACATTATAAACTTAATCTGGGAAGTTCTGAATGAGGACAATCGCGTGTCCATCGCGGTTAAGTTCATAAATATCGAGACTCAGAACGTAGAAATGAAAATAATCAATAAATATCAACGCGAACCGGCGGTTTAAAAAGTTAAAACACAAAAGCCCGACTATAAATTAGCGGGCTTTTTAAATTGGTAGTCTTAAAGTCTGAAATTTGCCAAAATTTTAATGAGATTATTGGGGAAATCGAGAAGTGGGCGGAAATTTTAGAGACACATTAACTACTATTGATTTCTTTATTAATGTGTTCTAATATTTATAGAAAATTAAATGTTCATTAATATAAAATAAAAAATCAGAGAAATGAAAAAAATTAAGGTAATCGTGAATGGTCTGCCGGGCAAAATGGCCTCGACAGTAGCCGCCGCTGTGATTAACAGCCAAGACATGGAATTGATTCCAAAGAGTTTGACCGGTCCAGAAATATTACTTGAGCACGTTTTTTACGACAGCAAGGAAATCAAATTGTTCGGGCCAAGTGAGATAATAAAGTTATTGGTTGATGAAATTCCTGATGTGATTATTGACTTTACTCTTCCTTCAGCCATTGAACCAAATGTCGACTTCTACACAAAAATGAAATTACCGTTTGTTCTGGGGACAACGGGCGGCGACATGGACTATATTACCAAGAAGGTAAATGAATCAGGCCTAAACGCCGTGGTAGCCCCGAATATGGCTAAACCAATTGTCGCCTTTCAGGCCATGATGGAATTTGCTGCTTCTAATTTTCCCGGTGCGTTTGATGGTTTTAATTTGAAAGTTAAAGAAAGTCATCAAAAAACAAAGGTTGATACCAGTGGCACCGCTAAAGCAATGGTAGCGTATTTTAATAAATTAGGCGTACCATTTTTAGTTGACCAAATTGAAAAGAATAGAACAAATGTTGGATATGCGGCCATGGGCATCCCCGTGGAGGATTGGGCAGGTCATGGCTGGCACACTTATTCTTTGAATAAAGAATCTGATGGTAGCGTGTTTTTAGAATTTACGCACAATGTGAATGGCCGGCAAATTTATGCCGATGGAACTTTAAGCGCAGCACGTTTTTTGTTCGGTGTTGAAGCTCGTTCGTTGAGTCATGGCCATGTTTATTCTATGATTGATGTTTTGATGGCTGGTAAATAAAACGGACATAAAAAAATTTACGGAAAGCGGAGTAGAGAATACTACCGCTTTTTATTTGGTCGCCATTTATAAAAAAGAACGCGGATGCGTTCTCTTTTTTGTATGCGTAGTCCTGCGTTCCGAAATTTGTCAAAATTTCGACGGAATTATTAGGGAAATTGAGAGGTGGGCGGAAATTTTATGATAAAATAAGATAGGTTTACTTTTTGGTCAATTTATGTTAAAATAACAATATAGTTCGATAAATAAACTTAATTACAAAACTATGGGATTAT
>Ga0172381_10006444_pt1 | contig 11737 bp, 5 predicted proteins | sample Leawel6488metaG_FD_119754 | JGI IMG/M metagenome (GOLD analysis project Ga0172381, IMG submission 119754) | Leachate microbial communities from a municipal landfill in Southern Ontario, Canada - Leachate well 64-88 metaG | ecosystem: Engineered > Solid waste > Landfill > Unclassified | place... | reverse complement strand
TCCTGTTCGACCATAAACAACATGGTACTCGCATCCGGGTAGTCGCTCATCAGTTTGGTAATGATCGGTGTGGTCAAATTGTAGGGAAGGTTGGAAATAATGACTTGAGGCCGGCCGATCGCCCCGGTAATACGGTCGATAGATAGGTCAAGAAAATCTCCCTGAATTATTGTACAATGACTCGACCCGACGAAGCGTGCGTTCAAGTAGTCTGCTAGAACCGGGTCAATCTCGACGGCGAGTACTCGGCCGGCCACTGCGATCAGTTTTTCGGTTAGCGCGCCGATGCCCGGACCGATTTCAAGAACCGAGTCTTCATTCGTTATTCCGGCCGCATCAATGATGCGATCGGTGATTTCTTCACTGCACAGGAAGTTTTGGCCCCATCTTTTGCGAGCGATGATGCCGCAACGATTACATATTTCCGCCGCTTCCTTGCCGGTCATCCGATGAAATACCGCACGCCGGACTCAAAGAGTCGCTGATCCTTATCACCGGGAATATTTTTACCGACATACGTTCCGTACCGTTCGTTGTGGCACATTTTTCCGTAAATACGACCGTTCAAGCCTAATATCCCTTCAATGGAGCAAGCCGAACCATTCGGATTAAACGCGGTTTCCATCGATGAATTGCCGAATGGATCGACATACACCGTTCCGACAGAACCGGTTTGAAACAAGTCTTTCAAGGTATCATCGGTTGCGACAAATCTTCCCTCGCCGTGCGATACCGGAACAGAAAAGACATCTCCTTCATGGCACAGGCTCATCCACGGCGAGCGCGTCGATACGACCCGAGTTGAGACGTAAACCGACTGGTGACGACCGATCCGGTTAAAGGTTAGCGTCGGGCTGTCCGGCTTTGATTCAACGATGTCGCCGTAAGGCAATAGACCGACCTTTAAAAGAGCTTGGAAGCCGTTGCATATACCGAGCATGAGTCCATCCCGCTTGAAAAGCAATTCGCGAACCGCCTCGGAAACATTCGGATTAAATAAAGCGGCGACAATGAATTTGGCGGAACCTTCCGGCTCGTCTCCGCCCGAAAAACCACCGGGTAACATGATGATTTGGGCGCTGTTGATTTTTTCGCGCATGGCAAGAAGAGATTCTGCGATATCCGATGCGTTTCGATTACGGATGACCATGACATCCGGTGTTGCGCCGGCAATTTCAAAGGCTCGTGCCGCATCGTATTCGGTGTTGGTTCCCGGAAAGACCGGGATGAAAACGGTGGGTTTCACGTGTTTAATAATGCCGGGCATCACGTAATCAGAAACTGGAGCGGACGGTGCCTCGGAACAGCGGTTTTTTTCGACGGTGCGCGTCGGAAAGATGGGTTCCAGTTTCCCCTCATAAGCGGCTAATGCATCCTTTAACGCGATCGTGCTGTCCTTCCAACAAATCGATCCGGATTCGTCGGTTTTTCCGAGAAAACGCCCTCCGACGGCTTCGATCTTCTCGACTGCGTTCCCGTCGCGCACGGACACGATCACAGCGCCCAACGTTCTTGAAAAGAGCGACTCCATGCTCCATGAATCATCAAAGCGGAAGCCCACATTGTTTCCGAAGCACATCTGCGCCACCCGGCACGCGACGCCCGCTCCGCGAACGACTGCGGCAGTCATGATTTGACCGCGCTCGCGCATCTGAGCGATTGCCTTAAATACTCGAAGGACGTGCTCCTTACGGTACATGAAGCCGGAAGAACGAGCCAGGCGAATCAGGTAAAGTTTCTCGCCCGGCGCAGATAAGACAGCAGATACGATTTTATCCGCAGCGGTCGTCGCGACCGCGAACGAAACCAGCGTCGGAGGTACATGAATATCCTTAAACGTTCCGGACATGCTGTCCTTGCCGCCGATTGCGGGCGTCGAATAATCGAGTTCCGCCCGAAAAGCGCCCAGAAGCGCCGCAGCAGGTTTGCCCCATGATTCGCTCGTCGTCAGACGCTCAAAATACTCCTGAAAGGTCAGTCTCGCTGTAAAAGGGTCTGCTCCGATAACGGCTAACTTCAGAAGTGAATCCACAACGGCATGATAGGCTCCATGGTACGGGCTCCATTCAGAAAAATATGGGTCAAATCCGTAGGTCATGACGGAAACCGTGTCGGTCTCTGTGTCCGCGACCGGTATTTTACATACCATTCCCTCTTCGGGAGAAGATTGATATTTGCCACCGTACGGCATCAGAACCGTACCTGCGCCGATCGTTGAGTCAAAACGCTGCACCAGCCCTTTTTGCGAACACGCTTGAACCGAAGAAAGCCCGTTGATGAGCGAAGCGGTAAAATCCTCCATCTTTGCGGTCGGGCTGATGGAATCAATATACGGGCGGTTCATATCCGGAGGAACGATCTTGACCGAAGAATAGGCAGGCGCTCCGTTTGTGTTGATAAAAGACCGGGGCAGATCCACGATGACATTTTTGCGCCATCTCATGACCATGTTGGGCTTATGGGTGACCGTCGCGACGCGAACCGCTTCCAGGTTCTCCTTGGCCGCTTCCTCGAAGAACCGCTCCTCATCCGCCTTTTTAATAACAACCGCCATTCTCTCCTGAGACTCTGAGATCGCGAGCTCCGTCCCGTCCAGCCCTTCGTACTTTTTGGGGACCGCGTCCAGATCGATATCGATTCCGTCAGCTAACTCGCCGATGGCGACCGATACTCCGCCTGCTCCGAAATCATTGCATCGGATAATCATCCGGGAAACCTCGGGCTTACGGAAAAGTCTTTGAATTTTGCGTTCGGTCGGTGGATTGCCCTTTTGCACCTCTGCACCGCAACGGACGACAGAGGTCTCGTCGTGCGCCTTAGAAGAACCTGTTGCTCCGCCGATTCCGTCTCTTCCCGTCCGACCGCCGATCAAGATGACAATATCTCCGTCTTCCGGTCTTTCGCGGATCACATGATGGGTTGGGGCTGCCGCGATAACAGCGCCGATTTCCATTCTTTTCGCGATGTAGCCGGGATGGTATAGTTCTTCGACCAGACCCGTTGCCAGACCGATCTGGTTACCGTACGCGCTGTAACCGGCCGCGGCCGTTCTCACCAGTTTCTTTTGAGAAAGTTTGCCGGGTAAGGTTTCAGAAACCGGAACCGTCGGGTCGCCGGCACCGGTCACGCGCATCGCCTGATAGACGTATGAACGCCCCGAAAGCGGGTCGCGTATTGCTCCGCCCAAGCATGTGGCTGCTCCGCCGAACGGCTCGATCTCGGTCGGATGATTGTGTGTCTCGTTTTTAAACATTAAGAGATACTCTTCCGGCTTACCGTTGACATTGACTTTAACTCGAATCGAGCAGGCGTTGATCTCTTCCGATTCATCCAGGTCGGAAAGTTTACCTTCCGCACGCAAACGCTTCATCGCGAGCGTCGCCATATCCATGAGGCATATCGGTTTATTCGCCGCCTTGGCTCCGTAGACCTGTTCACGACTGTCATTATATTCCCGAAAAGTCGACGAAATTTCGCCGGAAATTTCAGAATCGCCGTCAATACTTACATCAGTAAGCGTGGTAAGAAATGTGGTATGCCGGCAGTGATCCGACCAATACGTATCCAAGACACGGATCTCGGTCACTGTCGGATCTCTTTTAATACTCGAAAAAAATTCTTGGGTAAAAAGCAAGTCCTCCGGAGACATCGCCAACCCCATTTCGTCGAGAAGCTCCTTGAGCTCTGTTTTCGTCTTCTCATTGAACCCGGAAACGATCCGGATATCATCGGGTGGAGTCAACTGATCCTCGAGCGAATCCGGCTTGGACAAAGAAGCAGCCCGCGCCTCGACCGGATTGATCAGAAAAGCATTTATTTTGAATTGTTGTTCATCCGTCAAGGATCCGTAAAACGCAAAGACCTTCGCGGTTCGAACCATGGGTTGATCCTTTTGCGTGATGATCTGAATGCATTGGGCTGCGGAATCTGCCCGTTGGTCATACTGACCGGGCAGCGATTCGACCGCGAGCACGTAGCAGGCCGTATTCAGGTCGATCGATTCATCGAAAACATCATCGACCGGCGGTTCGGAGAACACGATCGTGCGTGCCTTGCGATATTCGTCATCGGAAATCCCCGAGACGTCATACCGGTTGATCACGCGAACCCCTTCCAGTGTGGAAATCGCTAAATCAGACCGGATATCCCGAAGGACCTGTCCCGCTTCAACGGCAAACTCCGGCTTCTTTTCCGAAAAGACCCGATATACGTCAGACCGACTCATGTTTGTTCCTCCGCAATGTGGATTATTTGATGTCTCCGGAGACCGAAAGCATCCATTCTGAATTCGTCCTCAAAAAGCGCTTTAATCCGTCCGCATCGAGCGACCCATGACTCAGGCGCGCTTGGTCATAGAGATGCAAGCACAACTTATGCAGGCCTTCTTTATCCTCCGCGCTTTCCCGAAGAGTCGTCAGGCGGCCGATCAGGGGATGGTCCGAATTCAGGACAAGGTCTTTCTTTTCGGGAAACATGGTGTCCATCTCTTTATAGGGGTCATCCTCGCCCGGTTTTCTCATCTTTTCAAACTGCTTGCGCATTTCCTGCATGCGCCTGGCCTCTTCGGTCTCCCGAATGAAAACCGGAAGCTGGTCTTCTCCCAAGGCAATTAAAGAAACATCAAGGCTTTTCTCCCCCGTCGCTTCACGGAACAAGTCTCGCAGCGATTCTTGTTCCACTGCGGCACCGGCTTCTCCGGAAAGTTCGGCATCGACACGCATAAAGCGATTTTGGGGATTTTTATACTCCATAAAGGAGATAAAATTCGGGTCGAGTTCTTCCTTTAAAACGACCACCTCGTAGCCTTTGCCCTTCGCGATGTCCACGTACGCCGCCTGCCGGTCCGGATCACGGGTGTACCGAATCGAGTCTTTCCCATCCGTCAGCTCGCCATAGGTCTTCATCGACCCGTCGACGGTCTTGAACAGCAGGACATCTTTTGATTTATCGTAAAACTTCTCTTCCTTCATCATGCCGTATTTGACAAAGACCCCGATATCCGACCAGTAGTTCTCATACGCCGCCCGGTCACTCTTAAAGAGTTCGTTTAACTTGTCTGAAACCTTGCGAATAATGTGCGATGAAAGCTTCTTAACATATTCGTCCTGTTGTAAAGCCGAACGGGACACGTTAAGCGGAAGATCCGAGCAATCGAGGCACCCTCTCAGGAGAAACAAGAAATCCGGGATGATCTCCTCAATGTTGTCCGCGACAAAAACCTGCTGATTGTAAATCTTGATTCTTCCCTCAAGTGACTGATAAACATTATCGGTCTTCGGAAAGTAAAGAACGCCCTGAAGCTTAAACGGGTAGTCCAAATTCAAGTGGATCCAGAACAGCGGATCCTGCATATCGGTAAAAACGTCATGATAAAATGAGAGATAATCCTCCTCCGTGCAGTCCTTCGGGGCCTTCGCCCACAAGGGATCCTTCGGATTGATTCGCTCGGGCTCGTACTCCGATACGGTATATTCCTCGCCCTTTTCAATGGCTTCTGAGCGTTTCTTGTTCTCGCGCTCCGCCTTCTCCTGTTCCTCACTCCGGTCATAATAGAACAAAGGATACGGGATGAATGAACAATACTTACGAAGGATACTCCTCGCCTTAAGCGCGTCAAAGATCTCCTTTGCTTCGTCGGAAAGCCAGAGCGTGATCGTTGTCCCGCGCTCCTTGCGGTCCGAAGTAGAAATCGTATATTCCATGCCGTCTTCGGATTCCCAAGAGATGGCCTTCTCCCCCATAATAAATGACTTTGTCTCAATCCTAACCTTGTCCGCTACCATAAATGCGGAATAGAAGCCAAGGCCGAAATGTCCGATAATGCCGCTGTCGTCAGCGTTCTGCTCTTTATATTTTTCGACGAAGTCCATCGCACCCGAAAAAGCGATCTGATTGATGTATTTGTCGATTTCTTCGGCGCTCATCCCAATTCCGTTATCGGAAAAGGATAGAGACGCGGCTTCCTTATCGTACTCGACGTCAATTCGAAAAGCATCTTCAGTCAGATCGCCGGCTTCACCGAGCTCGATGATCCGTTTCATCTTTGAAATCGCATCGGCCGCGTTTGAGACCAGCTCCCGGACAAATATGTCATGATCCGTGTAGAGCCATTTTCGAATGATCGGAAAAATGTTTTCGGTGGTAACGGTAACTTTTCCTGAACGGGTAGTCATGTGATAAACCTCCATAATTAAATAATTGATTGATCGGTTTCTTCCGGCATGATCCGGGATTGAATATATTGTTCGGTGATGCGTAAATAAGCATCCGACATTTCTTTTAGGCGCGCGTTGTCCGCCGAAAAGAAGCGCGCATCGTCGATCGACTGGATCGGAAGAATGTCAAATGGCGAGCTGGTGACAAATACCGCGACTTCCTCGGGCTTCATGGGGTCCTTATCCCGAAAAGCGACGATTTCGGCTAAAGAGAACATCTCTTCCTTGTACGCCAAGCCCGTCTGCTCAAGCGCTCTCATGACGTATTTTCGGGTGATCCCGATCAGAATCAACGACTCCGCGGGCGAATAAACCGTGTCCTTGTAAAGGACGAAGAAATTGGAGCGGCTACCCTCGGTGATCTTTCCGGTCGAATCACTGAGCAGCACCTCATAGGGTACACCATACGGTGTTGCCTCCAGCATGCGCTTCGCGACTGCCGTCTTGTAATCCCCCCGAAAAACCTTGACCTGTGGTTCGACGCGCTCCCAGGCGAGCGTCGTCGTTACGATACCGTGCTCGAACATGCCTCGTTCGGGGTACACGGCATCCGAAAGATGAACGACCGACCGGTCCTTTGTTAATACGATCCGCAAATTACCGTCTTGTGGCTCAAAGCCCGAATCCCGGATCAATTTCATCGACTGGTCATAAAGAATCTCCGAATCAAAGTCAAAGGCTTCCTTGGCCTGAACGGAACGATACAATCGCAGCATATGGTCCTCGAAAAAAACCATGACGCCGCTCTTGAACCGAATCGACTCATAGTAGATCGTCTGATCCACGGGTTCTCTTAGCGATCGTCCCAAATCGGACGAAAGTAGTATTTTTTCGCCGTTACAATAACAATAACCGCCTTTTGCGTGTTCAATAATGGGAAATGACATAACACTCCTTGTTGTGCGAGTATTCGTGTTGATTCTTGTCGGCCGATGGAACCTTCTGCAGTCTGTAATGATTTTACCCTACCATCTCGAAAGCGTAAAGCAATTATCGGCTCTGAAAATGCACAAATATGCACAAATATGCTCGATGAAACTTCCTGCTTGTATTGTCATTCTTTGAACTATAAAATAATGATGTTGACTCAGACAATTTCATCTGATACAATTCTCATAATTATACAGATTTAATTATATTTATACATCGGAGGACAATATGGCTAAGGAAAAAATTCTTCTTGCTTATTCCGGAGGACTGGACACATCGATTATCATCCCTTGGCTTCTTGAGCACTATGATTGTGAAGTCATCGCGATGGCCGGCGAGGTCGGCATCGGGATCGATCGCGAATTTCTGATTCAAAAGGCTCTTAACTGCGGTGCATCTGCCTGCTTCGTCGAGGATATCAGCGAAGAATTTATAACCGATTATATTTATCCGACCTTAAAGGCCGGGGCGATCTACGAGGGTAAATACCTCTTGGGCACCTCGTTTGCACGTCCTGTTATCGCCAAGCGAATGGTCGAGATCGCCAAGCGTGAAGGTTGCACGACCATTGCACACGGATGCACCGGCAAAGGCAACGACCAGGTTCGTTTCGAGCTCACCGTCAAGGCTCTGGCTCCGGAATTAAAGATCATTGCGCCATGGAGAATTTGGGATATTAAGTCGCGCGACGAGGAAATCGATTATGCCGCCGCCCGCAACATCCCTGTACCGGTTACCAAGAAAGCCAATTACTCGATGGACGAGAATCTTTGGCATCTTTCCCACGAGGGAATGGACCTGGAAGATCCGAAAAACGAGCCGAATTATAAGGAGATTTTGAAATTGATGAAATCTCCGGAAGAGGCCCCGGATCAACCGACCTACGTAACCGTTTCCTTTGAACAGGGCATTCCGAAGCGCATTGACGGTAAGGAGTATAAGCCGGTCGACCTTTTGAAGCACTTAAATAAGCTGGCCGGCGATAATGGTGTCGGTATCGCCGATATGGTCGAGAACCGGCTGGTCGGAATGAAGTCCAGGGGTGTCTACGAGACTCCCGGCGGAACGGTACTATATGCCGCGCACCGCGAGCTCGAGCTCCTTACACTGGACCGCGATACCCTTCACTATAAGGATCTCGTGGCACAGCGCTTTGCGGAACTGGTCTATTTCGGGCAATGGTTTCATCCGTTGCGTGAAGCTCTGTCGGCCTTTGTCGACCAGACGCAGAAGACTGTCACCGGAGACGTCCGTTTGAAGCTCTACAAGGGCAATTGCATGCCCGCCGGAAGCGTGTCGCCGTATTCGCTTTATGACGAAGCCATTGCAACCTTCTCCGCGGACGAGGTTTATAACCAGGCCGACGCGACCGGATTTATCAATTGCTTCGGTCTTCCCATGAAGGTGGTCGCCCAGATGAAAAAGAAAAACGATTTACTGGACTGAATTGAGGTGTTTTCGTGGCTAAACTAATGTGGTCAGGGCGTTTTAATAAGCCGTTGGACTCTTCCGTCAACGACTATAACTCATCCCTGCCCTTTGACTCCCGGATGTTTGCAGAAGATATTAAGGGAAGCATCGCGCATTGTCATATGCTTAATAAACAGGGTCTACTTTCCGATACCGATGCTCTGTCAATCGAAAAGGGCCTGAAGAGCATTGAATCCGACATTGAAAATAAGGTTCTGACCTTTGATTCCGGCGCGGAAGACATCCACATGTACATTGAAGAGGAGCTCACGAAACGCATCGGCGATGCGGGAAAGCGACTCCACACCGCTCGCAGCCGCAACGACCAGGTCGCATTGGACCAGCGTTTGTATGCGATCGGTCAGGCCAAGGCCATACGGTCACTGATTATCGGTTTACATGGCACACTGATTGTGCGCGCCAAGGAGAACCTTCATACTTACATGCCCGGGTATACGCATCTTCAGCGCGCACAGCCGATCACCTTCGCGCACCATCTGACGTCGTACATTTCCATGCTGGAGCGCGATATCGGCCGCATCGACGACGCGGTACGCAGGGCTTGCGTTTCTCCCCTGGGGTCCGGCTCGATGGCCGGAACGACCTATCCTCTTGACCGCGAGTCCGTTGCGATGGAACTGGGGCTGAACGGCGTCACCCGAAATAGCATGGATGGCGTGGCAGACCGGGATTTTGCGATCGAGCTGGTCAGTGCGCTCTCGATACTGATGATGCATCTCTCCCGGTTTTCGGAGGATATCATCTTGTGGGCAAGCCAGGAATTCGGTTTTATCGAGCTGGATGACGCGTACTCCACCGGCTCTTCCATTATGCCGCAGAAAAAGAATCCGGATGTCGCCGAGCTGACCCGCGGCAAGACCGGACGCGTCTTCGGACACCTCGTCGCTCTCCTGGTCGTCATGAAAGGCCTGCCGATGACCTACAACAAGGACATGCAGGAGGTTCAGGAATCGCTTTTTGACGCGCTGGACACGCTTCAGGCAGTATTGCCGCCATTTACGGGGATGATTCGAACCATGAAGCTTCACAAGGAACGAATGCTGGAAGCCGCAAAAGGCGGCTTTTCGAATGCAACCGATCTGGCCGATTATCTGGTCCGAAAGGGTTTACCTTTTCGAGACGCTCACGAGGTTTCCGGAAAACTTGTGCGGCTTTGCATCGAGCAATCCAAAGCCTTGGATGACTTGGATCTAGACACATATAAATCCTTCTCCGCGCTGTTCGATGGGGATGTCTATGATGCCATCAGTATTAAAAGCTGCGTGGAAAACCGGAAGGTCATCGGGGCTCCCGCGCCGTCTGAAGTGGAAAAGGAGCTGCATCAGATGGAGAAGTTTCGCTAAAACATCCTGTTCAATGATTGGAAGGCGACTATCGATCGTTATCGTCGAAAAGTTCGCCTTCTTTTTTTATCCATTCGGAGGCCTCATCCTCAAGACCGAGCGCTCTTAATGCGTCAATCTTTCCGCGAATCGCGTCCTGAAAATCTTCTTCGATCTCGAGCGCTCTTTCATACCATGATAATGCCTCTTCGGGGAGCGACTGGGATAGCAGCGCATTGCCCTTGGTCACCATGGCCCCAACATGCAAAGGATCCAGTTCCAATGCGCGATCCAGAAGCGAATTGGAAGTCTCAAAGTCTCCTTTAAAATAATAAACTACGCCCATACTGCAGATCACATCAGCAAAATCCGGTGCGATGTCCAGTGCCTGCTCTAAAAGTTTCAGACACTCATCGTCGTTACCATTCATGTGCTCCACATAAGCCAGTTCGTTTAAAGCGATCGGGTTATTCGGATCAATGACAAGAGAGCGTTTGAGCCATTTCACTGCATCCTCGGTATTCTCTTCCCTGATTTCCAGCATACCGAGAAGAACAAACGCAGAAGAGGAATAAGGATCCATAGACAAGCATTTCTTACAATACCTTCTGCACTCGTCCACATATCCGGACATGAAATATACATCCGCCAATTCCCTGAAAAGGTCAGCGTTATGCGGCTCCAAGCGTGCAGCCCGGACCAGACAATTCATTGCATCGTATCCTTCGCCCGCCATAACGAGAGCTTTACTTTTTCCGCGGAGTGCATCTACACTATTCAAGTCTAATTCAAGTGCACGATTAAAAGAAGATACAGCCTCGTCATACTGTTGATCGTTCAGGTATGAGAAAGCAAGGGCTACATGCCCCAGTGGCGAATTCTCATCACAGGATGTAGCAATCAAGGCTGATTTTTGAGCATCCTTATATTTCTCTTGCATATAGTAGAGGTTGGATTGAAAACAGTGGGTTTCAAAATCCGTCGGGTTATCCTCCAGAATTTGACTGCATACCGCATGCGCTTCGTCGAGTTTACCTGCGCGACGGAGATATCTGGCCTTCCACTTGATGAATTCTTTGTTATCGGGATGCCTTCCTATTAATAGTGTCAACCACTCGTAACCGGTTATGTAATCCTCATCCGTGTCAAAATATGACAACGCGATTAATTCATACAGGAATGGATTTGCAGTAATGTCTCCGGAAATGCAACGATTCTCCCACTCCTCGGCAAGAACAATGATCTTGCCGAACAGTTTACGATCCAGAAGTTTATAGAATCGAACTCGATATTCGATTCTTTTCAGGTAACCCGAACCAATTCCTCTTTTTTTGCAAATTTTCAAATCGCGCGGAATCGATACCTTCGAATGAATCGGGTCCGGATTCATTTGCAGAAAAGCATACAGCCGGAAAACGCGACACCATTTTCGCGCAAGAACGACGTCGAGTCGGCGAAACGGGTCTTGGGGAAGGCGACCGGATTCAATTCTTCGGATCGTCGTGTTGATTTTATCGATCAGCGCACCCTCGAGCTCCTCGTATCTTTCACTATCGCGCAATAATATGAATTCTTGCAGTCGAAAAAGAAGTCGAAGAGTCATCGGCAGACGTTCTTCGTCGTCCGAAAGACGCGTTGCTTCACTGACCTCGATCTGAAAAGCACGAAAAATTTCATCGTCGTCCGTCTCTTGGCCGGCGCTGTTGACGGTCATCCAATACCGATCCTCCGAGACGATTTCTCCCGCACGACGGGCAACCATAAACAACCCGTAATATG
>Ga0172381_10006443_pt1 | contig 11738 bp, 14 predicted proteins | sample Leawel6488metaG_FD_119754 | JGI IMG/M metagenome (GOLD analysis project Ga0172381, IMG submission 119754) | Leachate microbial communities from a municipal landfill in Southern Ontario, Canada - Leachate well 64-88 metaG | ecosystem: Engineered > Solid waste > Landfill > Unclassified | place... | reverse complement strand
GACCAAGCACATGATGCCATGGATGATGCCCTTATTACAAAATATGTGTTTGATGCATTCTTAGATTATATGGCATAAAAAAATTCCGGAAAATACCGGAATTTTTATTTATTTAGGTATTTAAAATATTCAGTGGTCATTGACTACCTTTCAAATATTAGGTGGTTTACCACTGAATTTTTTATAGCGAATTTAAGATGAATAAAAATGAAGAGCTCGTTCTATAATAAAGTTAGCCATAACCAACTATAGAAAGGAGCTCTTCATGTATGATGATACCATACATATTTTACAACTATCTCATTTGAAAGACAAGATTGAACACATTGAGGTTCGTGCAGAAAAACAAAGCCTGGAAGTGATGATTCTTTTAAAGCGATCTATCGTTATGTGTCCTAAATGTGAATCTAAATTCATTCGATTTCACAGCTATAGCTATCGAAAAATTATACACAGTATTTCAACAGGACAACCGTGTATCTTAAAATTTCATCAGCGAAAATACCAGTGCAAGGTGTGTTCAAGGGTGTTTAATGAAGATAATCCATTCACGACCAAGCACGCCAATATAAGTCATTACACACGCCTATCCATCTTAAACTATTTAAAGGATTTCAATCACACCTTCACAGACACAGCTGCGCTTTTTCATCTATCGATTCAACGTGTCATTGATATCTTTGATCAAGCGGTGGATGCAAGAAGACGAAGTCTACCTGAAGTCATCTGTATTGATGAGGTCTATACAAACAAGATGAACAAATACAAATACGCGTGTGTGCTTCTCGATTTCAAAGCGTCTAAAGTCATTGATGTGATTTCTACCAGACACAAAAACTATCTGATTCAATATTTTTCTCGGATTCCAAAAGCCGAAAAGGATGAGGTTAAAGTCTTCGTGATGGATATGTGGGATTCTTATCGTGAAGCCGTCCAATTGACTTTTCCCAAGGCCATGATCGCCATCGATTCATTTCACATTATCCGAACATTAAACGACGTCATTAGAAACATAAGAATTCGGACTCAAAACAAATATCGACTGCACAAAAGTAGTCCTGAACACGATGACATGTACTATTATATGTTAAAGAAGTTCCATTACTTCCTGGTCAAAAACTATGAGAACATATACGATGGTAAGATACGCATCGCCAAATATAACATGTATTGGCATAAGTCAGAGATATTAGACTATCTACTCTCGATCGATGATGATCTGAAGAGTGCTTATCGTCTTAAAGAACGCTATCGTGAATTCAACCTCACCGCTGAATATGACACCTGTGATGATGAATTAAACGCACTGATCTATGCGTTTAGAAATCACAGTCTCGTTGAACTTAGAGTTTTTGGGAAGACACTCGAGAAATGGAAGATTGAGATCCAAAATTCATTTCTCGCATTCAACAAGCGAAGAGTATCGAACGGACCCATTGAATCCACGAATTCAAAGATAAAAACAATCATTAAAACTGCAAATGGCATCAGAAAGTTTACGAGATTTAGGAATCGTGTTATGTTCGCAATCAATAAAGATATTCCTATCCAAAACAAATAATAATTTGAGTTATGGCATATAAAAAAGGCACGATTCCATGATGGAATATGTGCCTTTTGTACGACCACTGAATTATTGAAAGCGGGATTTGACCACCAAATTATTGAAAGCTTGATATGCCTAATACCACCTAATTATTTAAAGGGCCCTTTTTTGTTAACCGTTAATTATTTTGGTTATTACTTAAGAGTGTAAGTTAACATCCAAATGTGTTTTTCAAAACTTGCAAGTGTTCCGATGATTAAGTCAGCAGTGACTTCGTCATTTTGATCTTGTGCAGCTTTTAACGTTTCTTTTAATTGGATTGTTAATAATTTAAAATCATCTAAAATGTGTCTAACCATTTCTTCAGGTTTTTCTAAACCACTTGCTTCTTTAATTGATGAGATTTCTAAGTAACCTTTAAGATTTGAAATAGGTTTTCCACCAATCATTAATAATCTTTCTGCAAATGCATCATAAAGTTCATTGATTTCATCGTAGAACTCTTCAAATTTTCCGTGTAATGCATAGAAGTTAGGACCGGTAACATACCAGTGAAAATGATGCAACTTCGTGAAGAATACGCTTAAGTTTGCGACTTGCTTGTTTAAAGCTTGATAAAGTTTTTCCATAATTAATACCTTTCCTTTCTTATTTCTACCTCAATTATAACATATCAACTATTTCATTGCTATTTATATGCTTCTTTATACTAAATAAGACATAATTTAACATAAAGATTAAAAAATAAAGAAAATTTAACTAATTGTCTACGTGGTAAAATTATATAAAATGTGGTATTATTTAACGGGTGATAATATGTTTGATCGTTTAAAACTGATCGAAAAACAGTATAAAGAAATTCAAGATAAATTATCAAGTGGAAAACTTGAAGTTAAAGAAATGACTACGTTATTAAAAGAATCAAGTACGATTCAAGAAATAGTAGAAGTCTATCATTTTTATCTTGAGAAAGAACAAGAGTTAAAAGACTTAGAAAAACTAATCGATGTAGAAAAAGAAGTTGAATTAGTTGAACTCGCATCGTTTGAGCGTGATGAAGTTGAACAAACTTTAATTGATACAGAAGAAAAATTGAAAATACTCCTTTTACCGAAAGATCCAAATGATGAAAAAAACGTTGTTATGGAAATTAAAGGTGCGGCAGGTGGAGATGAAGCAAACATCTTTGCAGGTGATCTTTTTAGAATGTACTCAAAGTATGCAGAAATTAAAGGGTGGAAAATAGAAGTCTTAAATGCCATGGAAGGAAGTTTGGGTGGGTTTACATCCATCGAATTTATGGTGTCAGGAAAACTTGTCTATTCTTTCTTGAAATATGAATCAGGTGTGCACCGTGTTCAAAGAGTTCCAGAAACTGAATCTATGGGTCGAGTACATACATCTACAGCAACGGTGCTTGTTATGCCTGAAGCTGAAGAGGTTGAACTTGATGTTAAATGGGAAGATATTCGTTTTGACACATATAATTCATCTGGCCCTGGTGGACAATCTGTAAATACCACTAAATCGGCAGTTAGACTTACACATATTCCTACAGGTATTGCTGTTGCGTGCCAAGAAGGAAAGAGCCAACATGAAAATAGAGACAAAGCGTTTAGATTGCTTAAGACGAGAATCTACGATCAAATGATTGAAGCTCAGATGGAAAAAGAAGATGCAGAAAGAAGATCTTTAGTTGGCCGTGGCGAAAGAAGTGAAAAGATTAGAACATATAACTACCCTCAAAATCGAGTATCTGATCACCGCATTGGATTAACACTACAAAGATTAGATGCTATTATTGAGGGTAAGTTGGATTTGATTTTAGAACCTTTACTTAATGAGTTTCAAAAACGACAACTTATTGGAGAAATCAAATGACCTATGAAGCTTTATTAAGAAAAGCGATTAAACTTGCTGAATTACACGATAAAGAACCAGAAGCTGTTAAATTTTTATTAATGGAAACTTTTAATGATGAACCTCATGTTTTTTATATGGCACAAAACCAAGAGACGAATAAAGAGATTGAACATTTATTTCTTGAAAGATTAGATCAATATATTAATGATGACATCCCTGTTCAACACTTACTTGGGTTTTCCTATTTTTTCGGATACAAATTTAAAGTTAATGAACATGTCTTAATTCCAAGACTTGAAACAGAACATCTTGTTGAGAATGTCATTTTATATTATGATGAGTATTTCAACCAAAAAAAATCAAGAGTTCTTGATTTGGGATGCGGTAGTGGTTGTATTGGATTAACCATGAAACTAGAAATACCAGAAATAGAAGTAACACTTTCAGATATCAGCGAAAAAGCATTAATTACAGCACAAGATAACAAAGAAACTCTTGGAATTGATGCTCATTTTGTTATAAGTGATCTATTTGAAAAAATAGAAGGGAAATTTGATATTATTGTATCAAACCCACCTTATATTCCAGATGATGAAGAAGTGATGAATATCGTAAAGAAAGAACCAGAAATCGCATTATATGGCGGAAAATTTGGTTTAGATTTTTATGAACGTATTTTAAAAAACGCTAAAAATCATTTAAATGACTATGGGTTGATTGCATTTGAACATGGTCATCAACATGCCCAATCACTTTTTGAATTAGTTTTAAAATATTATCCACAAGCCAAGATTGTTCAAATGAAAGATTTAGCAGGTAAGGATCGTTTTACTTTCGTTGGTTTTGGAGGAGTTTTAGAGTGAAAAAAGGTGAATTAATCATCATGCCAACCGATACTGTTTATGGCTTATGTGCTATGTTATATGATCAAGAAGCGCTTGAGAAGATATATGTACTTAAAGGCAGAGAACAATCAAAACAAATTCCGATTCTTTTAAGTTCAATTGGCGAAGCTAAGGAAATAGCAATAGTCTCAAAAGAAGCCGAATTTATTATGGAACGATATTGGCCTGGTAAACTGACGATAGTTTTGAAAGCCACTGATCTATATAAAGATAAAACTAGTGAAAATACAGTAGCTTTAAGAATTCCAAATCATCCTGTTGCATTAAATTTACTCAAAAAATATGGACCCATGCGTGCAACATCAGTGAATTTAAGTGGACAAAAGCCATTAAGTGAGATTTACGAAATAAAAAGAGTTTTTGGGCATAGTGTAAAAGAGATATATGAGCAGCACCAAAAGACATCAAATGTTTCATCAACGGTCATCGATTTAACAAACAAAATGCATGTTTTACGTGAAGGTCCTATTACATCAAGAGAGTTAGAGGCTTTATTAAGCCAAATCCAATAAAAGGCAACATACATTTTTGATTAATTTCAAAAATGTGTTTTTTTAGCTATTGAAAAAATATTCATTTTCATAAAAAAATGAGTCTTTTTTTGTGTCAAAATCAACATTTTGATATATAATAAACGAGGCTTAAGAAAAGAGGTTTCAAATGGATATTCGTAACATCGCCATCATCGCTCACGTTGATCATGGCAAAACAACACTTGTTAATCAACTATTAAAACAAAGTGAACGCTTTGATGATCATATTGCTTTAGATGATCGTGTGATGGATTCAAATGATATTGAAAGAGAACGCGGGATTACAATTCTCGCTAAAAATACTGCAATCATTTACAAAAATTATCGCATTAACATTCTAGATACACCTGGTCACGCCGATTTCGGTGGTGAAGTCGAACGCATTATGCACATGGTAGACGGTGTTCTTTTACTCGTTGACGCTTATGAAGGTGTCATGCCTCAGACTCGTTTCGTATTAAAAAAAGCTCTAGAAGCTAAATTATTACCGATTGTTGTTATCAACAAAGTCGATCGTAAATATGCCGATATTCAACGTACTGTCAATGAAGTATATGACCTATTTATTGATTTAGGTGCAGATGAACATCAGTTAGACTTCCCGGTTTTATATGCATCAGGTATTCAAGGGTTATCAAATTATACTCCTCATCTTTATCTAGATATCAAAATGGAACCTATTTTGGATACCATTATTAAAGAAATTCCACAACCAAATCAAGATTATGAAAGCCGATTAATTTTTCAGCCTGCTCTAATTGATTATAATGACTATGTTGGAAGAATGGGTATTGGAAAAATACACCAAGGAACACTTCGTGTGAATGACACGGTAAGTTGTGTAAGACTTGATGGATCGATCATTCAATTTAGAATCCAAAAAATCTTTCAAAGTTTAGGTGTTGATAAAACTGAAGTTGCTGAAGCATATTCAGGTGACATTGTATCTATTGCGGGTCTCCCAGATATTCACGTTGGTGAAACTATTTGTGAAGTTGGATTTGAAATAGCATTACCGCATCTTCATATCGATGAACCAACTGTTCAAATGACTTTTTTAACAAATAACAGTCCATTTGCAGGAAAAGAAGGTAAATTCGTTACCGCAACTAAAATTGATGAAAGACTATTTAAAGAAACTCAAAAAGATGTCAGTTTACGTGTCGATCGCATTGAAACGAGCGAAGCTTGGATTGTATCAGGTCGCGGTGAACTTCATTTAGGTATTTTAATTGAAAACATGCGTCGTGAGTCTTATGAATTTCAAGTATCACGCCCAAGAGTTATCGTGAAAATGATCAATGGAGTTCAATGTGAACCTTATGAAGATGTTCAAATTGATTGTCCAACAGAATATGTTGGAACCATCATTGAAATGCTTGGTGAAAGAAGAGGAGATTTGTCATCCATGAGTCAAATTGGGGACTATTCAAGAATTCGTTACACCATGCCATCAAGAGGCTTAATTGGATTTATGACACAATTTTTAACTGCTACAAAAGGATATGGAATTTTATCACATGTATTCTTAGATTATCGTCCGATGATTCAAGAAACAGTGGGTAATCGTCGCACTGGTGCTTTAGTATCACTTAATCAAGGAATGACAACAGCATACGCGATAGGTCGCTTAGAAGATCGTGGTTATATGTTTTTAGACACTAGAACTGCTGTTTATGAAGGCATGATTGTTGGTGAATCAAATAAAGATAGTGATTTAGTCGTGAATGTGACACAAGAAAAACAATTGACCAATATGCGTTCAGCATCAAAGGATTCAACAGTTGTGTTAAAAAAACCAAGACTAATGACTCTAGAAGCTTGTTTAGCATTCATTAACGATGATGAACTTATAGAAATTACCCCTTTAAATATCAGACTTAGAAAAACATTGTTAAGAGCAAATGAACGTAAAAAAGCTTATTTATATGGAAATGATTGAGATGCTATGCATCTCTTTTCTTTATCATGTGTTTTCTTCTTTGTCTCTAAGGGTTCATTTATGATATAATATTTAATAGGTTAAGTATAGGAGGAGTCTATGAAAATTGCGATTGGTAGCGATCATGGAGGATTCGATTTAAAAGAAAATATAAAGCATTATATGGACGAAAAAAAGATCGATTATCATGATTTTGGAACCTATTCAAATGAATCTGTAGATTATCCTGATTTTGCATATCAAGTAGGTCATGCTGTGGTTGAAAAACAGTATGATTTTGGCATTGTTATTTGTGGAACAGGGATAGGCATAAGCATTGCAGCAAATAAAGTTAAAGGTGTAAGAGCTGCTTTAGTTTATGATGAAAATACAGGACAACTTGCAAAACAACACAATAATGCGAATGTCATTGCATTAGGTGGAAGAACAACATCTTATGAAAAAGCTATTAAAATTTTGGAAGCCTATATGAACGCTTCTTATGAATTACGTCATCAAAATCGAATCGATAAGATTCACACTATAGAAAAGGAGTTAGAAAATGAGTAAATTAGTTGTCATTAAACACCCCTTGATTGATCACAAGATGTCAAAAATTAGAAACAAAGATACAGGAACTAAAGAGTTTAGAGAAAGTTTATCTGAACTTGGAGGTTTGATTACTTATGAAATTACACGTGATTTCACTACAAAACCTAAAAAAATCGAAACACCGATTTGTGAAACAACGGTTTATGAACTTGAAAAACCAGTGGTAATTGTACCAATTTTACGTGCTGGATTAGGCATGGTTGATGGTATTCATAATTTGATTCCATCTGCAAAGATTGGTCATATTGGTCTATATCGCGATGAAGAAACTTTGCAACCTCAAGTCTATTATTCTAAATTACCTAAAGATACGAAAGATAGTGTCGTTTTATTAGTGGATCCAATGTTAGCTAGCGGTGGATCGGTATCAAAAGCTATAGATATTATTAAAGAAACTGGTGCTAAAGATATACGTTATGTGGGATTAGTTGGCGCACCTGAAGGCGTTGAAAGACTCCAGAAAGACCACCCAGATGTACCAGTATATTTAGCAGCACTTGATAGTCATCTTAATGAAAACAGCTATATTGTTCCTGGTTTAGGTGACTGTGGAGATCGGTTATTTGGGACAAAATAAAGCTAAGAAAGCATTTGCTATTTATACGATGGTTATCCAATTTTTTGTCACTATTATTGGATTATCACTTTTAGGATATTATATAGGAACAAAAATTAATTCCGAAGAAGATTTACCTATTTTACTCGCGGGAGTTGGATTATTTTTAGGAGTTATGTTTGGTTTTGTGACACTTTATAGATTTGTGAAAAATGAGGACCGCTATGAAAAAAATGTACACCATTAGCATTATTGCATTTATATATGCCGTCATATTAGCGCTAGTCACTTTTCTCTTTTTTAGAGAATATCTTTTATGGGCAATTTTGGGTTCTGCCGTCGCATTATTTAATAATAGTTTAGCAACCCAATCTTTAAAAGGTAAATTTACCACACAAAAGGTTGTCACAAATCTTGTGACACGTTATATTTTATATACAATCATCGTAGCCATTGTCTATTTTGATACAAAAGATTTAGGCACCACGACGATGATTTACTCTTATGTATTTCTTCTATTAGGTATTTTTTCATTAAAAATTGGTATTTTTGTTTATCACACGCCACTTATAAGAAAAGAAGATGAAGGTGAGGTGAAAGATCATGGAACAAATTCTGACGATGCTTCGTGACATTCCCATTTATTTTTACACTTCATTGGGTATTGTCGCATTTATTTCAATTTCATCTGTATTGATTAGTATGAGAATCAATAAGCTGGATGTCAGAGAAACGCCAGGAAAGTTTATCACTGTGATTATCAGTTTTATAGAGATGATGAATAATTTCATCAAAGGTTACATTGGGAAACACTGGAAGTTTTTAGCTCCACCTGTGATTACACTTGCACTTTATGTTTTTATATCGAATATTTCAGGTTTAGTTGCACTGGACTCACCCACTAGGTATACATCAATTACATTCTCGGTATCGATTACCGCATTTATATTAATCCAAGCTACTGGCTTTAAGAGCATGGGATGGAAACATTTGTTGGGAATATTTAAACCACTTGCCCCAATGGCACCACTAAATATTGTGAGTGAGTTTACACCCATTTTATCGATGGCACTCCGTTTATTTGGTAATATTGCAAGTGGGGCGCTCCTTATGACAATCATATATGGAGCAACTGGTTGGTTATCCATTATTGTTGCTCCAGCATTTCACTTAGTTTTTGACATTGGATTTGGTCTTATTCAAACTATGGTTGTTGTAATGCTCACGGTGATTTACTCATCAATGAAAGTTGATGAGACAGATTTTGATACTATATAAAAATAATCTTACATAAAAGGAGAAAAAGTTATGTTTACATTTTTAACAAACGCATTACCATTAGTTGCAGAAGTTGTTGCAAATGAGTATTTTAGTCAAGGCTTAGCCTATATTGGCGCTGGTATCGCGGTATTCACAGGTTTTGGTACAGCAATTGGTCAAGGGCTTGCAGCATCAAAAGCTGTTGAAGCTGTTGGGCGTCAACCTGAAGCATCTGGCAAAATTACAGCAACGATGCTTATTGGTCAAGCAGTTGCCGAAACCACTGGGATTTATGGATTAATTATTGCTTTTATTCTTACAGCAAAATAAAAAGGGACTGATCTAATTGAACCAAGTATTTGAAGACGCAATTCAGGCAATTCAAACAGGACTAAATTCCATTTTTGAGCAGCCACATATTGTTGTATTGAACCTTTTAGCTTTTTTAGTTTTGTTATTTTTTGTACGTAAATTCTTATGGAAGAGCGTGACTGGTTTTATTGAAAAACGTCAAGCCGCACTCGCTGAAGCTTTAGAACTTGCAGATCAAGAAGTATTAAAAGCTAAAGAGCTACAAGAAAATTCGGTCAAGGAATACGAAACAATGAAACTTGAAACGAGAGAGCTAAAAGAAAGATTAACACTCCAAGCTTATCGTGAACAAGAAGAACTCATTGAAAAAGCTAAACTTGACGCGAAACGTCGAATTGAACAAGCTGAAAAAGATATTGAATTCGAAATTCAAGAAGCTAATGAAGAAATAAAACAATCTATTAAAGAGGTTGCTTTTGCTGCTGCTAAAAGAATCGTTAAACGCGAGATTGATGAAACTGTCCATGATGATATCGTTGAAGAAATCATCCAAGAGAGATTTAAATCATGAGTATCGAGCGTATCACGAAAGCTTTTTTTGATTTAGTTAAAGAAGACGATAAAATTGATACTATTTCGGAACAATTTGACGATTTCAAACATCAAATGGAACAAAATCAAGTATGGATGAAACTCATGGATTCGCCAATGCTTACGTTAAAAGAAAAAATAGACATGATTGATCAGTTGAGATATGATGTCCGCTTTTTATCATTTCTTAAAGTATTATCTGAACATCATATGATGCACGATATTCAAAAAATATATGCTGAATGGTCAAATCTCATCAGAGTATTTCAAAAGATTGCCTATATTCGAGTATATACTGCAAAAAAAATTTCTAGGGAACAAGAAGAAGCACTTGTTAAAGTTCTTCAACCAAGATTTACAGATAAGAAAGTTAAGTTAAGAGTTACTGTTGACGAAAACCTCATTGGTGGTATGGTCACAGTTTATAAAGGGCAATCGCTGGATCAATCAACCCTGCGTGAACTCGAAGAGTTATTCACAACGATTTAAGGTGGTGTAAAAATGTCGAAAATTAAAGTTCAAGAAATGACTGAAATCATCAAAAAACAGATTCAGTCATATGAACAAGATGTTAAATTAGAAAATATTGGAAAAGTTTTATCCGTCGGTGATGGGATTGCGATCGTTTATGGTTTGCAACAAGCCATGATGGGTGAACTTTTAGAATTTCCTCATGATGTCAAAGGATTAGTTTTTAACTTAGAAGCCCATAGCGTTGGGGTTATTTTACTTGGGAATGCTGATTTAATTAAAGAAGGCGACCTTGTAAAAACTACTAAAAGAATCTTTGAAGTTCCTGTTGGAGACGCACTTTTAGGTCGTGTTGTTAATCCTTTAGGTGAACCACTTGATGCATTAGGAGCTATTCATACCGATAAGTTTTTACCTGTTGAAAGACGTGCTCAAGGCGTGATGCAAAGAGGATCTATTAACCGTTCCATGGAAACAGGCATTAAAGTTATCGATGCACTTGTCCCTATTGGACGCGGACAAAGAGAATTAATTATCGGCGATAGACAAACCGGTAAAACAACTTTAGCTGTGGATACCATCATTAACCAAAAAGGTAAGAATGTCATTTGTATATATGTGGCTATTGGCCAAAAAGAATCATCTGTAACAGCGTTAGCACAACTCTTACAACAACACCATGCGATGTCTTATACCATTATTGTTACGGCAAGTGCATCCAAAGAGGGTACGCTATTATATCTTGCTCCATTTGCAGGGGTTACGATGGCTGAATATTTTATGAATCAAGGGAAAGATGTCTTAGTCGTGTATGATGATTTATCAAAGCATGCGATAGCATATCGTGAACTATCATTGTTGCTAAGACGCCCACCAGGACGTGAAGCGTATCCAGGAGACGTATTTTACTTACATTCGAGATTACTTGAACGTTCAGCTAAACTTAATGAAAAACTTGGTGGTGGCTCCATTACAGCCTTACCGATTATTGAAACAAAAGCAGGCGACATTTCGGCATATATTCCAACGAATGTCATATCCATTACGGATGGACAGATCTTTTTAGAAACTGAATTGTTCTATAGTGGTATTCGGCCAGCAATTAATGCGGGTTTATCTGTTTCTCGAGTCGGTGGAGCAGCACAATGGAAAGCGATGAAAAAAGTGG
>Ga0172381_10006442_pt1 | contig 11738 bp, 10 predicted proteins | sample Leawel6488metaG_FD_119754 | JGI IMG/M metagenome (GOLD analysis project Ga0172381, IMG submission 119754) | Leachate microbial communities from a municipal landfill in Southern Ontario, Canada - Leachate well 64-88 metaG | ecosystem: Engineered > Solid waste > Landfill > Unclassified | place... | reverse complement strand
AGATTGAAAAATTTGTAAAGAGAGTAAATGAAGCAATAAAAATAAGTTTAGGAGTTAACTAAACATTATAAAAAATAATTTTAATAATTCCTAAACTTAGTTTTTTACTTCCCAATATCCTCTACTTGTAGTACCTTTTCTTGCTAAAAATCCTTTGATTTTGAGTTTGTTTAAATATTCTTTAATCGTATCTAACTTATTATTTAATTTGTTAGATAAATCTTTTCTTGAAATTTTTGGGTTATTTACTATTTCTAAAAATATTTTTGTCTCAAGTTTTGTTAAACCAACTAGGGGGGTGACTAGGGGGGTGACTAGGGGGGTAGCAAATAAATTCTTCCTTTTAAATATTGTATAAAATTTATCACCTATTTCCAAAAATTCTGTTTTTGGTTCTTTAAAAAGAATTAATTTTATCCCCTTTCCCCATTTTTCTATTAAATGCACTTTGTGCAATAAATCAGCAATTAATTCATTTCTTCTTTCTGAAACATTACCTCTTTTTATTTGCACAATAGTAAGTCCTTTATATAATAAGCCTGGACTTCGTATTTCTACCCTATTTTTGAATATTGCTAAATGTATTGAATCAAAATTAGCGTAGTCTCGATGACAAAAAGCATTTATTATAGCTTCACGAAATGCACTCAAATCTATTTCGGGCACATCAATTCTTTCCAACCCTTCAATTTTCATACTTATATTAATGTTTTTAATAAAATACTCTTCAGCTTTTCTTATTAAAAAAAATAAATCCCCTTTATACTCTTGCATATCAACAGAGACTAACGTGTCATTTGTCGCAAAAATTGCACAACGAAGCTTTGCATTAATAAAAAAGTTTTCAGGATTCTTAGCAAAAAATAGCACTGCACAATTAAGTAATTTATTATTTTTCATTACACCAAGTTTTTTCAATGCATTTTCTGTTGTTGTATAAGATAAATTAATTTTTTTTAAGTAATTTTTTACTTTTTCTTTACTTATATCTAAAAGTTTAGCTTCTTCGCACACCCTTTTGTCCCAAGAATTATAACCTTCATTTTTTTCAATAATAATTTTTTCAAGACCCTTTGCTGATAATTGTTTATTTTCATTACCTACTCGCACATAAGCTCTGCCAAAAGCAAAGTAAGGGGATTCATTTCCAAAAAACTCTACTTGAATACATTTCATTTCTTTCAACTCAACTTCTTTTACACTAGGGTAAATTTTTGGTTCAATTCCTTCAACTATTGACCTAGAAACATCACGCAAGGTTTTTTCAGAAACATTTTGTCCAATAACAACGCCATCATTACGAATCCCAAATAACACCAATCCTTTTTTGTGTTTATTCAGCATTGCTGCAATCGCAATAATTGCTTCATTAATTTCTGAAGTTGATTTTTTTAATTCAATAATTTCAGATTCTTTAAATTGCATTTGTTCACCAAAACATTTACTTTGGATTATTTACTCATTTTAAACTTTTTTTAACCTCTTTGCCAGAGTAAATGTTATACAATAAGCATAAAGCAAACAAAACTAGTATCCATTTTCTTTTTTTTAAAAAATTAACTAAAATTTCTTTTAATTAACCTCTAAAATTATTTTTACCTTAGTCTTAGTAAAACAACATAACCTAAATGCGTTTAATTCATTTTTTTTACAATGAATTATTTTAGCATCAGCAAATTGGTTGAGAATAGTAAAAAGAAAAGAATTAGCTCGCACTCATTCGCACTTTAAAAAGCACAATTTTCTCGCTCGACTAGTTAAAAAAATAAGAATGAGAAAAGAAATTAAAAATATAATAAATTCTGGTGAATCCAAAATTATTTTTACCTTAGTCTTACTGTTTCTAAATTCCTAATAGCACTTGAGCTTATCCCAAATTTTGCAGATAAGTTTTTTGATAACTCTACACTTCTTGATGGGTCACCGTGGTCCACTAGAATTTTTTTTGGCTTTGGTTTTAGTGAAGCAGCGTAGGATAGTAATTGGTTAAAGTCAGAGTGTCCACTAAATCCGTCAATCGTTTCTATTCTCATTTTTACTTCAAGTCTCTTTGTTTTTCCATTATCAGAAATTGGTAAAGTTTTAAGTCCTTGCTGGATTTTTCTACCAAATGTTCCTTCAGCTAAGTATCCAACAAACAAGAGTGTATTTGCGGGGTTTTCTGCGAGTTTGTAAAAGTAATCCATTACGGGTCCGCCGTTCATCATTCCTGACGTAGTTATTATTACTGCTCCACTCCCTGCACAAATTTTTTCCCTATCTTCTCTTTTAACTGATTTAAATAAATCAGAGTCGAATGGAGAATCGTTTGTCAAAATTCTTTTTTCTAGACTTTGTCTTAAGTATTCGGGGTAAGCTGTGTGAATTGCACTCGCTTCTTTAACCATTCCTTCAACGTAAATACTATTCTTGTCAGTTATCAAACCTTTTTTGTAAGCGTCTTCGATAACCATACAAATTTCTTGTCCTCTCCCAACTCCAAAAACCGGTATTATAACATTTCCTCCAAATTGAGTAGTTTCTTGAATTATTTCTATTAATCTTTGTTCTGCTTCTTCTCTTGGAGTTTGATTAGCATCTCTTGAACCATAAGTACTCTCAATTATTAGAGTCTCTATCCTTGGGTATTTTACATCAATGTTATCAAATAATCTTGTAAGTCCATATTTTATGTCCCCACTATAAACTAAGTTGTGTAATCCTTCTCCAATATTTAAGTGAACTGAACTTGATCCCAAAATGTGCGAAGCGTTGTGTAGAGTTAATCTAACATCAGGTGCAATGTCAGTCACTTCTCTATAATCCCTAGTAATTGAGTGAAGCAAAGCGTTTTTCACGTCACTCTCTGAATAGGGTGGGTTTTTTTCTTGTGATACACTAACATCAAGGTAATCAAATTGTAAAAGAGTCATTAAGTCTCTTGTTGGTTCGGTACAATAAACTGGCCCATCATAACCCATTTTGTAGATGAATGGGAGTAATCCTGAGTGATCAGAGTGTGCGTGAGAAATCACAATCGCATCAAGTTCACTTAAAGGATAACCTAGTGTATCAATATAGGGGTAGGGATCATCTGAACTAAAATTTATTCCCGCATCAAGAAGAACTTTTGTGCTTTCGGTTTGTAAAAGCATACAACTCCTTCCAACTTCCCTAAATCCACCTAGAGCAGTGAAAGTAATCCACTGTCTTTTAGTTTCTGTTTTTGGAGCATAAATATCTTCAGCTGTTTTTAATAAGAATTTCTTTCGCTCATCAGCGTGTCTAAATAAGTGTTTTCTTATTCCTGAAAGCGTATCTGACTTAGAAGTTGGTGCCCTTAGTATTTTTGGAGTCCACCCCGTTTCAAGAATTATTTTCTTTGAAATCTCCCCGCCTTTTCCAATTACAATACCTTTTTTTACTGCTTCAATAACTACTTGAGAAAAAGGTTCTTCAAAATAAATTTCTTTAACATCTGCATCCGCAGGAATTAAATTAAGAATAATTTTTTTTGCTTGCTCGGGATTACTTAATAATGATTTATCAGTTCTAATATTAACTCTCTTTTTTAACTCGAAAGCAATTTTTGAAACTAGGTTCTCTGTTGAAAAAAAAGCAGCTGGATTACGAGTGTATATTACTACTTCAGGACCCTCCATTTCAACTTTAGTTACTCCACAAGAATTAGGAACTATTCTTTTTAGTGTTTCGCTTATATCATCCAATATTTTTATTTTTTGTACCATTTTATTCAACTCGTTAAATCAAAAAAGTGTCCAAGAAATAAAGCTTTTTGTTTTTGTGTTTAAAAAGGCGTTGTTCAAAGACACTTAATTAAAATTATTTTTTATTCATACAAAGTTTTTTTTATAAATAATTTACTCTAATTATTAAACTCAATTTAGTTATTTTTTTGAAACATTCAACTTGACTTTACTAATTGCTTTCTCAATTTCTTTTGAATCAAGTTCTCTATAACCATTCTTATCAATCACTATTATAGTAATTGTTTTTCCACCAGTGTAAATATCTCTATTCTTCGCAGCCATCACTGCTTTTACTGCTAAGTTTAGCGCTTCATCTTGAGTCATTGATTCTTTATACTCTGAATCAAGTGTAGTCAAAGCAAAGTCAGTTCCTGAACCAGTAACCGCATACTTTTTTTTCTCGGAAATACACCCAAAAGGAGTAACTTCATAAAGTTCTGGAGAATTATTCAAACCTCCAACTACAGGCATGAACATATAAGGATAATACCTATTACCATTCAATACATTTGAAAGCATTGTAGTCAAAGCTTTTGGAGTCATTCTAGTATTCCTCTCAACTTCATACAAACTAGCTTGTGCTTTTAAGAATCTAATAATCGCTAAAGAATCTCCGACAGTCCCAGAAATTGTTAACGCGATATAATCTGTTATCTTATACACTTTCCTCGCATCATCATCAGCAATAGTATTACCCATTGTAGCTTGTTGATCAGCAGCTAGTAAAACAAAATCATCCCCTCTAATTCCAACAGTAGTAGTACCAGTCTTTTTATCCTCTGCTTTTAGGTTAGGATTAGCAACTAAACCCCCAGTTGGTCTAAATGATGTTCTCTCACTAATCAAACTAATTGGTAACCCTTCAACTTCTTTGTAATGATTCATAAAACTCAAAACCCCTTACTTCTATTCTAGGTAAACTCTATTTAACCTTATCCAACTGCAATAAAGACAAAAATTTAGATTAATTAAAAGCAGTTTTTCTAGTTATATTGATTTTGAAAAGCTTTAAAAAGCTATTTCTTAGCTTTTTTTGAAAAATTATTCAACTACAAATTCGGGTTAATTACTTTCCCCATAAACAAAATTTCTCCACTAACCTCATCAACAATATAAAAAGCGAATGGGTGATTTGCATTAAAAGTTTGTGGAACAATCACTGACGTTTCTTGTACAATTACTACTACTGTTGCAGCTGACGCTTCAGCCCCACTTTCATTAACTTCAATAAATGCTTTGTGATAAACCTCATCTATTTTAACATAATTTATTTCATCCATTTTTGAGAAGTTAGCAAAATCAGTAAAAGCTTCTCTTAAACCCATCTCTTCTAAATCCTCTTTTAATTTATACTCTGCTTCGAACTTAAACTTTGGTAAATTAACAATTACTTTTTCTTTAACCATTTTTTGATTCAAATCCATTAAATCTTTTGCACTAGGAATATCAAAATTTGTTTTAATTTCTCTTGGGAGCAAAATAGTCATTGATATATCCTCGCCCTTGTAAGGCAATTTTAGGTACTGGAATTCTTCATCTTCAAAATAATCAAGCTCTTCTTCCTTTTGCATCATTAAAACACTTATTTTTTCTTCACTATTAGTAAAAAAATCTTTTTGAGTGGTTTTTGCAGAATCAAATTCATTTAACCAACTCCCCTTAAAATAGATAGCATTTGCTAACACTAACTTAGTTTCATCAGTAATTGATTTTTCTGGCAGAATATCCTTTATTTTACTTTTAGTATTCTCTTCAACCCAATAATTAATTAATTCTCTTTGTTCTTCTGGATAATTAATAAAATCCACGGGAGTTGATTTAGCATAATAATAATTATTAATCACATCATAAAAACTTTTTTTGAATTCATAAGTTTTTTCATTCCAAAGAGTATTTGATACACTCAACTCGTAATTTAATTTATTTGCACTCTCGCTTAGTAAATTAAACATTCTTGCAAACGAAGATCTTCTCACCAAATCATCTTCTGGGTAATACAACACATCCCTCATTTCTTTTGCAGTCAAACCATCAGCCCCCTCATAAGTCATTGCTAATGCGGTTGAAATGCTAAAAGGAGAGAATAGAATGTTTTTGTTTAATTGTTCTTCACTTAATCTATTATAATAATCTACTCCAAATTGATTATTCGCTAGAACGATAGTTTCTAAACCTTCACTAGTTGATTTTGAGTCATCAAATTTTTTGAATTCAATTAATCCCCCTAAAGGAGATTTTACTGTTGGAGAAATCAATAAACCATCTTCTGGAGTCAATAACTCATCATCTTCCCCAACACAACCAAAAAACAAAAGCATTGTAAGCACTATCAAAACAAAAACAATTTTTTTCATACTAACTAATAAACACAACCTAGTTTTTAAATTAATTCATTTGATTAGGTTCTAACCAAATCAATTAACTCACACAATAGTCTTTTATTTTAGGAATTGATTAATAGTATTAAAGCGTGATTGAATTGATTAATAATATTAGAGCCAAACCTGCTCGTAGATTATACAAGAAAGAGTTTGTAGCAAAATCAGCTAGATTTACTTCAAAGAGTAGGAGAGTTCAGTTAAGAACCCATAGAATGCTTAATCATTTATCAAGCAAAGTTATTAAGAGAACTACTTCGCTTAATGATAGAACTAAGAGATTAATCAAAGTAGAACAATTCTTTTATTTAACAAATTTAAATAGCAAAAATAAACTTCTTGAAGAAAAGCTTAGGTTAATAAAAAAAATTGATTCTTTAGTTGATGCACTTGAAAATGAGAAAATAAGAATCATTGAGTGCGAGAAACTTGGTAACAAGATTTTCACTAGTTTTAGGCCAACTCAATCCCTAGTTCACAAAAACATTCAACTCGAGAGGGACTTGCACGTTTCTTGGAATAAAATTAATCATAACCTTTCTTTGCTTGAACTATTAAGTAACGAATTATCAGGCAAAGCTCCTTCTCTTAAAAGTATTCAAAGGAATAGGGAAATAGGCAGAGACAAGATTTGAATAAATTAAACGCATTTTTTTTTAAACGCGCTTAATTTTATTCTTTTAATTATTCTTTATTTATTCTTTTAATTATTGTTTAGTTTTATTCTTTTAACTCTTCTTCAACTTCTTCTTTTCCTTTCTCTAATTCTTTGACTTGTTCTTCATCAATTTTTAGTAACAAGTATTGGAATTCTCCTACATGAGTTTTTTCTTCTTTAGCTACGTCTAAAAGAATTTTTTTAATGTCATTACTTTGTGCTTGTTCAGCCATTTGCTTGTACAAGTTTATTGCATCAAGCTCTGCTATTATTGCTGCTCTTAGTATTTGAGCATCAACATTACCATCAACTTTTTTTGGTATACTAGATAACATTCTTCACCACTCTCCTTATAAAAACATTTAATTAAACTTAGAGTTTAAATTATTATGCGATTATCATAAATTCATTAATAGTATTGCTAGATTTAGTATTGTAGCAAAACTCACCCACAAAATATAGGGTAATAGTAAGTAAGCTGATTTTTTTGAAACCTTGTAAAATCCTAGTATTGTTGCAACTATAGAGAACCACAAAATTATTATTCCTATTAACCCTAGTAAAGGGGATCTTAAACCAAAGAATAGAAAAGACCAAAGCACGTTGAAGAAGAATTGTATTCCAAACAAAACTATTGCCAAATTTTTTTGATCACTCTTCTTAGTTTCTATTACTAAGTAAAGTGCTACACCCATTAACAAAAATATTATTGTCCAAACTGGCGCAAATAACCAGTTAGGTGGAGAAAAGAATGGCTTGTTAATAAAAGCGTACCAAGTAGGAATATTTGGTATAGTGAATAAAGAACCACTCGCCCCAATTATTTGACAAAGAACAATTAACGCGAATAATTTTAATAATTTTTTTGGATTCATAATTAAAAAAACACTAATTTATTAAACACAATTTGTTATTAAAACTTTTCCTAAATTAATTTAACACTTCTTTTTTCTCTTTAAAAACCCTTTTCGCACAACTCTTGGTATTTTTGTAAATCCCCAATATCGTGACAATACTCGTTAAAATAAAATGAATTAATTTTTGTTCTTTCTAGTAACCATTCTATTAAGTGTTGCTTTGACTTTTCTTTAACATACTCTTTAATTAAACCCTTAAACTCGCTTGGAAATAAATAACACAAAATCGATTTGGTTATTGATTTTGGTTTAATTGGTTTCTCTTCGAAAGAAACTATTTGGTTACTCCTCAACTCTACTATCCCGTGTTTCTTTGCTTTCTCTAAACTCTCTACTTTAGTAATCGCTATTAGAGGAGTGTTATTAAATTGTTTAACCATTTCACTTAAACTAAACCCAAATACATTATCACTTGAAATAACTAAGAAATCCTCGTTAATATTCTCTAAACCCAATTCTAAATCCCTTGGCCACCCTAAAGCATTCTCTGGACTAGTAGAACCATCACTAATAATAGTAATGTTCTTAGCGTAACTCTTCTTCCAATCTAAGAAATCCTCGTAAAACTTTTGATTAGTAACAATAATAATTTCATTGAATAAATTAGAGTCAATTCGTTCTATTATGTAATCCAAAACAAGTTTATTTTTAATTAAAAGAAGAGCCTTGGCTTTATTAATAGTCAAAGGGTACATTCTTGTCCCATAACCAGCAGCAAGAATAATTAATTTCATAAAAAAAACCCCCTTTTTAGTAAAAATATTTTTAATGATAGAATCAATTTAATGAAAAAAACTTACTCTATTTCTATACTCTTTGTTTCCAAATTAGAAAAAGTTTTTGAAAGAAAACAAGTTGAACTTGCTTTCCCTCAATTTTAATCAATTTACTTTAACATTTTTTTAATATCTTTTCTCTTAACATACGCTACTATTACAATCACTACTATTACTAGTATGATTAATATTGGTAGAATATCAAATCCGCCTTGAGTACTTTCAACACCTGTTGGTTCATTTATTACTCCATCATTAGTTGAATCACCATCCCCACTAGGACTATCCACTGTTTCTTCTACTACAGTGTACTCTTTAATAGCTGGTTCTGCAAACTCTACTTCATTTAAGTTTGGTTGTGTAGTACTTGTAACAGTGTACTTAATATCAGCTTCTTGCCCTGCTTTTAGGTTTGTTACATTAAACTCTAGTACAGGGTCATTCACTAGTATTGTGAATGGAGTTGCTGACACTACATTTGAAGCACTATTAGTAACTTTCTTTGGAACCTCAACAACTACCTTTACGTTCTTTAAATCCTTTCCAGTTACATTCTTTATTGTAGTAGTAATAGTTGCTCTATAACTCACACTACCATTAGAACTTGTTATTTTTTCTATTAGAGTATTAACTTCAAATTCAAAGTCACTCGCATTAGCAACCATCTCAGCTATCTCCAAGCTTGAAAACAATTGATTACCTTCATCATCAGTCATTGCTTGAAGAACAGTTCCTAACTCTTCAGGAGTATAAGAAACAACTTCAGTCTCATTAGAAACCACTACCACACTCTCAGTTGCAGTAGTTGTTGTAGGAGTAGTTGTTGTTGTAGTAGAACCACTAGAACTTGTTCTTGCTACTGTTGTAAATACAGTATACTGGTTAACTAATTGATCATTAACATAAACTTCTCCACTATAGTTTGTTGAATAACTTGTTGGAGTGTAATTGAATGTACAAACCATTGCATCAGAAGCATTTACTCCATAACCATAACTATACCCATAACCATTTTCACCATACTGGTTATACGCGTACCCATAATAACCATACCCATATTCATTGTAACTATAACCTAGTGCTGGGTAATTATTAGTACAACTTAATTCATTATCTTCACTAGTTATTTCAACAAGTGATCCCTCTGGACCTAATTTAATAACAAAATCATCAACTGCTTCAGTAACATTCTTGTTAATAGTAACTGTTATTTCAATCTCTTCTCCAGGAGTAGGATTTTCTTCGATTGGAGTCCAATCTACACTAAAAGCTGTCGCTGGCCCTGCTAAGAAAACCATTAACAATATCAACCCAGCTATTATTGCTGAAGTAATACTCTTTTTATTTACAATATTTTTTTTATTAAACTTCACCATCGAGTCCATCTCCCTCTAATCCTTTAAAGAGTTAACTAAATTACAATTAACAATTGTAAATCTTAGCTACTAAACCCTATTTAAATGTTTGTATAAGGGGTACAAAATTTTTTTCTCTTTTTTTGTGAGTAAAATTAATAAATGAGATTTACCCTCTATTTAATTTATGAGTAAAAGCATATCAATAATAGCCCCTGTAAAGGATGAAGAAGATAATGTTTCTTTAGTTTACAAAGATGTTTCCAATGTTTTAAAAAAGTTGAGAATGGATTATGAATTAATTTTTGTTAATGATGGTTCTACTGATACTTCTTTAAAAGAAATGCTTCTTGTGAAATCAAAAGATTCTCACGTTAAAATAATTGATCTTAGAAAAAATTTTGGTCAATCTTGTGCAATGCAGGCAGGAATTGATTTGGCTTCAAAGGATTTAGTTTGTTACATTGATGCTGATTTGCAAGTAGATTTTTCTGAACTCCCTCTTTTTTTGAATGAAATTAACAAGGGTTTTGATGGAGTTATTGGATGGAGGCACAAGAGAAAAGATTCTTTTTTCAAAAACTTTGCTTCTAGAATTGCTTGGACTTTTAGGCAAAAATTGATTGGAGCAAACATGCATGATTCTGGTTGCCCATTTAAAGTATTTACTAAAGAAGCTGCAAAAGACTTGGAACTTTATGGAGAAATGCATAGATATGTTCCTGCTTTGTTAAGATGGAGAGGATTCTCTCTTTCTGAAGTAAAAATCACTCACAAAGCTAGGCAATTTGGTAAAACAAAGTACAATTATAAAAGAATTTACAAAGGGTTCTTGGATTTGATTATGGTTTGGTTTTGGCAAAAATACTCTCAAAGACCAATGCATTTACTTGGAGGAATTGGATTCATTTCAATTGCATTAAGTGCTTTAATGGGTTTTGTTTTAATTATTTTAAGATTAATGGGAAAAATTAGTTTAACAAATTCTTCCTTCCCCCTATTTGTTTATACTTTATTTACTACAGGAATAATCTTATTTTGTTTTGGAATAATGGCTGACTTATCAGTTAGAACTAATTTGAAAGTTAGTAACAGAAAGAACTACTCAGTTAGAAAAATTTATAACTAAATTATTTTCTTCCAATACCAAAGTAATCTATTCCGTTTGTTCTTACTTCTTTTGGATCGTAGAGGTTTCTTCCGTCAAAGATTGCTTTAATTCCTGCATTTTTTAGTTCTCTAAAATCAGGTTGTTTGAATTCGTCCCAATCAGTAAATACTAACAAAATATTAGTGTCTTTAATTGCTTCTTCTTTACTATTTGAGTAAGTTACTGTTTCTTTTAGTACTTTCTTTCCTTCTATCATTGCTTCATCTCCTTTGCTTCGGATTCTTGCAAAACCTTTATCATCTACTCCTCTTTCATAAATAAGTTTTGATAATTCGGTTTCTGATTTTGCCAATTTTTCCCTAGCATCAAATCTTTCTTTTAATTTTATTCTTTCTTCTACTAACTCTTGTTTTCTTGTTTGAATAGCAAAGTAACTTTGAGCAAAAGCGATTTCTTCTTTCCTCGGATCCCCATTTTGAGCTACTAAATAACAAGCATAACGAGTAAGCATGAAATCTTCTATTTCCTTACTTGCTCCTTTTGGCATAGCTATCGTTTTCCTGACGTCAGGAAAATGATCCAATATATTTTGTCCTGAATTTTTACAAGCTTCTTTTGCTTTTTCAATAACTTTGAAAAAATTCTCCCACCTATCATACCCTAATAGATTTTGTAAATCTCGGGCAAACCAAAATTCTATTCCTTCTTTTTCGTGAACAAAATCCTCAAAGTTTTTAACTAATTTAGTAATCAATTGTTTTTCCATTCTTAACCCCTCTTTTTTTGTAATAATT
>Ga0172381_10006441_pt1 | contig 11738 bp, 12 predicted proteins | sample Leawel6488metaG_FD_119754 | JGI IMG/M metagenome (GOLD analysis project Ga0172381, IMG submission 119754) | Leachate microbial communities from a municipal landfill in Southern Ontario, Canada - Leachate well 64-88 metaG | ecosystem: Engineered > Solid waste > Landfill > Unclassified | place... | reverse complement strand
TTTAATTTGTTGTAATCGTGCATACATATCCAGCAGTCACGAAGTTTGCTTTTATATTTACTATGTCAGTATTCGAAGCTCCACCAGTTGGAGTAGCATTAGTACCACCAGATATTGCAACAGTAACATTTCTAGTTGGCGTGTTAGTGGTATAGAATATATTTAGATTTGCAAATAGTGCATCTACATTTGTTTGAGTAAGAGCACAACCGGTAGCATCTATAGATGTTAATAAGTTAGAGTTAAATGTAGTAGGTATAGTAGTAATACTATTTACTTGTACTCTAAACAACCCAAGATTAGGGAAACCACTAATATCTAAGTTACCAAAAGTTCCTGTAAAATTGTTTTCATTAAAGTATAATTGAGTAGATTCAACCCATGTAGACCATGTACTTAAGTAACTTAAATCTCCTGTAAAGTTATTTTCACTTATATTAAAACGTTGCACACTTGTCCAAGTACTTAATGAAGACCATGTAGATAAATCCCCTGTAAAACCATTATCCTGTATTTGGAATCTATATGGAGATGTCATTGTACTTAAAGCACTCCAACCACTCAAGTCACCTGTAAATAAATTAGAATATATTATAAATTGATATAAAGTAGTCCAATGTATCATATAATTATGATACAGTGTTAAATCACCGGTAAACAAGTTATCATAAACAACTAAATACTGTAAAGTTGTATTAAAAGTAAAGAATGGCATTTCACCAGTGAACCCGTTTGTATTTATAGTAAAACTTGTTAAACCTGCAAAACTATCCGTAGAAGTATATATAACCCAATCTTCTCCAGTAACAAATGTATGTGCTGGACAATTTACCTGGTTATAAATACTATTACCCATATGCCACTTAGGAGTTGCTCCCGTGCAAGCATTGGTTCTAGTTAAAGTAGTTTTAGTCATTTTCCATAAGTAAATCCACTCTGATGTAGTTTTACCTAACCCATCTTCTGGGTCTATAAACACACTATAATAGTTAGCAGAACTATCAGGCATTACATACTCAGGATCTAATATCTCTGTTAATTTTGCAGAAACATCACTTATAGTAGATGCAGTAAAATGAGGATTCCTACTAATATAGTCAGATATTACCGACTGTATAGGAGACTCCCCCATAGTACTATTGCTATTTAAACAGATACTTATTCCTATGCCTATATTCATATTACTTTACTATATATACGTTTACTCCAGTGGTTGAACTTGTACTATATATACGCCTAACTAAAATAGGATAAAATCCTGCTTGAGGAAATGCATAAACCAGTGCAGTTGTACTATTACTTAACATAAGATTTAATGAACAAGCAGCGGTTACATACAAGTATCCTGGACCACCCGGTAAATCAATTGTATCACTAAAACTTGAGGTAACATTAACGTGGTCAGTTCCTTGGAATCCTATAGGATTACCACTCCTATCTTTTATAGTTAAATCATTTAATACATTTATATTATAATCCCCTCTAATCATTTTAATCTTTTTTAGCATTATTAATTTCATCTGAACCTGTAGACAATTCTAGTCTAAGTTCATTTTTTATTATCATATCTTTTAAAACAGGAATTAACGACATAGGTATTGGATAAGGGTCGTCGTATGTAAATGTTTTAGTAGTTGTAACAGGATTTGTAATAAGTATTAAATCAGACGGTACTTCGAAAATACCTCTGATAGATATGTACTTTAAACCTTTACTATTATGTATATATATCCTATTATTTTTTCTATAAGCTAACGGTACATCATTCGAATATCTTTTATACTGTTGTAGATTAACTCTGTTCTCCGATACCAATTGTATAGTATTACCATATATATCCCCTATAAATACTAACCCTGTTTTGTGGTTAAAATCTATAGTAACAGGTATATCTATATTTGTGCGATACACACTGATACTTGTTTCTATGCTGTTATCATCTCCTGTGACTTTAACCGGTTCTAATTCAACAGCACTTATTTCTTGTATATACGAAGTACTAGGTTGTTTACCTTTGTCTATCTCTTGTTTTAGTAACAAAGACCTGTAATGATGTATCCATGCTTCTACTTGCTTTGTAGTAATAGGGTCATCATCTACTCTTTGAGCACCTGAGGCTATATTAAATATGTCGTATATTAAAGTACGTAATGATACTATTTCCATTTAATGTATTATTATTTCAATAGAATCTCTTCTAAGTTTTAGACTGTTTATCAGGTTTTGTAATAATCCTTTTACTTCTACTGTGTCATAAACAATATTTTTTACTTCTACTTCTTTTATGATAAAAATAGTATCATAAATATTTGTAGAAACTAATATATTAATAGTGTCATATATAGGTACTATTTGAGGTACATACTCATATATAGTATCATATACATTATTGTACACTGTTACTGTATCAGTGCATTCAGTACCATTAAGTAAAGCACCATACACACCATACCCATTAAGTTCGTATAACGGGTTAATCAAATTATCTACGAAAGTATAACTATTAAATAAATTAATTTTAGGGTTTTCTAACCCATAAAATATATTTTTAGATATATAGTCTCCTGAACCATCACCTCGTAGATAAGTAGTAATACCTTCATAGAAAGTGTTGTTGATTACTTTCAATGTCCAGTTACTACCAAAACTTATACATTCTAGTTGGTTTCTAAATACGTTACCTAATACTGTTAAATATCTTTTATTAGTAGCACTACCCCATGTGTATATGGCATTAGAACCACCAAAAAAAGAGTTACCAATAACATCAACTTTTGTAAAGTATTTTAAAAATAAACAACTTGTTCCATTAACAACATGATTTGTAGTATCTTCTAACTCACGCATTTGATAAGGTCTTGCATTAAATACATTACGTTCAACCAAAGCGCTATCGTTACCTGTGTAAGTAGAAGCACCTATTATAAGATTAAACTTACCACCATTCTGTACTTTAGTAAAATAATTATCATGTACATAAATAAAACCTTGCCTACCTGCTATTTGAACGCAGTCTCCACCACCGACTTTGTCCTCCCAGTAACTGTAATTATTGTTCTTGAACATGCAGTAACCTATTTCAACATTCTTCATATTTTCTAGGTATATACCATCATCCCAAGTATTACATACAGTAGTATTCATTATTACTACATTAGTATCACTAAACCCTCTAATGCCCCATTTAGATGTTGATAAATCCATTCTATTAATAGTAACGTTATTACTATTCCAAAATTCTAAGGCACTCGAGGCAGAACCGGTAGTAGTTATTATACCGTTCTCAATTAATATATTAGTTCCACCAAATGAAAAAGCCTTTGCATTACCTGTGTAATGAAAGGACCAGTTGCCAGTAATTATAACGTTATGATATAACGAACCACTTTTAAAAGGAAAACTTTTATCAGATGTAAAATTACCTGTCAAAATATAAGTGGTACTATCTTTTATAACTAGTGTTGATAAGTCTGTAACTAATACAGTGTTACTATTGACTGTGTTTGAAATGTTTATTTTCTCAGGAATAGTATAATCCCCGCACTTTATAAAAAGTAGTAATGTACATATTATTACTATAAATTTTTTCATATTAAGGGCGTTCGTTAGTATTTTTGTTGTTTATATGTTCATCTAATTTCTTCTCAATAGAATCTAATTTTTTTAATACCAAATCAAACACTTCTTTATCTACTTTAGTACCATCTAGTTTATCTACATTTTTTTCTAACCCGTCTATCCTAGTAGAATCTTCAGCAGAAGAAGCACTATAAGCAATTACTGATGTGACTATAGCTATTAGTAAAGGTAATAATACAGAGAATAACCATATAGGTATTTTTATAAATTTAGTTCTATCGACAGTCATAATATTGAGATTAAATAAGATTAAGGTAATTGTAAATATTCTTCAGTTATAATGTTAAATTTATCAAGTACTATCAAGATATCTTCGTCTGTTAATATATTAATATCTCCTGTTATTCCTGTACTAGTATAATAAAATTCTAGAATATCATAGTATATGATTGCATAATTAAGGTATAATATATTAAGTCTACGTTCTTCTTGTGTAGGAGTTTCAGTATTACTTATTTTATTAGTATATACACTTACTGCTCTGCGTAACGCTAATAAGAAATCATTTATTGTCATAATTTATTATACTGCTGTTATTGTTAATGTTCCACCATTAGCTATTGTTAGTTTATATCTAGTTCCGTCTGGAGATGCTAGTATTATACCATTACCTGATGTAACTACTTCAAATTCACCATTACTGTTTATTTTAGACAAAACTGTAGCTCCATTGCTAATAGATACAGGTGTACCAGTAGAAGTATTATCTACATGTATACCTGTTCCAGTACTAGAATTAGTTATCTTAAAAGCTTCTCCTGTGTTTGAATTTCCTATATAACTACATATACTTGTACCATTATAAGTCATACTTACTCTTAACGGACTTAAGGTTCCATCATAAGCAAGACTCATTCTTTCGTTGCCTCCGTTCAACCACTGGGATATTTTAGCTCCAGTAGTTGTCAGGTTGTTATGCGTGTCAAATATATAAGCAACTGCTGCTGCTCCATCTGCAACTCTAGGGTCAAAACAAATCCTTTCTGTAGTGCCTATTGTTGCAGTTAATATTTTACCTGACAATGTTCCAGTTGTGGAAGGATTATCTATAATTTCAACGATATTACCTGTTATATTAGCAGTACTACTTCCTAAGTTCCTGTCAATACGAACAAAAGGTTTATTACCTACAGTAGTAGTCCCTGAATGTGCACCATTACTTATTAAAATACCATGCCCGTAATTATCGTAAACATTCGCATGTAAACAAGCAGTATCATTTGATGATGTAGATGCGTTAGTAAATGAAGCAACACTATTAACACCTGCTCCAGTACCAGAGAAATAACCACCGTAATGAGTAAATCTAGTAGCCTCTAATGTACCATTACAGTAAAGCATACCAGTAGCACTAGGGTGACCTGAGCCAGTTCTATAAAATCCAATTATAGATGAACTTGTGAAACTATCACCTATACTTAAAATAGTATTACCTTGATTTTTAAAAGTTGCTACAACATCAGTACTACCATTTAGATTGTTATGTGTGTCAAATAAATATGCCGGAATTGTTGCCCCAGAAGTAGTCCTAGGATTTAAACTAATTCTTTCAGTAGTTCCTATTACTGCTGTTAATACTTTACCAGTATTAGTTCCACTAGATGTAGGATTATCAGTAATACTTATAATTGCACCAGTAGTATTTGCTGTTCCAGAAGATAAATTTTGAATATCTAATATATTAGCACTTAACGTCCCTGTTTGTGCAGCTGTTGCTCTAGTTATAGCCAATGCTCCACTATACCCACTTAGTAAATTGCAAGTAGTATTATCTAAAGTAGTTGCTGTTAAAGCTCTCCCAGAAGAAGTAGTAGTATTAACACCATATGTATATAAATAACCATTCAGATTTAATCTAGTTGTACTAGTTGGTTCTTCTGTTCCTGTATAAAACCCTAATCCAGAAGGTCTAGATACATAAGGAGTGTATTTTGTACCATCCCATTCTAATAAATCATCTATAGGAGAGGCATTTGCTACTGAAGAAGCACCAAAATACAAAGCATTACTGTCAGCACTATTTGACCATATAGTATACGAATCTCCTGGATTAGTCGCTGTAGGTGTTAATTGTAATCCCGTAGGATCTATTAATCCACCTACAGTTAATTTGTCTACTACTTCTAAGTTGGTAGACCTAAAATTACCATTTAAAGTTAATAAGGTTGTTACAGTTGGTGGTGTAGAAGCTGTATAAAAGCCGAGACCAGAAGGTTTACTAATACCTATTGAAAGTATATCAGCACCCTTATGTCTAAACACTGTATGAGGGGTTACTGTTAATGTATTTACAGTATCAAACAGATAAGCTCTTGTACTAGTTAATCCGTCAACAACATTAGGATTTAGCGACATGTACTCAACTGTAGTGTATGGTCCAACAGTTCTGAATACTGATATTACTTTACCAGATGTACTTATATTTTGTATATCTATAGTATTTGATGTACCACTGTTATTTATTCGTACAGCAGCAGATGTACTACTGTTGTGTTGTATTAACACAGGTATACGCCCACCAGTACCATCTATTCGCAGACAATAGTTACTTGTAGAAATACCATTAATAATCATACCAGTACTATAAGCACCGGCTTGTATAGATATACCCGTAGCCTCTGTATATACATAAATACCTTTACTTGTGCCCGTTGCCTCAATATTTATAAAATTACCAGTTGTAATTACACCAGAAAGTTTAGTAGGGTTAAGTAACGCATCTAAGTTTAATCTTGTAGTATAAGTAGGGTTATCTGTACCTGTATAAAAAGTTGTATCCCCGCCTGTAGCACCTGTATAAGCCATATACTTACTAGCGGAAGTATTCCATTCTAAAATAGCATTTGTTGGTATTAAACCACCGGATTGTACTACCCATGACCTTACCCCTGCTATAGTAGAAGATAACACATAGTTATCTACCGTTGGGTTACCTAACCCAGCTTCTTTACTATTAAATATATTCCAATCAGTACTACTTAAGGCTCCTGTTGTAGTTGTAGAGGACAATCCTGTATATATTATACTATTACCATATCTTAACAAACTATCGTCAGAATCTTCCCATAAAGTATGTGTATCCCCTGGTATTGTTGCAATAGGTGTTATTTGAAACCCACCAGCTATAGACAAACCACCAGAAGTTATATTTGTAGTTATATAGGTATTCGTTGAATAAAAATTACCGTCGTAATTTAATCTAGTTGTGTGAGTCGGTTGTGTAGACGAACTGTCTAAATGACCAGCTCCTTGTGCACTGTACGGAGCATACCAAGCACTACCATCAGTCCACTCTAAAATATTATTATTAACACTACCTATAACTGTACCAGAACCCGCTTTGGCTTTATATACACTTATTTTTCTATACAGGGTAGCCTCTGTTAATTTAACAGCTTTAATAACAAAGTTAGCAGTATCTGCTGCTATAGCAGTTACTGTTGCTGTTTTAGTTGTATTATTAACAATTACAGTACAATCCTCACTAGAATGTGTAGATATTACCCAACCGTTGTTTACAAGGTCTTTGTTATATAATATATTAAACGTAACAACTGCTTCACTAAGCACAGGATTATTTCCTGTAGAATCAGTAGGAACTGCTAGATTATCTTTACTAGGCAGTAAATAATAAGTATTAGCACTTAATACTTCTAATACTCTCGTGAAACCTATTAAAAAACTTGGATTAACTCCTGCTATAGTTGTTGCCATTATTATACTTCTACTTGGTTTAATATTCTTTCTAATGTAGCTAACATACTCAAAACTTCTGTTTTCCTAGACAAAGACACTTCTGCCAACATACCTACAAACATAGAGTAATAATACTGTGGATATAGTATATTCTTCCACTCTTTAAAGTCTATGTTAAATCTTTCAAATTCATTAGCATATATAACATCTTTAACAGATGTGTATACTTTAGTCCTTATAATACCATCAACAAATAACTCAGTCAATTCTGCGTCATCTACATATGTTGTTGTAGTATCAACAAAACTGTATGTTAACTTGTACCACCCATCTAATAATTTTTCATCATTTGCTCCTTGTGGAGTACTTCCTACTAAAAGCATAGAAGCATCTATATCAAATATAAGTTCATCCTTACTAGCAAATGGACCAAAAGTTGTATATAAATTTATAGTATCATATACTACAACATCTTCAGCAGAGTTAGTATATTCCACGTCTAAAAATAAAGATATAGTAGTACCATTAAGATTAGATACCTTTGGTTGCCCAGATACAGGAGCACTTAATTCGTTTACCCAACCACCTGGGTTTAAAGAAGAATCGTATTCTCCAGTTTCATCTGTTACCCTAAGTATTATAGAGTCATTAGATTGTGTTATAGTACCGTATTTTAATTCTAGAGCCATTTATAAAAGTATAAAAGGAGTAGTCTTGTTAGACTACCCCTGTTTAAATTATGCTAAGTATGTAACATACAGGTCTAATTTACCTGCTGTTAAAGGGTCAACCGCAACAGTCATAGTTACAGTAGTAGAAGAAGTACCAACTTCAATTACACTTGCTCCTACACGTGCCTGTAATATTGCAGCAGTACCAGCATCTAACGTAGATGCATTACTACCGATCGCAGGAGTACCTGCTAATACAGAATATGTAGAGTTAGCGCTCCAAGTAGTTGCTGTAGAAATGGCGGTTGCTGCAAATAAATCAGCAGCACCAACACCGGAACTAAAAGCAATAGTGGCAGCATCTACATTCCCACCTATAGTATCTAAAGATTGAAATGTGGTTTTTACATCTATATAACCACCAGTTATAAGTGCTCCAGCTGGGATTTGTATACCTGTAGAAACTGCCCCGAAAGCATCTTTAACAAGTAAACAATCTACAGCAGAACCTGCTGTTAAAGCTGTTACAGTACCAGCGTAAGCTAGCGACTGTGAAGTAGCTAGAGATACAGTATCTTTGTTTACTTTTATGATATAATAAGCAGTGCTTAAAGCAGGAACTGTGGTTGTAACACCTGTAGTAGGTGTAAGAACTAATCCTACTAGATCACCTGTTTCAAAAGGATGGTTAGCTATTGTAATAGTATCAAGAGTTTCATTCACATCCGCTGCATCAAATGATGCACTTTTAGGTAAAGCAGAATAATCATATGTGTACTTTACCGTATTAGATTTTAAATATCTATTCATAATTAATTAATAATTTAAATTATAGTACTATAGCATTCAAACCTTTCGAAAGAGACTCCATCCAAGGATTTAAAACAGCTAGTATATTTGCTGTTTGCCCAGCTGAATCAGGTAAGAAAATTTTAGTTGTTATATCAGCCTGTTGTCTTTCGCTATTTGCTCCTGTATACCAATTTTTATGATTTATAACTATAGTATCATAAGTTTGATCTTTAACAGTTCTAAAATCAGGTAATATAATTGGAAATTGAATTCTATTTAAGGCTCCTTCGTATCCTTGAGACCATTTTTCTTCATCACGTACAAGTTTCCATGTACCAACACCCTGAGTAGGATTAGTGGCATATGTAACTACAACTGAACCGAAGTTATTACTGTACAAGAATACTTTAGGTATAACTTGTTTGTACTCATTTAAAGACGAAACTAATTCGTTATCATTATAAGCTTTTGCAGTAATAGTTAAGACATCAGGTGTATTAGTTGAGGAAGCATTTACTCTTCGTCCTACATGTGAATTAATCGCAGTAACAAACTGTGTATATAGAGTTGTTAAACTAGTAGAACTAGATATTACTCTATAAGTGTATGTAAACTGTCCAGGACGTTCTTCCATATCTTTGTACACAATACGTAGTGTATATTCAGTACCTGCTACTGGAGTAAGAGAACCCGACAGTGTTATAACACTTTCCTGTGCGGCAGTGTATGACACACCTTTATAACTAAATACACCAGCACCATCAATAGCATCAGAAACCATTAGTTTTCTAATACCTGTTAAAGATGAACCTGCTGGAGTAACGTAATCATAAGTTTCACTTAATCCTTCTACTATATAAATTTTATCAGTATCTGCATAAGTTTGGCCTGGAGCCATGATATTTTTATTCTTATCTAATACTGTAATTTCCCCTTCAGCAATATTACAACCTGAACCATATACTACTAAACTAGCGGTTCTAGCTATATCTTTTGCTATAAAAACTTTACAAGGTTTTGCTTGCATTTTTATTTATTTTTAATTTAACGTTTATTTTATTACTGAGAGAGGTCTGTATAGAAGAGAGTCCTTCTACTTTGCTGTATAGCATTTCCACGTTAAACCCCCAATAATATTATTTATTTGTTTCATCAACTTTATACTGTTGATACCTAGGATTACTATCATTTTCTAAATACATCTTAACAGCAAGGTTTATAATATCTCGTTGACTATTTGTATTAAATTGTGTATATTCAGTTATAGTAGCCGCAGTAGCAACAGTGAATAATGTTGGATTCTTTATATATCCATTTATTCTATAGTTTGTAATAGTATATGTCCCATCTGTAATAAGTGTGACATTCCCATTAACACTACCTTTACCTACGAGTTTAAGAGGAAAAGCTTCCCCATATCTAGATAAATGTTCACTAAACGGATCAAATATTTTTTCATTGTATTTATCGTATGTTATCTCCTTAACAGGCATACGTTTTGTAACTCCACCTATAACTATTTCGGCTTCATCACTTAAGCAATATCTCATATCCACTGGTACGACAGCTTCATAAGCATTTGCAAATACAGTAGAAACTGTAATAGCCGATACAATATCCGATACCATTAAAGCTTCTAAAGCTTTTTTATTTTTTTCACTAGTAAGTCCTTCTTTATATAATATATCTACATATGTATTTATGGCTTTGTTTAACCAGAATACAGTGTCAGTAGTATTAACAACCATGTCAGGTTTATACTGACGGACTTCTTTATCAAAACCAACAAATATTTGAAATGGACTCATTATTCTTCTTTATTATCAATAACAAGACTAGTTTGAAGTCTTTGTGACTCTATATTTTCTAACATAAGGTCTTTAGCCAAAGTAACTATATTGTGTTGTAAATGTGTTGGAACATCGTAATATTCTTCAGTACCTAATGGAAAATTAGTAGTATTTATTTCTGTAACAGGACTTATATAAGATACCTTTATACTAGTACCTATAGAACTAGTAAAATAATCTGTACAAATCTTAAAAAGTATATCTACTGTTAGTATTTCTGAGGTGTATATAGACACATTAGTATACACTGGATTTTCAAAATAACGATAATTATTTGATGAAGATAAATAATCTGCAAGTTCTCTTTCTGTAACATACTTACATTTTTGCCAGTAACTGGCAATAGTAGAACCATCTAACAGAACTTTATTTAAACTAAGTACATAAAAGTCTGTGATTAAACCATTTACAAAGTTTTGTGGAGTCGTAGCAACAGTACATTCATATAATTTTCCAGCCCCTATTGTGCTATCTACAAAAGAACTTATTGTAAAAGTTTGCATGTGGTGATATAGATTTCCTAACTCTAATTGCAATTTTACAGAATTGTCTCCAGATATAAATTTATTATATCTATCTTCTCTTATTCTCTTTGCAGATAGAGTTAACCAGTAATCTATTTCCTCATCTTCAAAAGCTGGTAAGTCAAGACTAGATGTTTTGTCTAGCTCAACTTTTACAGCATTTCTTAATTCGTTAATTGTCATTTACAGTTTTATCTACTTCTATAACTTCTTTTACTTTCTTTGGTATTCTTGTTTTTTCCATTTCCATTTTACCTTCTAGTTGCCCTAAAATAGAAATTCTAACATCAGTGTTGGAAGGATTCTTTAAATAATCCACAGCTTCTGGTAATGTGTATCCTATTATATCTGTACCATATTTGTAAATAGTATTATTTTTTCTAATAATATTTTTGGAAACAGCTTCTTCAATTAGATAACTTACTTCTCTATCTTTATTATTAACCCAAATATTAATAAAGTTATCAGGAGAATCATTTACAATTTTAGCTAATGTATTTTCAATAAGTTCATTACTACTATTAACAGAGTTAATACCAAACAATCTTAAAGCTTTTCTCATTTCT
>Ga0172381_10006440_pt1 | contig 11738 bp, 10 predicted proteins | sample Leawel6488metaG_FD_119754 | JGI IMG/M metagenome (GOLD analysis project Ga0172381, IMG submission 119754) | Leachate microbial communities from a municipal landfill in Southern Ontario, Canada - Leachate well 64-88 metaG | ecosystem: Engineered > Solid waste > Landfill > Unclassified | place... | reverse complement strand
TTCACCAATTTCCCCGTCACTCCTACCAACTGCTACCACGCCCTTAGAGCGTTCACATTTTATATGCGGGTCATTAATGCCAACCCAAACACGGCTAATCGGTACGCCGACTAGTCTCTCCGCTTTTTCCAAACAGGCGGAAATCGAAGAAGTTGTCTCTTCAATACTGTTTACAATGCCGCGGCTGACTCCAGCGGTGGGCACAGAAACAGCACCAATAATCTGAAGTTCTTCTCCTGATAAACCGGGAATTTTTTGGCCAATCACTAGCCGAATTGAGGTTGAGCCAATATCAAGGCCAGCGATAATATTATCCTTCATAATTATGATGAATTAAATAAAAATAAAACAATTTAGAAATTAGTAATTGCTGTTAATATTATACAAAATTTCTGAAAATTTAACAATTGTTTCGGCTTAATAAAAAAGATTAAAATACCAGTTTATAATTCTCTCTCCCCAAATTAAGGTAATAATAGCCCCGAATGCTAAAAAAGGACCGAGCGCGATCTTAGTTTTGCCGCTTTTCTTCTTAATAGCTATGAGCCCTAATCCGACTAAAGAACCAAGGCCGTAAGACAAAACTAATATCAAAAGTAATTGGTCTAAGCCCGGGAAACTTAAACCGAGCATTAAACCGAGCCAAATATCTCCCTCCCCCAAGCCCTTCTTCTTCGTTATTATATATTGAAGCCAAAAAAAGGCGGCCGCAATTAGCCCGGAAAAAAGAAGCGTACTTAAAGAAAAGCCTAAAAATAAATTAAGGAAAAAGAAAACAAAACACATCGGCCAAATAAGCGTCATGGGAATTAATTGCCAACGTAAATCATAGACAAAAATAATTACTAAGGTAATAACTAATAGCCAGTCGCGCGTTAGGAACAAAGAAAATTGCGGCCACTGACTATCATTTAGAAACGTTAACAAAAATAAAAGGGCGGTTATAATTTCAACCAGCGGATACTGCCAGGAAATTTTTTGGTGGCAATGGCGGCACCTTCCTTTAAGCATTATAAAGCTTAAAACCGGAATATTATCATACCAATCTATTTGCTTACGGCATTTGGGACAATACGAGCGTCCGCCCATCGTTTCATTTTTATATAAACGCCAAATCAGACAATTCAAAAAGCTGCCGATAATCAAACCGATAATAAATACAAAAATTATAAAGATAGTAGCCATAAAATTTTATTTTTTTCCAAATTATTTAATCTCATAAGTAGACCACAATATTTTTCGATAAAAATCTATTAACTTACTAGGAAGAAACGGCAATAGATTTCTTTTTATCGACAAAATAAGCACTCTAATATATTTAATAATAAAATTAGCAAAATTCTTGTCAGAAAAATGAAAATCAGTCCAGGGTGTTTTTTTTAAATACTGCCAATAATATTTTTGGCTTTTACCATAAAAAATATATTGCCACGGCTTCACTTTGTCGGAGTAATGTAAGATTACCGTATTTTTTTCCGGTTCTAAATTTAATTTTCCACGCTTCAAATCAATATTAAATTTTTTCTCTAGCGGCAACCAATCATTTTTAAACAAACAATTTAAAATATCCTGATCAGCTCGGATAATCTTTCCTCTGTTTAGTCTGGCAAACTCTAAAGATTTTTCAGTAATTTTTTTTTGACGCCATTTTTCAAGATCTATTAATAAAACCCCGGCATTAAAATAATCTGACACTTCTCTATCAAAATATATTCTGAGTATTTCCTTAGACATCACATCTCTAACCGCCCCAACACTGAAATTTTTTAAATCTGTATTATATAACACCGATATATCTTCTAGGGCCACCAAGTCTACGTCCAAATATAAAACTTTCTTAATACTGATCGGTAATAATTCAGGAATAAACATTCGGGAATAGGTTACTTTAGACAAACGGTTCGCCTCTGGATAGCCGCCAAATAAACCTTCTGATATCTTATAAAAAAACAAATCGACCTTATATGTAGCACCTATCTGCTTAATTTTTTCCAGATTAATATTACCGATGTTATTATCTAAAATAAAAAATTCTATCTTTTGATTATTCTTATGATTTTCTAAAATAGAAATCATGGCGACGCCTAGGTGCTGGGCATAATTATCATCAGCGGCTAAAACTATCCTTATGGTTTCGTTATTTTCCATATTTTAATTTAAAGATATAATAATCAACGCTGGAACGATATAAGCCCATTACAATGGAGCTTTCCACTCCTGGCCAACCAGCTCGATAGGCTCCGCCTAATAAACTCTTTAAAAATGTCCAAATAAATTCTAAGGGGATTAAAAGCAAAGGAAATTTAATTCTATACCTTATTGCTTTCGGCCAATCTTTTCCGGTCCAATTAAATTTCGGTATAGAAGAAAAATCTTGAAGATATTTTTTCGCTTGTAGCCGCGCCCAAGCCGAGTGTTTTTTAAAAAAATATGAAAAGGAAAAATTATTACATTCCGGTTGATGTTTTAATTTCAAATTAACCTTTTTAATTTTTCCCTTAACCCCAACCACAAAATGTACTAAACCTAATAAGCTGGCAGCCTCTTTGCGAAAAAGACAAATTTTATAAGGCCAATCGGCTTTTATTTCTTTCTTCCCATTCCAGAGCGGCCAAAGCATTTTATAGGCTGATATTTCTTTGTCGGAAACCAGCGACCGCAAACTACTTCTCAATTCTTCCGACAAAAACTCGTCCGCATCAATTTGCAAAATCCAATTACTAGATGCTTGCTCGTAACTAAACGGTCTTTGCCCCTCGGCTACTCCATAAAATGGCCGAACAAAAATCTTAGCGTCATACTCTTGAGCAATTTCCAAAGTTTTATCAGAGCACTCGCCATCATGAACTAAAATAATTTCATCGACTACGCCGCGTAAGCTCTCCAAACAGCGCTTAATTAACTTTTCCTCATTGATAACCACTAAGCAAGCCGAAATTTTTTCCATATTGTTAATAGCTTGATTTTAAATTAAGCAATATTTTCTCTTCTGGGGCTAATTTCAGCGCTTGATTAAAATAATTTACAGAAGCTTCCTTGTTGCCCATTTCTTTATAGAGAGCGGAGATAGATAAAAACCAATTAAAATCTAAAGGGCTGCGGTTGGCGCCCCGCTCATTATACTCTAGCGCTTTTTCCAAATTGCCGCGGCGATAATAAGTATCGGCGATTTTTTTAAAGAGTGTAAAATCACGGACGTCGGCAATATAGGCTAATTGATAATTTTTTTCCGCTTCGGAATAATTTTTTAGATAAAAATAAATATCGCCGAGTTCGGTAAAAATAATTTTTCGATATAAATTTATAACTTTTCGGTGAGAGTCGTTCAAGCGACTGTCATTTAGCTCGGGCAAATTACTGGCCGCGAGCTGATAGCTAATAACGGCTTCAGAAAAACGCCGCTCCCTTACTAAAGAGCGCCCGAAATCAATATAAGTTTTAGGCCAATACGGCGTTAGGCTAAAAATTTCTCGAAAATATTTCTCCGCTTGTCGGTAGTTGCCGAGAATGGAATTAATTTTTGCTTTAACGTATATATTTTCATAACCGGAAGCCGGTATTTTTTTATTTAAATCTTCAAGTTGATCCTCGGAAATCTTTTTAATGGTCAGCTCTTTTAAATCAGGATAAAAATCGCTTAATTTATCCCCTAAAAACCGGTTATAATATTCCTGATTAATCGGGTTAGCTCTTTCTTGCGCCGTATATTCGGCTAACACAAAGGCGGTTGTATATTGTTCTTGGCCCAGAGCATAATAAAGTTTATCAAAATAATAATCGGCCATTAAATTTCTAAATTCAAAACTAACTCCCCAGCCGACACCAGCGATAACTATCAATATAATTAATGTTTTAATACCCCGGCTGACGGCTAAATTTAATTTTGTTTTTATAGCAACCGAAGATGGTTCTCTTCCGATAGTATTAATCACCACTAGTAGAGCGAGAAACGACCAGAAATAAATTTCGCCTGCGACGACGGTAAAACTAAATAACAAGGAAAAAAGATAGGCGGCTGCACCGAAGGAGAGGGCTAAAGATAAACTAGTCATTTTATGCTGGCCAATATTTTCTTTAGCTAAACGAAAAAAATAATAATAAAGAATAGTAAAGAAAATTAAACCCACCAAACCGCTCGCTAAAACAATATCTAAAACTAAATTGTGGGCCTTATCGGTCGTCGCGCTCACGTCGCCATAAATTCCCCAATTCGGCTCATAATATTTGATAAAAACTTCACCGCTATTTTCTAGGCCGTAACCAAAAAACGGTTTTTTAACAATCGCATCGGCGGCGGCTTGATAAAAATTTACTCTAGCGGCGATACTACCATTTTGCAGGTTTAAGATACTATTAAAGCGTCCGGGGAAAAAATAATTTAAGCTCCAGAGGCTAAAGATAAGCACAAGTAAGAGCCCAAAGCTGGCGCCAATTTTATAAGCCGATTTTATACGAACAAAAAATAACAAATAAAAAATAAACAATAAAATAGATAGCCCTAGGGCGACTAGACCGCCGCGGCTGGAAGTAGCAAAAAGACAGACTAATTGAGTTAAAAGAATAAGGGAATAAAGAAATCGGAGAAAAAATTTTTTATTTTCATAAATCAGATAGACGCTTAACGGAATAACCATGAGTAGCCAAGAAGCTAAAAAATTCGGCTGACCGAAAGTAGAAATAGTCCTTTTTGTTAAGAGAGGATTCTCTGGCCAGCTTAAGAAATCAACCCCTAAAATTTGTAAAACACCATAAATCGCTACTAGAAAACCGGAAAAAGTAGCCACCACGATGATGCGATTAATTTTATCCTCTACTTTATCTTCTCCATGGCTTCGAAAAATACGATTATCTAGCGACCAAATATTAAAAGCTAATAAAACAAACCAAAGAAAATAAAACAAAAAACTTAAATAGCCGGCTTGGCGGTCGTAGGAGCCGAAAAAAGATTGGGTTATATTAATTGAGGGTAACAGCGTCAGGCCGAGACCAATAATAAAAATTACGGGAAAAAAAAGATATTTTTTCAACCAACGGGTAGCACTTTTAACAAAAATTAATTTAGTCAGAGTCAAGAATAATAATAACCAGACAAAAATTTTAAAAAGAGATAATTTGCTCAACTCAAAAATATTATAGGTCGGGAAAACAACTGAAAAATAAAGGGGAATAATAAAAATCACCGCCAAATAGACGACTTCGATTAGCAGGTCGATTGTTTCTCTAAATTGAAGTTTAGAGGAGTCTTTCATGTCTTTATTATAGCAAATATAAAAAGGGCTGAGAACAGCCCTTTTTTTATAATTTTTGTCTTATACTAGACTATTTTTTGCTATGCATCATTTTCTCCCAAACCACCAAAACCGGGCTGGCGATAAAGATTGAACTATAAGTACCAATAAAGATACCAATGGCTAGCGCCAAGGCGAAATCTTTAATTGTACTACCACCAAAAAATAAGATGGCGAGTAGGGCGAGGATAGCCGAGAAAGAAGTATTGATAGAACGAGTTAGGGTTTGATTAACGCTGCGGTTGACTGTATTTTCAAAATCTTCTTGGCTCTTCGGCAGATTTTCTCGAATACGATCAAAAACAATAATCGTATCACTGACGCTATAGCCGAGAACCGTTAAAACGGCCGCAATAAAAGGTGTGTTAACCTCGACGCCATAGAAATGTCCTAAAACCGAGAAGACACCAAGAATGAATAAAATATCATGGATAAGCGCGATAATGGCGGCTACTCCGTATTTCCAGGAAGCAATCGGCTTAGAAACCTTGCTAAAAGCCCAGGAAATATAAATAATAATCATGACAAAAACAATAGCCGTCGCATTAAAAGATTTACTCTTTAATTCTTGGCCGATAGAAGCGCCAACAGAATCAAATTGCAATTCCTTAAAGCTGGCTCCCTGTTTATTTTTAACCAGTTCTTGTAATTTCTGGGTTACTGCCTGATGAACGTCTTCAGTATTTTCCTGAAAACGCAAAATAGTTGAATTTTCTGTCGGTTGAATAATTAAACTGTGGAGATTAACATCTTTTAAACTATCAGAGATTTCTGTCATGGTGGGCTGATAATTTTTGAATTCAACTTCCATTAAACTCCCTCCAGTAAAATCAATTCCAAAATTTAAACCCCAGAAAAAGAGCGCTAGAATCGAAGCGACTACCGCTAAACTTGATAGCGATAAAAAGATTTTTCTTTTTTGAATTATCTTATAGATCATATAATTAATTATTATTTATTTTCGCTGATTTTCGCTCTTTTAACACCTAGGAGCCAAGTTCTCTTCTCAAGCCAGTCGCCTAAAATCAAAACAAACAGAGTGTGAGTAATAACGATAGCGCTGAATAAAGAAACAGCGATACCAATAAACAAAGTTGTCCCGAAACCCTTAACCGAAGAAGTCCCGAAGAACATTAGGATCAAACAGGTAATAAGCGTAGAAACGTTGCCATCGCGAATTGATGGCCAAGCGCGTTTGAAACCACTGTCGACCGCCTGACTAACCGACTTACCTAATTTTAATTCTTCGCGTGTGCGGGCAAAAATTAAAATATTAGCGTCAACCGCAATACCGATTGAAAGAATAAACCCGGCCACTCCGGATAAGGTTAGGGTAACTGCCTGTTGCGCATAGAAGAATAAGAGAACGCCGATAACCGCGAACAGAACAGCTAGCGTGCCATTAAATATTTTGAGTTCGCTAAAGGTATAGAAGATAAGACCGATCATTACTATAACTAGAATAAGCGCGAGCCAAATAGGCAACGCCTTGAAGATAGCGAGAACGGTTAAACCATAAACTAAAAGGGACAAAACGGATAAAACCCCGGGTAAGCGATAATAAAGAATCATGAAGATAGAAACGAGCAATAACCCAATTAAACCCGCCTTCATGCTATTATCAATCGATTTGGACCCGAGACTAGCTTCAACTGTTTTTTGAGAAATAAGAGTAACCGGAACCGGCAAAGCGCCGGAATTCAAACGTTTAACGAGAAGCTTAGCTTCATCAATATTAAAGCGACCCGAGATACTAGCCGAACCGCCGGTAATTTTTTCATTAACCGTCGGTACGCTAATCGGATAGCCATCAAGAAAAATTGCTACCGGTTTGCCAATATTGCGTCCCGTAATATCTTCAAACATTTTTGCGCCTTCAGTATTAAACTCTAGAGAAACTTCCGGGGAACCGTCATTAGGGTTGAATTGTAAAGTGGCCCGCTTCAAATATTTACCAGTGAGCTCCGTGTTCTTCCAAGTCTGTGCCAGTTCCATGGTTGAAGAAGCGGCTACCGGTTTAGCTGTTAAGTCTTGTTCCTTAAATTCAAGAATAGGGGTTTCACCAATTAATTTAATCGCTTCATTAACATCTTTAATGCCCGCTAGCTCAGCAATGATGCGATATTCTCCATTCATTCCTTTATTTACTTGCACTAACGGTTCGCTGACACCAAAAGCATTGACTCGGCGCTCAATAACATCACGAGCGGCTTCAAGAGCTCCGGCTCTATCCTTTTCAGGAATATTTTTAACATCAGCCTGGTAAACAAGGTGTGTTCCTCCTTGAAGATCAAGACCGAGGCTGAACGGCAATTCTTTAACTAGAGGAAGAACAACAATCTGATTAGTTTTCTTCGCTAAATTTTTAGCCAATCCATTGTAAAAACTACCGCCTACGGTTAAACCGACAGTGATAGCAAAAACAACAATCAAAGCTAAAATCCACCAAGCTTTCGCCCGAGCTGATAATTTCGAGAATTTTTGCGTTAATGACATAATATTATGAAAAAAATGCGATCGGCTCAAAAGGGCCGGTTTTATTTTATATTAGCTATAGACCCTAAAATATTAGAATAGTTAAAAATAAAAATCAAGCTCTAGCCTTTACAAAAAGGCTAATTTTATTTATAATAGACATAATAAATAACTAAAAATTATCTAAAAATATGCCATTAATACCTACAGTCATTGAAAAAGAAGGCCAAATAGAAAGAGCTTATGATATTTATTCCCGACTTTTAAAGGATAGAATCATCTTTTTAGGCGAGCCCATTGACGATCACACGGCAAATATTGTGATTGCCCAATTCCTTTTCTTAGACGCAGAAAATAGCGACAAAGACATAAAATTCTACATAAATTCACCCGGGGGTTCAGTTTCGGCCGGTTTAGCCATATATGATACGATGCAATACATAAAATCACCAGTCTCTACGATTTGCATCGGCATGGCCGCTTCTATGGCTTCTGTTCTTTTAGCGGCCGGCGAACCCGGGAAACGGTTTGTTCTGCCCAATAGCGAAATTATGATCCACCAAGTTATGGGCGGGGCGGAAGGACAAGCGTCTGATGTTAAAATCCGGGCAGAGCATATTCTTAAAACGAAAGACAAAATGAATAAAATCCTCGCGCTTCATACCGGACAAAAAGTCGCGACCGTTGAAAAGGACAGCGACCGTGATTATTATATGAGTGCCGAAGAAGCCAAAGAATACGGAATAGTTGATAAAATTATCAAAAAATAAAAAAACGGGGCGTAAGCCTCGTTTTTTTTATAGTCATAAATCTTCTGCTAAAAATTACTTAATAACTAATGAATTAATCATCAATTTAAAAATATTAGGATAAGCCAAGCGCTCATTAACTGCCGGCAAATAGGAAACCACATAAATATTTTTATGTTTCTTATCGGTTAAATAAAAGTTCAAATTATCATCACCCATGATTCCGTCCCAATTATCAACAGTTTTTAATTTATCATAGGTAACTACAATATCGGGGAACGCATTGCCGTACCAGCCCAGAATACTTTGCCTATCGGTGTTGTCTTGAACGGAAATCTGAACAATCGAGTCATCGGGCGCGGTAAAAACAATAGTTGAATCGTCATTTAAAGACTTTGGCGTCCAGTTTTTCGGATACAAAATTTCATAACCAATTGTCTTGTTAATATACTTAGTTAAATTAGCATTACCGCTAATTTTTCCTTTTCCGGCCGGATCGTAGCTATTATTTATTTCAATTAGATCGGAGTAGGTATTATTGTTAGAATCTACCAATTGGGCATTCGTCCCTAAAACCGCTTCTTCTTCATCATTTAAACCATCGGCATCTGAATCAAGGAGCGGCGGCAAATCAGTATTTTGTTTACCGTTCAATTCTTCATTCATAATCAAAGAAGAACTGGCTGTCGTTGTAGCGAGTTCACTCGTCGTGGCCGTAGTGACTTCACTCGTCGTGGCGACAATTATTGACTCCGAGGTAGTCGCTTGTATTTCGTTGATTGTATCAATAATGCTCTTTGTCGGTTCGGGCTCAACAAAAACAGTTGGGGCTTTATTAGCTTGAGGCTTAATAATATAAATATAGCTTAAATAAACCAAGCCACCGATTAAAAGAAGCCCACCGCCGATAATCACCAAACCAACCATCTTAAAATTATGCTTAGGTTGGTCAAAATTAGACAAAGCTCCGCCCATCATTTGACTATCAGAGGAAGAGGCGGGGACAGGACTACCCGCCCGCGCCAAGACAGGCATGTTGCGCACAATCAAATCTTGGTTTACTTTAGTTATTAATTCTTGATCGTTATTTATTTTTTTGATTTTATGACCGAACATAAATTACTGCGTAAAGACGTAGAGGAGATAGGAAGCCAGAACAAAAATACCGAGAATTAAAAAACCCAAAACCAGCCACTTCTTCCAGTGGCCAGTAATTGTCTGCGGCATAGTGTGCAAATTAAGAGATAGTTTATCTTTTTTATTAGCACCCCCGAGGATACTCGACCGCGTCTTTGGTTTGGAATCAAAATTATCTAACACATTATATAATTAATTATTTCTTAGGTTGGTTACCGACTAATTTCCCCGGACCATTAGGATTATAACCACTCTTAATTTCTGCCCCATCAAGATAACCATCGCCATCTGTATCAGCACTTAAAGGATTCGTATGATAAATTTTTACTTCTTCGTAATCGCTTAAACCGTCATTATCCGTATCAATAACATTAGAATTTGTTCCGGCCGCTTTTTCTTCGACGTCCGTCAAACTATCACCATCGGAGTCGGCCGTAGAATCAACTTGAACCTCGACTATCGGCGTGCTAGTTACTTCGACGAGCGGAGGGGTTTCGATGGGATTAACTGTCGTTGTACTCGGCATCATAGGAGGAGTGACTGCGGGCGGCGTAACTGTGGGGGTAGAGGGGACGAATCCGGTCGGAGTTATTGTCGCGGTCGGAGTCGTTTCTTTGGCTTTAAAAAATTGGGAATACGCGAAATAAGCACCCCCTAAAACAACTAGAGCGACTACAATAATAATGCCTAATTTTAAAACTTTTTTCTTACCTCCCAGCCGTTCTCTTTCCATAGTGGTTAACGTTTCTCCTGTGGCCGCTAACCCAACCCGATGCGTTTCAATATCAGATTGCGCGGCGGCCGCGGCGGGTTTATCTGTTTCCGCAAAAATATCGTCAACTACAGGATGCGTGGAATTATTAGGGTCATTTATTTCATTAAACATACTTTTTAAAAAAATTTCTTAAAATTATTTTGTCCGCGGACTAATCGGCTTTACTTTAGCCGGATTAACCGCTTCGCTTTCGTCTCTTATTAATTTATAAACCATAATTCCGCCCTGGGAATTTCTCTTCAAGGCTTGGGCGGTCGATTCAGCTGGGATATTCAACGCCTGTTTCTCTTCGGCTGTTAAAAATTCAGGTTTAAAAACTTCTGTTGGTTCAACTTTCACCTCATTAGCCAATTTATTTTGTTTTACTTGTTTCACCACCAAGATAACTATAGCTAATATAATAATCAAACCGACTGCAGCTATAATTAAAATTGTAGGTTTTTTATTTTTCATAATATTTACTTACTTCTTTTAATTTAATGCAAATCAACCATTAGCTCATTGGATTTGTCGCTTTCAATATTGCTAATACTAAACGCTGATAAGGCAAAATAATTTAAGGTGGGTGTAAACTGATTACGATCAAAGGTTAGACTTGTCGCTTGATTCGCCGAATCGAATGATTCGCCGTATAGTCCAGGATTGATTCCTCGATATAGGCGGTAGAACAGAACTCCTTCTGGCGCAGGGTTTGGGGTCCAGCTAAATTTAACAGTTGTGGTGCCTATTTCCACCGTCGGCGTACTTGGCTTTGAAGGTTTGGTTTGGTTGGTCGGCGTAGCTGTTTTTTCATTAGAGAGCGCGCTTTCGGTCCGATTAGTAGAAATAACTGACAACTTAAAAACATAGGGCTGGCCATTGGTAAGACCGGTAATCTTATGAGTACAGAGATAATTTGACCCACTAGGTGAACAGGGGGCGCCCGCGACCGTCACTTCTTTAGTATACATCGCACCCTTACCAGATTTCAAATAATAAATTTTATATGATCCAACTCCACTAGAAGGCGAGCGCCAATCGAGCTTAACCTCTCCACTTTGCCCAGTATCAGTCGCATTGATTAATTCTCCGCTCGGTAAAATCGCTTCCCGGAAGAAATAAGATTCTTTCAAAACATTCCAATAACATACCCCATCAAGTGCGCCATCGCCATTTTGATCTTTGCCACACGGTGTACCTTCTCCTGAACAAGGTGTTTTGTCGGAACTACAAAGTAAATTACTACCTTGTCCGCGGACAACCGGAGAACTAACAATTGCGGGCAAATCATCCAGCGTGCCGGCTGCTCCCGCGTCGCGGCAATAATAGAATTTA
>Ga0172381_10006439_pt1 | contig 11740 bp, 15 predicted proteins | sample Leawel6488metaG_FD_119754 | JGI IMG/M metagenome (GOLD analysis project Ga0172381, IMG submission 119754) | Leachate microbial communities from a municipal landfill in Southern Ontario, Canada - Leachate well 64-88 metaG | ecosystem: Engineered > Solid waste > Landfill > Unclassified | place... | reverse complement strand
GAGAACGTCGCGTGGGCGCTGAAATATGGGCATTTCATACCCCAGACAGACACAGCAGACCTACAGCGGCTTATCGAAGTCGAGATAGAAAAGCAGGAGGAGTTGAAATGACTATCAAGGAATTGGCTGATTTAACACATACAAGCATCAAAGTGAAGGATGGTCGTGACGGCAATATATTGTGCCAACAATACAAAAGCGATAAGCACAGCCATTTATCTGATCGTGAAATCCTAGCCGTTTGGGCAGAAATTGTCGTTCATAACGGCCCGTTTGACAACTTTGCAAGGCCAATATTATGCGTGTATGCCGCGCATAAGGACGGTGAACAGCATGGACATTAACCAGCTCCGGGAACTGTACGAGAAAAGTACACAGGGGGAGTGGCATATTGTCAAGCGGAACCGCGTATATGCTCCAAATGATATCCTAGACGGGAAATTCGACCGGGATGACTATGAAGGTTATGTTTCAAAGAATCTGACAGACAATGACGCCGCATTCATCGCCGTCGTACACAATATGATGCCGGAGATACTCAAGCTGGTCCGCAAGGCCGAACCAAGACCAAGTACATTTATCGGCTATCAAGAAAGTTTAACCGAAGTATGCCCAGTATGTAGCGAAGGTGTTGACGAAAAGCATGACAAATATTGCAAAAACTGTGGGCAAAGATTAGGAGGGGTGTATGAGCAGACTTGAAGAACTGAAACGAGGAATGGAAGAGTATGTGAACAATCCAAACAATCAACATTTTGGGCTTGAGCTTTCAAGCAAACAAGTAAAGTTGTTGCTTGAAGCGATATCGAAGATAGCAAAGCCGGTTGATGACAATGTACAGAGGGCGAATAGTTTTGCGATTGGTGTGCTGTCTGAAAAGCTGAAAGAATATGAGTCAACCTACAGGAACGCTATTGACGTCAAGGAAAGGATCGAGCGAGAACCAGAGGAATTCACATGGAAGTGGGCAGAGGGTGGGTATTGGGTGTCTGTGTACAACACATATCCACAACTTATCAAAGAATTGATAAGAGCCATCCGAGCTCTCCGGCAGATGAAGCCAACACACGCATATTGCTTTTATTGCGGCAAAGAATATCCGCTGGATTCTGATCCAAGCGTTATTGATGAGCACGTTCGCCAGTGTCCAAAGCATCCTCACGCTGAATTCAGGTATAGGGCAGATGAACTTGAGGGAGAATTGAGCCAGTTGAAATCGGGTATGCCAGTCGGTGATTATGAGGGCGCGATATTGCGATTGAAAAAAGCAAATGCCAGTCACATGAAAGCACTTGGAAACACATATGACATGGATGATGACTATTTCAATCGACACAGAACTGAAATTGCAGATACGGACTTTGCAATACAGTGTATTGAATACTGCAAGGAGGTACAGCCATGAACACGCCAACAATCGACGAAATACAGAAAGCGATAGATGGTTTGGCTACACTGTCTTATATCAGCCCTCAATGGTGGAATGTTGCGGAAAAATCAATCAATGTAATTCGGGGACTCGCTGCCCTGACCGCCAAGCCGAGCGAACCAATTATTACGCCGGATTCAAAATACATGGGATATAGACTGGGAGATCTAGTTGCTATTGCCATGCTATACAAACAAAACGGAAATGAGCCAATGGATATTACCCAAGCATTTCGGGCTGGGATGGATGAAGCGCAAAGAATCTTTTTGGATACGACGAATAGACTAGCATTAAACTACAACAGACCGCTTGAGGGGGTGACACCATGCGACTGATCGACAAATCTAAGCCTGTAAATCGCAAATGCGAGCATTGCGGAAACTACCGGTCAGGGCTGATCGGACAATGCAAGCTGACCGGCAAGCTGCTTGAATACTGGAAGGTTTGCAAGGACTTTGAGTGGGACACAACGAAGCAATACAAGGAGGGAAAATGACCGGCTATATTATTCCAATCCTGATTATTTTCCTGGTTATTCTGGCCATTGTTTGTGTTGGTATTTGTATTATTGAGTTTCTTGACCGGAAAATAAGGAGGAAAAAGAAATGAGTAAGGACGAAAGAAACGCTTATGAAGTTGGGTTTTCAAAAGGGTATGCAATGGGAGTGGTAGACGGATCAAAAGCCCTTACCGAATACCTGACAAGGAAAGAGCAATTGTCGGTAAGACCAATATTCTTGTGTGCAAAATGTGCAAAAGAACTAGGATTTATCAAAGAAAGTGAGGAATCAACATGAAACAACCAACCTGCTCTTGTATGATGATCGAATATGAGCGCAAATACCGCAACAATCCGCATTATGGCAAACCGGACATGATCACGATATCTCGCATGGATCAGGCTACGGTTTCCTGCAATAATGGCAAGTATGGAACGGTAAAACTTAAACAGCATTATTGTGCCAGATGCGGCAAAGAATATAAGGAAATAGGTGATTCTCTATGAAACGTTATCCATTTGATTACGAAGATCCGCATCCGTCAGAACGCTGGAAGGATGCAGTTGCGTTAATCGTGTATATTGCGGCGGCATTGATAGGCTTTACCTTTGTTGTGCTTGTCGTAGCGTCTGCGCTGGGCTGGTTCAGTTGACATGGCAGGACAGCTTGCCTTGCCGTTGTATTCTGTAAAGATACGCGCAAAAGCGGAAGATCCTGGGCAGGACAATCCTGTTATAGGAAGCAGTGCTTTTGACAGCAACGGCGAGTGCCTTACACAAGCCTTGACAGAATCGGAATGTGAAGAACTGGTGAAGATTTGCAACGCTTACTTTTGCGACAGCAAACTTGTGTCCAAAGAGAAAGCATACGGTGGAATGATGTTCTTTGCACAGATACCAGGAACGCCAATGGACAAACCGGAATCACAAGTTGTTGCAATAACAGATGAAGGAAAGCCAATCGTTTGCGACTCGCCAAAGTATTTGAAATACCTGTCCGAGTTTGCCGGTAAGTGTACTATACGTCACGCAACCGCCTACGTGCCTCTACCAATAGATGAGAAGTGCCAGGTAAGATGTTTGTACTATTGCGACAACAAGCTGTCCAAGAGCCTTCCAGCGTACTTGGAAGCTACTCTTGATTGTTTGGTCTACACTGGTATACTGAAAAGCAAAGGTCATTTCACGGTAAACAACAATGACGGAAGCAGGATGTATCCTGACATGGACAAGCCAAGGACGATAATAGCAATAAGACGGTGGAGTGAATGACAGCACGACTGATTGAAAAGATAATGCTTGTGGCCATGTGGTGGAAACGCGAGGACTTCTGCCGACATTGGAAGGGATGCAAAGGTTGCCCTTTCGACCAGTCTAAGGTTTGCGACAAAGCAACAACCGAGTTCGTGCTTGAATCGGCAGGAAAAGCTTTTGTCGAGTATTTAGAAGAAACACTAAACCATAAACTGGAAGCTACGGAGCAAGACCCAAATACCAGCGCATAACTTCCCTTGCATTTTCGAACTTAGTTACAGTGTCGCTTAACGCAACATTATCCGTTAACAGTTGGTTGTTCTTCTCTGTCAGATCGGCAACGTCCTGTGTCAAATCGGATACTTTTATCTGCTCATTGGCAAGAGCGTCCTCGGAAACGTCAAGCAGATGTTGCGCAGAAGCCAAGCCAGCGGTCAACTCAGTTACCTGTTCAAGAGCTTCGGCAGTCTTTGCTTTTTCTGCATCCAACTCCGATTGAGGGATACCGGCTGTTATGCTTATCAGAACATTTGCCATGTGACCGTAGGTGATCGCATCTACAACTCCGGTATTAGGCAATCCCATAGCTACCTGAAATTGTTTTGTCCAGGTTTCTGTTTCTCCACCAAAGTCTGAATCAGCACCCCATGTCGGAAGTGCGGCAGAATTCCATTTCAATAATGATTTCTGCCAGTAAGTCACAGCAAGACCTTTATCGCCCCTTTGCAGCATGATATCACCTTCTTCATAATCGATTCCATAGCATTTAAGCCAATAAGTCCAGTTGCCTAACGTCTGATCGCGTTTCCTTGCGGGATCTCCAGTTGACCAGATATCGACTACCTGACCGTCACCAACACCAACACCGAAATGCCCGTCTTTCCAGTATCCGTAACCTGCATTGTCTTTCATACTGGCATTGATAGATCCGTAATCAATACCTAGTTTCCCAGACGATTTCACCCGATTCATTTCGATGTTTGCAGACGTATCGACAGAAGGATCGAAGTCAATCTCGGCGGTTGTGTCGTTGTCCATTCTGAATCCGTCAACTATTCCATGACAATCATAAAGCCTAGGATTTTCACCTGCTTTATATCTTGTGGTCAGTTTCTTGAACAGCGATGGATTCTTGACAGAGTAATAATAGCTCTTTGCTAAGGTGGCATATTGCGTTTGCAATCTCTGCCCGTAGGTTCCCATAGCATAGATCCACTTACTGTCATAGACCCACAAAGCCCAGTCAGATAACTGGCGTCTGGTCTTGGCCATAATGTTATTTTTCCTCTTCTGAACTTGATCCGTTAGTTTTGTTGTACGCAGCAGAACTAATACCAAGGATCACACCCAAGAAAACATCAATGGCAGTAATTGTGCCAACAATCTGTTCGCCAAATGGCAAGCCCCAAATTGAGGACAATGCAAAATACAAAGTGCCCAAGGCTGGTAAAGCGTACTGTGCAATCCACTTCAAAACATCGTAAGTCTGGTTTGAGATTTTCATAATTTTACCTCTTTCTTTTCTTGGCTGTTTCGGGCAGTTTCTTGCCCTTGCTTGCTTTGTTCCACTCATCTACGTCAACGCCTTCACGCTTTAGCTTTTTGCGATTGGCATTAAAGTATTTCCTTTGAGCATCAGATTTGTATGGTGGCATATTAACTCACCTTGACAATCTCCTTGCTTGGAAGATCGCGTAAATCATCCATAAGCCCATCGACAAAACCGTTCTTGTTCATGTTGTGATAATCCGTATAAAGATATTCTAATGCTTGCAGACTGTACTTGTCAATAAACCCCTGTTGCATATGATCCATGTGCGCTCTTGTTATAGTGTACCTAAGAACGTCTGCCTGATTTGCGACAAATGGTTGGAGTTTATTGTCTACTTCGGCACAAACAAGCGTTCTTATTGAAGTGATAACATCTTTTTTTAGTTGGACAATTGACCTCCAAGTACCTATCATTGTTGCTATCAAGGTAAGAACCGAGATAATTGCCGCTACCAGACTTCCCCAACTAAGTGTAATCATATTTTGCATCCCCTTATGTCGTTAATACTACCATTTTACCATACCGCACAAGCCAGTTTATTTTAACTCGCCTTTTGATATTGCATTGTTTGCAAAGTCCACCATGTCCTTGGAAAACTGCTCATAGAATTCCATGCCTTGCTCAAGCGTCTGCAAGTCTTTGCCCGTAAGAGTTGCCTTGAACTTGTCAATATTATCCTTGCCCAAAGACTGTAATGGGTTCATCGCCCTTGCAGATGCTTCAATGTTATTGACCAACTGTGTGTTGTCCTTTGCGGAACTTAACCCCATGTACTGTTTGAGATACTTAAGCGCAGAATCATTATCGTTAAAACGAATTGACGTTCTGAAATTATAAAGAGCCAGGTCTTTCTTGTTCTTGCCAAACTGCATGTCCCTGTACTCGTCAATAGATTTCAGGTAATCGTCCCTAAGTTCGTAAATCTCCCAATAGTCAGACTCGTTCTTCATCGCAGACTTTATGGGAGTCATACCAAACAGAACTTCATTTTTAACCGGCTTGTTCAACAATGTCCGGTAAACCCCACCCATCTGGAAGTTGTCGAAAACATGACCCCACCAATCGTAGATTTTACCACCGGTATAGAAGTCCTCACCCTTCTTCAATTCAAGAACCCATTGGAACATTGGAAGCATACCGTTCAGCATTTCGTCCGATGGAGCTTGTACGTTTTCTAACATTTCTTTGCCAAGTTTGAAGTCCCCAGTAATAAGTTCTTCAAGATTATAGTAGATGTCGTCAAAGCCTATCCAGCGCAAGGCATTGAACAAAGAACTTGTGTCCGAAATATACCACGTCTTGCCAAAGAACTTTCCCAAGGTGATATGCGGATTATCTCTTGCCCATTCCGGAACATCGTCATCTTCATCGGGAACAACCATTCTGTTCCACGCAAACATAGCCAGTGGAATGGCACTGTATTTAATGACCAGTTTCCCGAGTTTCCATAAGGCCGATGCTCCAAGAGTTGTCGTGGCTTTGAACTTATCGGCATAACTGCGACCTACTTGAACAATAATATCGGGATCTTTGTACCATACATTTATTAGTTCCTGAAAATATCCTTTCACAAGTGTTTCCTGGTATCTCCAGAACGAGTACACCCATTTTGAAAATGCCTGTCCCGCTGGAGAAACATCGTCGTAAGCGCCCATAATATCGTCAATAATTTTGTAAGCACGACCTTCAACAGTCCTTATTGATTTTATCTCGACTGGGTTTGACCGGAAATAGAATCCATCTGCAGGAAGTGCGCGCTTGTTGTTTAGAACATGATCTATCAGGTAATTGAAACCGGCAAAACGCAATATTTGTTCTCGGAAAGTATAGAACTTGTCTATGGCTCCAGTACCCTTGCCAAAAGCATAACGAATAGCTTCCATTGGTTTCAGATTTCCTTTTTTGTCGTAAAAGTCAAACGCTTCTATTTTTCTAAAGTCTTCCAGTGTTATGTCGGATAACCCGGACAACAATCCGCCTTCACGAATGTATTTCAGCAGTCTAGCAGTTACCTCTTTATTGCCATACATGTATTGCCACAATTCAGCGGTAGCTTTTTTGGTGTACTGTAATTTTAATGCGCCTGGCAAGCTTTCAAATAACTTGTTTATATCACCAATAGCATTCTTTGTCTGGTACTTCAAGGCCAAGTGTGGTGCTTTCAGCATCCACTGTTGCCAACCCTGTTTCGCCCCGAGATATAGTTTTGATAATGCATTGGCATCCTGCGCAGGAAGAAATGCTTTTTTTATGGCAATTGCGACGTTGCTGGGAACAATGAAATACATGTTCTGTTCTGTTTTCAATGCTTTTTGCATCATTTTCAAAACAGCAGGATCATCGTCCGTCAGATTATTTGCTTTTGCAAAATCCTTTACATTCTGGACTGCGTTTTGCTTAAGCAAGTTTTCAGGGAATGTAAAACCAAAGTCAGTAGACCATAGCAAAGAATAACCATCTCCCGCAATGTATCTTCCGTTTTTGTCTTTTCCCCATTTGCCCTTGGCGTCCTGTTTTTTAAGCTCAATCATAAGCTCCATCTTTGCCATGTCTTCTTCCATTTTTCTAAACGCAAGGAAGTAAGCAATGGCAGAATCAGTGACATACGGCTTTACACTTCCATCGCGAGCCTTGAAAATACCACTCATTTTATTCTTATAGTATGTATCTGTTTTTGCTTTTTCCATGTACTCGATTATTTCATGGTGAAGGTACTGCTTGCGCAGGAAAAGTCTTGATGGATCAAAACCTATCTCTTTTGCCATTCCCATAAACTTATCAACTTTTGCGGTGTGCAGATCTTCCAGTCTTTCCTTAGCTTTTTTGACGGTTGTATTTTCAGGATCATTTGCGGCAGTTCGAATTCGCTCGTATTCCAGATACACCTGCTGAATAGAAGTGAATCCAAAAGGCAAATTGTCGTCACTGTATTTGCCTGTTTCAATATCCTCAATAATATCTGGAAGCAACATATACATATCCATTGCAAACTTCAATTCTTTTCCTAAAGGATTGTATATGGCCTTGACCTCGTTTCCTACAACTTCTGCCGTTATTCTGTACCGCTCTTTTAGGATGCGCAACATTCTGCGAACTTCACCTTGAGCCCACTCAAGATCGCCCCAAGCCCCACGAAACAGACTTTTTACAACAGTATCTTTTATGCTGTTAAACCTGTCTGTAAATGCGCTCCCTGATGTCGGTATGTTTTGGGAATCCCTTATATTTTTATCTACAGATTCGTCAAGAACACCATTGTATGCCAGTAATGCTCCATTTGGTTTTTGTACTCCACCAACCGGTCTTGCCCAGTCTGGAAGGAAGTTTAACTGTTGCGCCTTGTCTGGTTGCGCTTCGGATGCTTTTGCCAGTACGTCATCAAAACTGTTCTCCGCTTTCGATACTTCATCAGCAAATCTTTTTTCTTGCACGGATTTTGTCTTTTTCTCTGACACTTCCGCCGCTATCTCGGCAGGTGGTTGAGCAACTGTCCCGCTTGCCATATATGCTAATTCTGGATATTTTTTAATAAACGCTTCTTTCCCCATTCGTTTTATGAATATTTCGCTATTAGCCCATGTTGCCTTGCCAGACGCAAACACTTTATCCGAATATTCTTTGTTTGTTTTGTCAGCAGTAAACAGACCGCGAACCAGAACCAAGTTTCCAGCCAATGTTTCTTTTGGGAACGCTTTTTCATAATTAGCAAGTCTTTGCTCTATAATTGGCTTCACAGAATCTATGTTTTCTTGTAATACAAGACCATCAGAAACCAACTTGTCGGCAAACTTGTTTATCGCCTTAACTCTTGCTGTTTTACTTGTGGATTTAATCGGCGCTTCTTCTGCAACCTCCGTCTGTATCGTCGCAGGAGCGTTTGCACCCTCCGGTAATGATACTTCCTTGCTTTGCACAGCAACAGGCTCCACGCTCGTTCCAGACGGCTCTGCGGTGGCTTGCGGCACATATCTTTCGCTTAACGTTTCCGCGATAGGTTTTGGTTCTGTTTTTATTGTCGTGTCAATTGCAGGATTCTGACTTATCTCGACAACTCTGTCTGCAACTTCTTGTTTTATCTCATCATAATTAAGCGGATCTTCACCATCCTCTTTCATAGCCACTTCTAATTCAATTGTTTCTGGCGTTCCAATATCGCCAACTTTTGCGTTTTTATATTTGTTGGTTACTGTTTTTGTGTTTACGTATCCTGCCGTACCGGTCACTCCTGACATAACGGAACCCATAACAAATCCACCAAAAGCCGCCCCAGCAAGACCTTCAAGACTGATAAGTGCATCATCTTCCTTTATCCCGATTAAAGACGCAGACTTATCAGTTGTAAATTTAGCAAGTATTCCCTGTCCAATGCTAGACAAAATTTCTTCGGCCGCTTCCTGTCCACCCTGTGCCACAATAAATTTAGCAAGACCTTTTACGGATGACAATGCTAACTGCGCTGTAGTACCGCCAGCTGGAAATATCGCTTCCGTTCCAGCTTCGATTAAAGCCGCACCAGAAGCATAAATGCGAATCTGATCCTCTATTTCAGGAGTTATTTCAATACCCTGCGCTTGCAACTGTGCTATCTTTTGCTTTATGGATTGTGTTTCTTGAACACCGTAGTTCATGAAAAAACCGAGTACATGTATTCTCGCCGCGCCTGAATATGATAATGACTCAACATCACCTGCTATTTTCTGGACAGCCCAACTTTCGTTGCCAACATCTGCAAGCATCCCTAGTTTTTGAACTTTTGGTTCAGTATACTTTTCTACCGCTTTTCTTGCGGCAGTAAGTTTTGGCGTTCCGGCATCGTATTCAGTATCCGATTTTATCTTAAACTCTGTTCTTCGGTCAAGATTGCCTAATGTATCCGCAAGATACCTATTTGCCGCTTGCTGTTCAGGAAGGCTTTTGGCACTAGACTTCATGCTTTTATATGTGTTGAGAATCGCTTGCCTTTCAGGATCTTCGGATTTCAGCGTTATTTGCTCTACAGATGAAGCCAGTCCTTTTTTGCCTTGCTGTGCCAGAGATAATACCCAGTCACTAAATGATTGAACATATTCCGTAACGCCTTTTAATGCTGAATAACCTAATGCCCTGCCAACTCCACCAACTTCTTGCCCAAGATCAGCTGTTACAGTTGCACCCGTAAACCTAGTTGTGTTTTGTGGTTGATACTTAGACAACACACTCCCAGTTATACTTGAAGTAACACTTTTCGTTAAAGGCAGATTATAACTAGACATTGGCACTCCAGTAATTGTTTCGCCTTGAGGAACATATTTTGCAAATATAGAATTAGTCGATAATAGTGATTTACCGCTTCTTTCAGATTGCAGTTTTTCCATTTCGTTTTTAAGTATCATTTGCTAATCCGCCTCGGCTTTTGCTTTTGCAACTTCTTCTTCTTTAATTTTGGTGTCAATATATGTCAATAGTTTATTATAATTGTCCGAACCCATGCTGGAAAGCAAATCATCGCCCATGCCGGTAAGTTGACTAGCAATATATGTCCAATCTTCTCCAGAAGCATGTCTGGAAAGAGCGAAATTGTAAGCTTCGCTATATGCTGTGCTATAAGACGCTCCGGTATTATCTGCCTGGAAACCAGTCATGGCATCCAAATACGTTTGAGCATCACCAACTTGTTTGGCATATGCAGCTATATTTGCAGCTTGAGAATTTAGATTATACAATGATTGCTCTATTCTATTCCCATACTGCGAAGAAGGTTCTGCGCCAAGCGGAACATTGAAATAATTGGCAATCTCATAATCAGCAAGACCATCATTCTGCCACTTTTCTTTCATATCCTGCCATTCATTGTAAGCGACTCTATATTCTGCTTCCATCATATTAAGTTTTGTTTGTGCTTGCGCCTGCTCTTTTGACGCTTTAGCCGCTTCTCTATTATACGCAGCATTTGCCTGAGATATTGCCAACTGCTTTTTTTGTATCGAAAAAGAATTGGCCGCATCCTGTCTATCTGCTTGAAATTTTGCATTAGTCCAATATTCTTCCCTTTCGGCTTGCTTTTCGGAAAATGCTAATTGTGCAAGTTGATAGGACTGATTAAATGCTTCTTTCTTCTGGTTGAACTCAAACTCTGATATTTGCATGTTTTGATTCCATGCAGTATTCTCACGATCAGTCTGTGCAGAATAGATTTGAAGTTCTTTCTGCCACAATTTGTCCTGACGATCATATTCCATCTGAGCCATTTGCATATTAAAGTTTCTATCTTGGGTAAACATATCGTAGGCTTGTTTTCTAAACTCGCTTTGCAACGTAGTAAGTCCAGACTGTAAAGCAGACGAAGTTACACTGGAATATAATCCACCTCTACCTACCATCATATTAGTAACCTGCTGTTCCATTTGAGAAGCCGCAAGTTGATAATCCGGATCGCTTGCAGGATTATAAGCGAACTGCATTGTTGTTAATTTATCCATATATGGGTTTGTTTGTGCTTTTATATTATTTGCAAGATCCTGCAACATTTTAGCAGACTGTGAAGTATCTTCCGTAGCTGTAGATGCAACAGGCGTAACTCCAACAACAGTAGGTGTAATTGTTTGCGCGGTTTCTGCACTAACAGTAGGCGTAATAGTAGAACCGGTAGTCTGTGTTCCACCACCTGTTCCAGTTTTAGCAGTTGTCCCAGTAGATGTTTTCTTGACAGGCGTTTCAGTAGGCTTTGCCACTTCCTGAACCTGTTGCTTGGCTAGTTCCTCCTGTTGTTTTTGCGCTTCTTGTGCGGCGGCGATCTCATCAGCGGTAATATCTACATATGGTGTCTGCGGTTGTGTTGCCGGAACAACCGGAGCAACCGGCGGTGGAAGATTTGCAGGAGTAGTTACAACTGGAGGAGTACCAACCGCACCAGAAGCAACCGCACCTGTAAATTGCGTGGCAGGATTAGTAATCGTATTTGTATGAGTAGTTGACACAGCTGGCTGTACGCCAGATATTTGCTGTTGCATAATTGCAGATGTGGGAT
>Ga0172381_10006437_pt1 | contig 11741 bp, 14 predicted proteins | sample Leawel6488metaG_FD_119754 | JGI IMG/M metagenome (GOLD analysis project Ga0172381, IMG submission 119754) | Leachate microbial communities from a municipal landfill in Southern Ontario, Canada - Leachate well 64-88 metaG | ecosystem: Engineered > Solid waste > Landfill > Unclassified | place... | reverse complement strand
GCCGAGTTTGTTTGAACCGTCGTCGTTGTGCTAGTCCACGAATTTATCTGCGTGTCTGATACGAATCTATCTGTAGTAGTTTCGAGAATCTTTGAAGTTGGAAGAGTTGGAATGTCTCCTGATGTCAGAGTAGTTCCCGCCGTGACTTGTCCATATGCGTTGGTTGTTACTTTTGTATATATTCCGGCAGTTCCAGTCGTCGATAAGGAAAGAGTCGGAGATGCGGAAAGATATCCACCACCACTCAACCCAACACCTGCAATTATTTGTAATACTCCTCCTAGTTTAGTGTTCATTTGAGTTTGTATATTTGCACTTGTTCCAGACAAATAACCCAAGGTTGTACTTGTTATACTGCTCTCTGTTATAATATTTGAATCTGAAATCAATACCTTATTCCCAGACAACGTATTTGATGCAATTGTTGATGTTGTAAGCATTGGTGTAGAAAATTGAACACTCGTCCCATCATCTATTATAGAAGAATTTCCAACCGTTCCGGATGTTACGAATTTCGCTATTTTATTAACCGTTCCAGCTCCCATTCCCGATAGAGATTGGACTTTTAATTGCTCTATTTGATTTTGGATGTTGGCGGAAACTCCATTTAAATATTCAAATTCTGTACTGGCTATATTTCCTGAGCCAATCTTTGTAGCCGGTATTTGTGGAATATCTGCTGATGTTATATTTCCACCCGAAGTAACTCTTCCATACACATCTGTTCTAACTTTTGTATACGTCCCCGATGTCCCTGTTGTTGATAGTGATAACGTTCTATTAGCCGAAAGAGTTCCACCTCCAGTTAATCCGGACCCAGCCGAAACAATAATTGTTTTGTCGGTTTTTGTTGCTGATAGATTTGATAACTGTGTCTGTGCATTTGCTGATAAAGAATTTACATAATTGTATGTTGTAGCAGATAAGTGATAATATTCAGATAATGTTGAACTACCCCCTTGTATACCCACCAAATCATTATGGTTGCTTACTCCTCCGGATGCCGCAAAATCAACAAATATTGATTCGACAACACCCGAAGCTGCTCCTTTTTGAATAATAGCGCGACCAATTAGCAAACAATGATGCTGAACAATATTAGGGACCGATGGAACCAACTCAAGTTTAGCGCCATCTAAACCATTATATTGATTTGTTCCATAAACCAAAAATATTTCTTTTTCATCTCCTATTGATCTATAAATCCAACGAACAGCATATTTATTGTTGTCTAGTGTTACAAGATCCACCCCATTATCATATCTTAAATTATCATACGAACCCGATGTTCTGTTATATGCCCAATTTTCCGAACTATGATAAACTTCTGTAATGTAATCCGTCGCAGAATCAAACGGCAATATGTTGTAAGGAATGGTTCCAGCAAATACAACAGCGGATGTAACTGCGATATTCCGCGTTGGATATTCCGAAATCATCAATCCACCATCTATACTTCTCTTATATGGTTCTGTTGATGTTAATGCAAAATCTATTTTCGTTGCTAATCCAACACCCTTACTGTCGTGACATATTCCGTGAATATTTCCATTTACATTCCAAAAAACATAACAAGCAACAATGTTTGATTGATTTATTAGATGTTTGTTTGATTCTATTTTTAATTCCGGCGAACCATTATTCCAATCAACAACTACGTATTGATCTACACCCCCCGACAAGATCGGAAGAGTTTTAGCAGCAACCGTTGCTCTGTGGATGACCCCTTGAAATGTGGGATTGTCGTAAATATGAACTTCAAATGATGGAATATATATAGAATCAGAATATCTAATTTCTTCCGGAGGATCGATCGCTCCTGTTGATACTGGAGTTATTGGATATTTTCTTCCGTACTCATCAACAATATATGCTACGTTATCTGTCTGGAAATTTAAATGAGAAAATCCAATATCGGAAGCCGCAGATGTGTCTTTTCGCTTTAATGATAAACTACCATTCTTAAATCCAGCCATTAACGTAATCTCCAGAAGGACGCCCGAGGGCCATTACCAGAGTATTTAGTTAATTTTATTTTTCGTAAACTCCTGCTTCCATTCTTTCTAATAATGAATAATATCCATCATTATTTCCTGTTCCTGGAATTTCTGTTAAATGATCTTTAGCAATTCTTTCGGCAATTATTGGATCGTCCGTATGTTCCATCTCTACTTTAATACCCATTTTTAATTCTTTGGCATCTATATTCTTCTTACCGCTTTTGTTATATTTTCCTTTATTAAAAAACGAAGTCAACAATCCATAGATAATATTCTCAAATTCGTGAGCATCTATTCCCAGCTTTTCTGCTAGTGCGTGAACATCCGTGTCTTCTACTTTTGATTTTGTGGCGAATAGTTCAACAACCGCTTCTTTTGGACTTCTCTCTTTTGCTTCTTTTAGATATTGTTTAAAATTCATGCGTCTAACCCCGACTTAGTAATTCCCAATCGTTTCTCAACATATTCGACTGTCTTTTCTATTATTTCTTCAGGAGATTCGTATCTGGTTCTAAAGTAATCCAAATACTCATCTAAAATATTTTCATGTTCCACTAATCCATTAATTTTATCAACAATTGCTTTGATTCTTTTAGCCAGTTTCTTTTCGTCTGTATCCTGAGACTCGTCTTCAGATTTCTTATAAACTTTTCTAATATCTTTCTTTGGTAATCTTCTGATAGGATCACCAATTTTTGAATAATACTGATACGCCCCCATGGAAGTAGTGTTAATAGCTGGAACGCTCGTAACATCTCCAGAATCACCAACATCTCCACCAGCGTCTCCACCACCATCATCTTCTTTTACAACATTTGGTTCATCTATCTTAAGAATCTTTTTCAAAACAGCAACAACCAACGCATAAAATCTATCAGAATCTTCTTCGGGTGTTAGTTCATACTTCTTCTTAACCAGCTTTTCCGACTTGTTCCAAAGCTTCTCAACCTTCTTTACTGTAGTATCCGCTTTCTTAGCAAACGACCGCATTATAGGATTTGGCATTTTTATTCTCCCACCTTAACATATTTTATCATTTCATCACCCAGCAACTCGCCATACGTATAATCACTTGGAGGATTTGCTGAAACATCCATCCCCGAAGTAGAATATCTCTCAACATTTACACCATCGTTATTATACCAGTAATTTGTTTTTATATATTTAATTATATAGCTTTGTGAGACGGGACGATACATATATCCATCCACCGCGAAAGTCATCGTAGAATTAATGTAGCGGCTATCCTCTTCACTCATTTCCTGTGGATAGTCGTAAGAAACGTCCCCCATCTGAACTTTCATATTTCTCTCAATATTCAAAAACGAAAATTCCTTCACTCTCAAATGTAACGAAGGATTGAACGCTGGTAAGATGTTTTCAAGAATCTGAGAATTGTCGCTCATTGATTCTGTTTTTACCTGAACCGTGAATGTAAATGTGTATGGAACTGGTTGAACATCGCTCCAAAATTGGTCATGCGCGGATAATAAAGCTTGGTCATAAAATTGCCGAAGTTCTGTTACGCCGGTTGCCCTATCCGAATCGTATGAAATTCCCGTTAATTCAACCAAGATCGATGGAAATGATGGATAATATTTCTTACCCGATTCTCTCTGAACTTGAAATAAATAATATTTTTCGGCAGGGCCAAATTTAACAGGAACATCTATTATCTTTACAACATTTCCTAAAGAATCATACCTGTAGCATTTGATTGAATTAAACATATCCAACAAAGCTATTGTGATATTTCTGATTTCGTTCTTGTAAAAATATTGTTCTAACATATTTTACTTCACCTTCAATATTTCTAATAATTGAGAACGAATGAAACGAATTTCTGAAATCTGCTTCTCAAATTGTTCTAAATCAGTTGTGTCTATTTCCGAAATCTTTTCTGAAATGATTTGATTTGATTCTTCTAACAATCCCCGAACCTCTTCCGTCAATTCAGAAACGAAAAGAGAATCTCGACTTAACGAAGATTCTCCTAATAGATATAAAGTTTTAGAATAGTTCTTCATCAAACTATTTATTAAACAAATTAAATCTCTGGTTCCGGTTCCTCAACAGGAATTTCCTTCTCGGCCTTCTTAGCCTCCTTCTCTTGTTCCCTCTTCATTCTCTCCGAAACATTCTTCGCCAAAGCTCCAACTTTCTTCTCAATGATGTCTCTAAGATTGTCAGCAATAGTTTTCATAGACTTTCTTTCCTCATCTGTAAAAACCTTGTCTTTGTTCTTGGATGATTCATTGGCAGCATTTATCTTCTTGCGAATGTCAATCAAAGCCCGAGAAACGTCGCCAGAAGCATTCAAATTTCCTTTTACACTCATAGCCGAAAAAATATCAGCAAACCGAGAAATGATCTCCTCAAAGTCCGACAAAACATCGGCGGCATTGTTAAAAGCTAAATCCGAAACATCTTCAGCTTCATTCAACTTCTCTTCAATATATTCCTTAAAATCCATTTTAGTTTTCTCCATATATACATCTATTTAGAATAATAACGAAGCATGAGCAGCCATGTCAGAAGTGGAAGAATCAGCTTTATTTCCATCCGGATTTCCCGCAGAAGGTGGAACGTATGCTGACTTTTCCGGCAGTCCTTCCAAAATTAATAATGCGTGAGATGTACTATCAATATTCTCTGTTTTAGTCTCTACCATCTCGCGTAAAGAACTCTTCTCTCCCTTTTTCTTAAACTTAGAAACTTCACTCAAAAGCTCACCGACCAAATTCAATGTATCTCTATCACCATTCTTGGCAAGCTTCGCAACAATTCCTTCAATCTTTTCAATATCCATTCAAATTATCCTTTCTTAAGTGTTTGTCCAGTTGTTAAATGGGTCTTTAGGAGCACACTCAGTTAGAGCCGGAGTATATAAAATCCCATCTTTGTTGTTATTTATCCACGAACCAATGTTAAATAAATCGCTCTGGTCAACGTAACTCGGCAAACTTCCCATGTCAGCAGAAGTCGCAGGATTAACCGTTTGATGCTTGTCTACATATACCCTAACTGTTAAATCCCAACTATGCTTTGCTTGAAGGAATTGTTCTTCTTCAGCTTTTACAGATAATATTTCATAGTAAACATCATTATATTGACTCTTAATCAAATCACCAATCTTTGGCAAATACGAACCAGATGCTGCGGCAAAATGCCTCTTGGAAATGAAAATGTGAAACTTGTCAACCCACAATTGACCCTGAGTTGAAAATGATTTTGTTTCTCGCGGGAGATCAAAATAAACCATTACCTCAAAAGAACGCTCAATCTGCTGAGACATGTCCTCTCCGAAAACTTTATCATATGATGTGTTAATGGAAACGGGAAAGAAATGACAGCAAACGCCAAAATTATTAAATGCTTCTGTAACTAATAAATCATACAACTTGCGCTCATTATCATATGCAGATGAAAAATGATTGAACTGCCAAATTGGATCTATTCTTGGAAAATCAGAAAAGTTGGGCATATTTTCCCTCTCTCCTTAAATCACTTATACGCAAAGTATCAAATTCTTTAGTAATATTAAATTGTTCACATATTTGTAGTAATTTATCATTTTTTTCTATAAGACTCCACACAATTCTATCATTTTTTTCACCATTTTGTTTTTGTGAAATCCATCTAAGATTTTCAACACAATAACATAATCTAACATGTTCTTCATTACGTAAATCAAAAACAGCCACGGGAATTATGTGATCTAATTGATAATGCTTATATGGTCTAGTTCCAATATTATTGATAATGTGTTGTATATCTATACCATATTCTTTACATATTTTATTTTTAGTAGCGTCTTGAGAATTAAAAGCCCCTCTGACATTTCTATGTATAATCATCTTAGCACAATATATCGGATCTTCCAACATGCGGTTTTTGTTTTTTTCTGTTTCTTTTGTTCTATCTCTTTTTTTCGTTCGTTTTTTTTCTTTACACGTTTTACATATATTCTCAAACCCATCTAAATAATTATTACTTCTTTTAAAATACAAAATTAATTTTGTTTCATTACATTCCTTACATTCTTTATGTATTATTTTGACAGACATTGTTTTATTTTTGTTAGAAATTCTCTCCAATCTTAAATTTCTTATTATTCCCGAACAATGTTTACATATTTTTGATTTTTTTCGAAAATCATCTAGCGTATATGATTTTGAACACTCTGTGCAAAATTTTCTGTCCAGATCAGTTTTTGTATTCTTTTTATAATTTTTATTTTTATATTTTTTATTGGTCTTATATAAACACGATTTACAATAACATGTTAATCCATCCGAAGTTTGGTTGTTTTTTATAAATTCATTTTGTTTTTTTATAGTATGACATGAATGACAAAATTTATATCCAGGGTCAACAACCGGGATATTATTTTTAATCAGACGTTTATTACTTAATCGCATTTCATATTCGTTACAACAATCATCACACCAATCTAAAATTCTATTATTTATTTTTTTGAATAATGAAATATCTTTGATGTTATCACATTTTCTACATTGTTTACACATATTTACTCTATCCCACCATCATTATTGGACTATCACCTTCAAGGCGCATATTTTCCAAAGCTTCTTTTTCTTCATCAATTCCTTGTTGACGAATATCCGATCCTGTCAAATTTCCTTGCCCCGGTAACGAAATTGAATATTTACCAAGCGTATTTCCCCATATTTTCTTAACTTTAGCAATTACAAGTTGTTTTACCAAAGGGTGGTTATATAAATTTATAGCACTTTCTTTTTTGAAAACCATTAACACTCCAACATCATCTTGATTTGGTGTTGGTCTAATTTTCAATCTTTGCGAGCCTGTGTCGAAATCGCAAACATATTTTCTCTGAAACATTTCTTGAATTTCTGACAAGTACATCATCTGAATCATGTAATTCCCAAGAACACCTGATCCGCCTAAATTAGCAACACCACCGTTTACCGTGGCTCCAGTCATCGCCCCATTCTGAAATTGGTTATAAAGTAGCATATGGGTAGGAGAAAATAATGTGTTGATATTATATATTTGATTTGTCAGTTGAATGTCAAGAACAGCATCAATATCCATTCCTGATAAATCATACGCAGAAACATTCGCACTCAAACTAATTGCCAATACATCTCTAACAGAACCTTCTCCGATATTATATCTTTGAAATTGCTGTATAGAGTCATATATACAATCTGAAATATTCACATCAGCAACTTCAACGTTTATAACAGGATTGCCAAGCATCCTACGAACATAACTAATAAATTCCGCTTCGTTTGTTATCAATCCCATTTTTCAACATCTCCTTAAAATTTCAAATCTTTAAATTTGGCGTCGTTCTCTTTCTTCTTTTGTCGTTGAATTTTTCTTTTTTCGGCAGCACTAACATCTTCATAAACCTTTGGACGACCCTTCTTTCCTTTTTCCTTTTTCTCTTCTTCAACAACCAGAACGTTTTCTTCCGGCTTTTTCACTTCCACAACGCTTTCAACAAATAGACCATCTTTTGAATTGTCTTCCGAAAATAAATCTAATTGTTCTAAACTATCTGGGTGAGATATATCAGAACTCATGTTAAACTCCGAAACAATTTCACTCTGAATATCCTCTACAAATAATTCTGTATCAACCGCTTCGGTAACAACAGGCTTCAAATAATTGTAATATAACTTTCCTAAAGCCTCCGGCAAATCCATTATCTCACCAGGAAGCAAAATCTTCATCTCTCCAGTCAAATTATTCATCAACTCAATAGGATGAACCCTAACATTTTCAAATAGCATTCGCGTGCCTTTCTATTTCATTTATTCTTTTTTCTATCAATTCCGCTTCTGTCTTTGTAAATCTGTCTAAATTGTCCTTGATATGTTCAATGGCTAAAGAATATTTATCAAACTTCCAACACTCATACCAAAGCGAGAGAAACTTCTTACGTGAAATTTCCGACTTCATTTCAGTAGCCAATGTTCCAAAGTCCCGAAGAAATTTCTTAATGTCGTAAACCTTCGGAGTAGATTTTGGAAATTTTGTTGGAGTTGTTTTGGAATTTGGGTTAGAATTGGTTTTAGTATATCCATGAGAAATTCTCCCAAATCGCTTTCTCTCTTCTTCTGTTGGTTGGTATAAATCGTCCATGAAGGTATTTATTGAAATTGAGCGTTACACTTCTTCTTTCTTAACTCTCAATAACTCACCCTCAACGTAAGAATCTAAATCCAAACCAATCTCTAAACAAATCCATTCTAAATTGTGAGAACGAATTAAAGATGGGTAGATTTTATCTTGCTTTGATTCATTTTCTATTTCCGATAACCATCTTAAATTGGTTGGATGAAAACACAAAGCAGGATGTTCTGGATTGGTAAAATCAAAAGCACGGCATGGGATGATGTGGTCAATGGATGGTTGGAGTATTCCTTCTGGAGAAGTTCCTAAATGAGAAATACAATCTGACCAATTAACACCATAGTCTTTAGCTGGTTGATTTTTCTTTCTATTCATAATTGTCCACAGACGGCAGCGAAGATTCCTACGCAATCTAAATTCGGGGTCGGTTTTTATTCTCATTTTTACACGATCATTTTTATGTTTCTTAGTTTTTTGATGATATTCGGCGTTCTTTTTACTTATTTCTTCTTTATTCTTACACTTATATTCTTTTCTTGTTTTTCTTATAAGTTCTTTATTTTCGTTATTATATTTCTTAGAATATTCTCTTCGTTCTTCTTTATGTTCTTTTACGTATAATCTACCTCGCTCCTTATTACAAAATTTACACTTAGCATCTATTCCAAATAATTTAGAACCATCATTACATTTGTAAAATTCATCAACTTCTTTTAATTGACCGCAGATAGAACAATACTTATGGGTTGGCTCAATACCTTCATCCAAATACTTTTGACGCAATTCTCTATTTAATCTTCTAACAACTTTATTCTGACCCATGCGAGACTCCTTCTAATCTCATATTATCGCCGGAAAAATTAAATGTTAAAATAAAAAAGGAGAGACATTTGAAAATGCCTCCCCTTTAGTTTTTGTTTTCTACACTAAGGTTTAACTATTACGCTCCAAGAACTTTGTCAAGATTGGAAACGGTAGCTACGCGGTAGTAACGACCAGAACCCAAAAGGGAATCAGTAATGGCAAAACGACTCATTACACCGATATTCACTCCGAAATTATTGGGATCCACTGCTCTATTAAATAATCCAGTTATGTATGGGCTGTAGACAAGTCCACAATCTGAAATTCCTGGACCTTTATAACCGACTAAACAATAATCAGAAGGTGCAAACGCATCTCTATAAACTTTGATAACCCCGTTAATGGTTCCAACCTCTGCGAGAGTGTGAGATGAATTTACATCTGCGGTATTTGCTGTGAACTGTGGTCCAGCAGCCATGAGAGCGGTAGCAACGCGAGGAGATACAATTGCGAAATTACCTGCACCTCTGAAGGTAGCTGTAGCAATATCGTTAGCAAGCTTAACAATTAGATTTACGAGGTTCGAGAACTTTTCCTGAGACCAGCGACCATCGGAAGCGGAAACATCAAAAGATACGGGAGCGGCTCCACCATTCGAAGTATTGACAGCGGCCTGGATCATACGACCAAGGATTTCGCGGTCAAGTTCGGCAGTGATTTCGTAGTTCAGAATGTTCAACATCTCTCTCTCAATCTCAATACCCTGCATAGCCTTTAGGTCTTGAGCTGATTCGAGTGAGAAGGAAGCGCCGAGCTTACGGGTCTTAGCTTCAATAGCAACCTTATCAAGGAATAGCTTCATTGAAGGCATTGTCTTAGCGCCGATGCTCCAAGCTTCAGCGGTGGAAGTGGTAGCTCCGGTTCCAAACTGACCTGCGGTAGCGGTAGTTGAGAAGTTGTAGATTGCGGAAAGAGCGGTTGTGAGAGCTGAGTTAGGGGTAGAACCAGTATAACCCGAATATTCGCCAACCTTACGGAAACCAGCTTCATACTGATCGGATCCGCCGTTAAAAGCGGTTAGTCCGGCGGTCGCTCCGGTAGGAGGAACGCCAGCGACATCGTAAGCATAACGGAGCGCATAAGCGAGACCGAGAGGCGAATTAAGAGCCTGAACACCAACGACCTTATGAGCGAAAAGGTCTGGGAAGGAACGGCGAACGAGAGCAAGAGCGATAGGGCTGAACTTAGCGCCCTCACCAGAGTTCGAACCGAAGTTAGAAGTAGTGATGGTATCTTCGTTTAGTTCCTTACGAATGTCCATGCGCTCCTGGTTTTCCAGAAGGACGGCCATATTCTCGCGAACATCACCCTCAAGAATATTAGAAACTGAGAGCTTTCCAGGGGCCTTAACCCACTTTTCATATGCAGATTTGCGATCAAAATTTTCCATTTTAAAAATCTCCTTTAATGGTAAAAGTATTTATATTTTTTACCGAAATATTTTTTTCTTAGTGTTCCAGTAGATAATTGACGTTCTTGAACTTGATTTCGTCATTATCTTCTTTCTTATCTACAACGACAGTTTCGTTAATTTCATCGACATGTCCGGCGAAAACGTCTGTATTATCTTTTTCATCTAACTCGTCATTCTTGTAGAAAGTATCTTCGGATTCTGTGATAATATCTACAACTGTGTCGATCTTTGAAGAAACCTCATCAAATCCTTTTCCTTCGAGCATGACCATAACGCGATCCTTTTGGGATTCTGTGAGTCCTTCGGTCTTTGTAGCAATTAGGAGTCCGGTTTGAAGCTTCTCAATCTTCTCAGCCATGGTAATCTTTTCTGACATTGTTTCGTTTAGCTTTGTCTTGAGAGTTTCAGCTTCAGACTTAGCGGATTCAACGATACTCTTTCCTTCAGAGTCGAGGGAAACAAACTTGGATTCAAATAGAGACTGGATTCCGACGATAATTGGAGCGTAGGTTTCATTGATTGCGACGGATTCGAGGAGTTCGTCGGAAATCTTTGAAGTGATTTCGAGATCGAGGAACTTGTCGAGCTTGTCAACAACGTTCTCTTCGAGGGACTGAATCTTTTCGGAATACTCTTCCTCGAGTTGGGTCTTGATTTCCGAAACTTTCTCTTCTACTTCTTTAGCGACATAGCCTTCTGCCATTTCCTGAATCTTTTCAATAGCGGTTTCCTTGAAAAGTTCGGTTTTGCGGTCATACTCTTCTTGGAGTTCGGTTGCCTTAGTAGCAAGAGCGGTTTCGATTTCCTGTTTAGTATACTGTTCGGCAAGAGTTTCGAGTTCTGTTTTGACTTCTTCAACGATCAGATCGGCGCGAGTCTTAGCCTTCTCTTCGATTAGCTTAGTGATAGACTCTTCAAGCTGGACGAAATCTTCAGCCGAAAGAGAGTCCTTAAATTTTTCTAGTACGTTCATTTCATTAACCTCCGTAATGGTTATAATTATTTAGGAATTGGTGTATTTATATTTTAGGAGTTTTTGGGATTTCTTGGTGGAATGAAATGAAAAAAGCCAATCTCTTTTATGAAATTTTAAGAAAATAAAAAAGCCCTCACTTTTTATGAGAGATTTTAAAAGAAATGTAAAGAATGAATTAAATCTTACGACGTAGCTGAGAAATGAAATTAGAAAGGTCTTCTGCTAATTGACGAGAACCATGTTTAGCGAGATCCTTTTCTAGATTTTCTACGGCAATTTCGACGATATCGCCATGCTCATTTATGATATATTCTGCATGTTCTTGTATTTTTGATACAAAAGCGTTTGGTGAGCTTGG
>Ga0172381_10006436_pt1 | contig 11743 bp, 7 predicted proteins | sample Leawel6488metaG_FD_119754 | JGI IMG/M metagenome (GOLD analysis project Ga0172381, IMG submission 119754) | Leachate microbial communities from a municipal landfill in Southern Ontario, Canada - Leachate well 64-88 metaG | ecosystem: Engineered > Solid waste > Landfill > Unclassified | place... | reverse complement strand
GTTGTTTTTAAAAATAGAGATCTTTTGATTATAGACAAACCATCGGGAATTGTTGTCAACCACTCTAAAACCACTATTGGTATAAAAACTATTCAAGACCAAATAATTAACAGTAATTTGGTTGCATTTGGGGCAGGGGAGTATGAGGTAAGAGCAGGCTTAATACATCGATTGGATAAAGACACCTCTGGACTATTGATGATTGCTAGAAATCAAGAAGCTTATGAATACTTCAAGCGCAAGTTAAAAGCGCGACAAATTAAAAAGCATTATCTAGCCTTAGTGTGGGGAGAACTTCCGAGGGAAGGCAAAATTAATTTTCCTCTTTCAAAAATATTTTCTTCTCGAGGTATGCCTATCAGGGTAGATAGCAAGGGTAAAGACGCTTTAACGCTATATAAGCTTAAAAGATTGTATAAATTTGGCAACAATCATCTGAGTTTAACTGATATCGAAATAAAAACCGGTCGAACTCATCAAATTAGAGCTCATATGTATTATTTAGGGTTTCCCTTATTCGGTGATAAGATTTATACTAGAAATAAGAAAGACGAGAAAAGAATTATCAGCAATCCGAGATTGTTTTTGCATGCTTATAAACTTGTTGTGCCCATGCCTAATAATCGAGGAAAAGGATTTAAACACAATAAGGTAATCAGATTAGATTTACCCGATGATTTAAGACTTACATTAAAGAAAGTAAAAGAATATGGATACCAGGAGATCAAAAAAGAATAAGCCATCTTCACAGGCAAGAAGAGTTAAGATCATTATCATTTTAATTTTTCTTCTTTTGTTTTTTTTGGGAGGAGTGAGGAATGTTTATAAACAATGGAATAAGGCATGGAATCAGCAGACCTCTGTTAATCTTCTTTTGGTTGATGGCCAAGGTCATTTGTTAACCATATTCCCTAAAGAAAAGAAGGTTGTGAGCTGGTCTTTTCCCGATAATTGGTATTTAGATACTTTTGGAGGATACGGAAGGTTTTCAATTTCGGGAGTAGCAAAATTTGCGAAAAATGAAGAAAGAATTGATATTTTATCTAATTCTGTGATGATGGATTTGCAGCTTCCTATTGACTATATTTTACAGTTAGACAAAGGGCGTTCATGTGAAGTGGGGAAAGTAAGAGATTGTGTAATTTCTGCTCTTTGGTATCAGGGGGTGTTAAATAGGGGAGAGTTTAATAAGGGAGATAAAATGGATTTTCTTAAAATGGCTTTAGTCTTAAGACAGGGAGGTTTAGTTTGGGAGGAAAAAGATGCTAAAAAAGAAGGATTACTTGTATTTGACACAACTTTAGATGAAAAAGACATTTATCTAACCATCAATCAGAAAATTGATGATTTAGCGGTTAATTATTTTGTTGATCCCGATATAAGAAGTGAGGGTCTTAATCTGGGTATTTATAACTACTCAAGCCAGCAGGGCCTTGGGAGTAATTTGGGGAAGGTGTGGGAGCATTCAGGCGCATTGGTAGTTGAGGTTAAAAGCATAGACGAGCCTTTAGAGTCATGTTTAATCGAAGTGGAAGATGAGCAGATTTTAGAGAGTAAAACATTTTTGAGAATCTCTCAAAACCTTAACTGTCAGGTTCGGGTAGGTGAGAGCGATTTTTCTGTGACGGATATTAATATTCGTGTAGGGTCAAGTTGGATAAATTAAATATCCAAACTTGTTTTCGATATATATTGAGGTTAAAATAGCATTATCATGTCAGGTCATTCCAAGTGGGCAAATATCAAACGCCGAAAAGAAAGTCAGGATCAAAAAAAAGGACAAACATTCAGTAAACTGGCAAAAGCTATTCAAATGGCAGTTAAAGAAGGTGGTTCTGCCAGTCCCGAGGCCAATGCTCGATTGAAAATGATTATTGATCAAGCAAGAAATTCGGATATGCCTAAGGAAAATATCAATAGGGCAATCGATAATGCTATAAATAAGACCGAAGCCATTGAGGGCCTAAGTTTGGAAGGGTATGGACCATTCGGTGTGGCTGTAATTGTCAGTTGTGCTACGGATAACCGCCAAAGAACAATTCAGGAAATTAAAAGTATTTTTACAAGAAATGGTGGCAATTTAGCTGAGCCTGGTTCTGTAGCTTTTCAGTTTGATAGAACTGGATTGGTTGAAACCGGATTGCTAAACGAGGATAATTTACTTGAGTTATTGGATATTGCTCAGGATTTTGAGCAGAGTGATGACTCAACCTATTTTTATCTTCCTCCGGAAAAGATCGAGGGGTTAAAACAAAAACTTGAAAATATGAAGATTAAGATTGATTATTCAGGAATAGTAATGAAACCGAAAAATCTTATGACTTTAGATGAAGCAAAAGTGGGGAAAACCCTGGCCTTTTTGGAAGAACTTGAAGATCATGAGGATGTCCAAGATGTTTATAGCAACGTCAATACGGAGATGGCCTGATGAGTAAGCAAAAAAAATTTTTATTATCTTCTTTGCTGTTAACTCTAGTATTTGCTTTTACCCGTTTTTTTAATTTCTTACCGCTGAATAATATTTGGCTAAGTTCTATCTTTATCATGACCGTTGCTTCTCTGATTCTCTTTTTTGTCTTTTATTCCACCGTCTCATCTATTAAGAGATTATTTTTACTTCTCCTGTTGCCACTTTCGTTATTGCTGTCGGCAAACTTTTTCTATACTTTGCTCCCAAGAGCCACTCTATGGAGGATTATTTTACATTTTTTCCTTTTTGGGGGGATTTATACTTCGGTCTTGGTAGCCAATATTTTTTTGGTTTCTCTAGAGTTTAAGACAGTACCATTATATAGAGCTGCTTTTACTGTTGGTTTTATAGTCATTTTGTTTGAACTTTTTCTCTTTTATAATTTTATCTTTTCTTTTAAGTTTTTTCCCTGGATAAACATGCTTTTGGTTTTTGTTTCATCATTTTTTTTGCTTTTTTATCTATACTGGACTGCGGCTATATCCGAAAGGGAAGTGGAGTATAAAAAACTGTTAAACTTTGGACTTATCAGCAGTCTATTTTTAGCCCAGATGGGCTTTGCCATATCTTTTTGGCCTATTAATGTTGGCTTAGCATCTCTGTATTTAGTAGGATTTGCTTATGTATTGGGAGGTATGATCCAAGCGGAAATTAAGGGAAGGTTATTCCGAAGAACTTTCTTTGAATACTTCTGGGTAGGAGCGGGTTCGATAGTGGCTTTGCTATTCTTAACCTTTTTAATGAATTAAAATACACTCCCTTAAACCTACAGTTAATTTATTTTATATTATAATTATTGTTGCGAAAAATATTTTTTTGTGGGTATATTAATGGGGAAGAGGGGAGAGTCAAAAGAGTCTTTGTCCTATAGTGTTACTGATATTAATTATAGGACACTGGTCTTTTCACGAATATTATAGGACTCATTTCACGAAAATAACAACTTAGCAACCAAGAAAATTAAGTGCTAACCAGGTACGGACACCCTTTTAATACCTAAGTTTAGGGATAATATTGATAGTTATACTATGATATAGTTACCAAGCCTAGACAATTCTCTCATAAGCCTAAATCAATTGTGGATAAGTATAAGTATATAGATAATGATTATTACATCGGAAATCGCTCGATAGAAGTGGTCTGAATACCTCTTTTTGCTCATTTTTTAGATTATTGTGAGCAACAATGACCATTTATTTTAATTTATGTTGGATCAATTATAATTGATATTTATATTGTTCCCTTGTTGGAGTAGAGAAGGATTTATTATGTCGCATAATGTATCTTTTGCGACCCACTAGGTGAAAAAGTGATAGTGGGGCTGGTTTTATAATCTTTTATTTTTTTGTTTATTTTTCTTACATAATAATTATCTTTGTTTATTTAAGTATATTTAATTCATATTCCTCTTATTTTTTTTGTTTTCTACCGAAAAATTATTTTTAAGTTTTTAGCTTGGGCGGGTCTGGCACTTCTCTTTTTTTAATACCCCTTCCCTTTTTGCTATGAATATTCAAAAGACCTACACAATGGTAATAATGTTGCCTTTACTAGAGGCGTTTTAAGAGGTTTTTTAATGTCATGCTGTATGTTGGGTCAACCTTCAATTTTTTTTTGATAAATTAATTTTTTTTATCAAAGGCACTTTTTGCCAATTTTTTACTTTTACTCACTTTGGCCTTTTCTTATAAATTTTTAAATATTTAGCCGATTGAAAGAACTGATGATTATTTTTTAATAGGCAAATAAATTCAAAAGATTATTTAAATTTCCACAATTTAATTAAGAAATTTTCAATAATGTCGCACAATCTTGACAAAGTAAAATGTAACGCCTATTATCTATTAATACAAATGGATAAAGATTTAGATTTTTGGCTTGACCAATTTATTTCTTATTTAGAGATTGAAAAAAATCGGTCTCCTCTTACCAGTAGAAATTACAGTTTATATATTCAAAGATTTATTGGGTATTTAGCAAAGTCCAACCCCTCCCCTACCCTCAAAGACATAACCGAGGAAAATATAAGAGAATTCAGACTTTATTTATCGAGAAAGAAAGATAATAAAGGCAACCGGTTGAAAAAATCTACCCAAGCTTACCATCTAATTGCTTTAAGATCGTTTTTACGCTGGCTGATTAGGAAGGATTATCCAGTTTTATCACCAGAAAAAATAGAGTTGCCCAAAACTGAATCTGTTTCCTTAAAATTTATAACACCGGAACAAATAGATAAGTTGCTAAATCAGCCCAATGCATCAACCATTATCGGTTTGAGAAACAGGGCGATTTTAGAATTATTGTTTTCTACGGGTTTGAGGGTAAGCGAATTGATGAGGCTAAATAGAGATCAGATAAATTTTAAAAGCGGAGAACTTGGAATTATCGGCAAGGGAGGTTATCCTAGAGTTGTGTTTTTAAGTGACAGGTGTAAGTATTGGCTGGAAAGATATTTTACCGGCAGGCAAGATAGTCATAAACCCTGTTTTATCAGATATTCAGGAAAAACCGAGATAACCGCTAATTCTGAGGCAGTAAGGCTTTCGGTAAGGTCAATTCAAAGAATAATAGAAAAATATCGAAGAAGAGCAGGCATAGGCGTTAAGGTGACACCGCATGTTTTAAGACATAGTTTTGCCACGGATCTTTTATTTCATGGTGCTGATCTGCGCTCTGTTCAAGAGCTTTTAGGTCACAAAAATATTGCAACAACTCAAATATACACTCATGTGACTAATAAGAGGTTGAGGGAGATGCATGAGAAATACCACAGCGGCAACTTCAAAAAGGGTGACAAACGAGAGTAGTTCAGCTTGTGACTTGCTTTGGGATCAAATTTCTCATGTGTTCATCCAGGATTCTCGACCATGAGAAATACCACAGCGGCAATTTCAAAAAAGGTGACAAACGAGAGTAGTCAAAAATTTTACTTTTTCTTTTTTCCAATTTCTTCGTGACTTGTTTCAGATATGGCGGTGATTGTGGCTACTTGGTCTTTAGAACCCTTCCCTAACCTCATCAATATTACTCCCTGAGTTGCTCTTCCTAATCTGGGAATATTTCTTAGCGGCAGCTTGATTACCTGAGCTTGTTTGGTGGTAATAATAACCTGTTTGATTTTGCGGTCAACAATTTTGGCGTCAGCAATTTTACCGGTTTTTGCAGATACATTTGATGCTTTTACTCCCATGCCTCCGCGTTTTTGTAATGGGAAAAGAAAAACATTGGTTCTTTTGCCAATCCCATTTTCCGACACTATTAAAAGATCTTTGAAAACCCTTTTGCGCTTATCTACTGGGGTAGGTAGTTTATCAGGAATAACATTAGCCGAAACCAACTGGTCGTCACTTTTTATATTAATACCTTTCACTCCCCTAGCGGTTCTACCCATAGGTCTAACATCGCTTTCGGCAAATCTAATGCATTTTCCATTTTGAGTGATCATTAAGATGTGATTTTTTCCGTCAGATAAACTGGCGTCAATAAGTTCGTCTTTTGAGCGCATATTTATGGCTATTATGCCTGAAGATCTGATATTTTTAAAAGCATTAAGGCTTGTCTTTTTTATAAGTCCTTTGCTGGTAGTCATGATCACATATTTTTGTTCGCTTTCATTTTTTCTGATAAGAATTGTTTTTATTCTTTCGTTTTGATCGATATTGATTAGATTGATAATTGCTTGACCTTTTGATTGTCTGCCTGTTTCAGGTATTTCCCAAACTCTTAATTGGAAAACTCTTCCTCTATCGGTAAAGACTAGTAAATAGTCGTGAGTTTCGGCGAAAAGCATATGTTCAATTTCGTCTTCTTCTTTTTGAGTCATGCCCATAATACCTTTACCCCCTCTTCTTTGGGTTCTAAAAGTTTCTTTGGGTACACGCTTAATATAGCCGGTTTTTGTTAATGTCAAGATTGTTTCGTCATTGGGTATTAAGTCTTCATCGGTAAATTGTCCTACTTTCGAAGAAACAACCTTGGTTTTTCTTTCATCAGCATATTTGCTTTTTAAGTCTATTAATTCATCAGTGATGGTTTTTATCATAACCTTTTTGTCGGTTAAAATAGCCATTAATCCGTCAATGTAGTTTTTTATCTCTTTATATTCTGCCTCGATCTTTTGTCTTTCCAAGGCTGCCAACTTTCTTAATTGCATGTCTAAAATAGCATTTGCCTGAAGGATGGTGAGCGAGAACTTTTTAATTAAATTTTCTCTAGCAGTTTCAGCATTGGTTGAATTCCTGATAGTTTTTATTACCTCGTCAAGGTTGTCTAGGGCAATAATTAAACCCTCCAAAATATGAGATCTGATTTTGGCTTCTTTTAGGTCAAAAAATGTTCTTTTCCTAATTACTTCATGCCTAAATCTTAGATAGTGAAGTAGTATTTGCCTAAGGTTTAGTGTCTGTGGTACGCCATCAACTAGGGCTACAATATTTACCGGGTAACTTGTTTGAAGCTCGGTAAGTTTATAGAGTTTATTTAAAACTGATTTTGGTACAGCATTTTTCTTTAAATCAACAACAACTCTGATGCCGTCTCTGTCTGATTCGTCTCTAAGATCAGAGATCCCTGTTAATTTTTTATCTCTAGCCAGGTCAGCTATTTTAGCAACCATATTCGCCTTGTTTACCTGGTATGGCAGCTCGGTAATTATAATTTGGAATTTGCCTCCCTTGGTTTCTTTAATATCGGCTTTACCTCTAATAGGGATTTTGCCTTTGCCTGTCGTATAGGCTGAAATGATTTGTTCTTTATCAAAAATTATGCCTGCAGTTGGGAAATCAGGCCCCTTGACAATTTTTAGGAGATCTTCAATGGCGGTGTCTGTTTCTAGATTAAATTTTTCCCTTTCGAGAGCATAAACATCTTTTAAAATAATGTCACGAATATTATCTTTATCTATTTCAATTTTTCTGATCTCTAATTCTTCGGGTTCTTTTTCCAATCTGGAATTTTTAAGCATCTCAAGAGATGCATCTAGGAGCTCTTTTAAGTTATGTGGGGGAATTTTAGTAGCCATACCCACAGCAATACCGTCTGTGCCATTTAGCAATAAATTGGGAATTTTAGCCGGAAGAACATGAGGTTCTTTTAATGTTCCATCAAAATTGTCATCAAAATCAACAGTTTCTTTTTGCAAGTCATCAAGCATTTCTTTGCTGATTTTGGCCAATCTTGCTTCCGTGTAACGCATAGCTGCTGGAGGATCTCCATCAATTGATCCAAAGTTTCCTTGTCCATCGGTTAAGGTGTATCTCATAGAAAAGCGTTGAGCCATTCTAACCAAAGCTTCGTAAACAGATGAGTCTCCGTGAGGATGGTATTTTCCTAAAACCTCTCCAACAACTTTGGCTGATTTGGTATATCTGCCTCCTGGGGCAAGATTCATCTGATCCATGGCATACAAAATTCTTCTGTGGACTGGTTTAAGACCATCTCTGACATCGGGGAGAGCACGCATGACAATAACACTCATGGCATAGTCCAAGTAAGACTTCTGCATCTCCTGAATGATTTCAATTGGTTTTACTTTGCCGATATCAACAACCATTTTATATATCTATCTCCGCTGTTTTAGCATGGGTTTGGATAAATTTTTTGCGTGGAGCAACTTCCTTGCCCATTAAAATAGTAAATATTTCGTCAGCTTTTTCTTCATCCTCAACATTAACCCTTTTTAATATCCTGTTTTTTGGATCCATGGTTGTGTCCCAAAGTTGGTCTGGGTTCATTTCTCCCAAACCTTTATATCTGGAAATATTGGCAGTTCCGTTTGGCATTTCTTTAACTACTCTATCTTTTTCTTCTTCGGTATAAGCATATTCCATTTTTTTACCGACAGTAATTTTATACAAAGGAGGCTGAGCAATATAAAGATAACCTTTTTCTATCAGTTCGGGTAAATGCCTGTAAAAGAAGGTTAAAAGTAAGGTGGCAATATGGGCACCATCTACATCAGCATCAGTCATAATAATAACTCGCTGATAACGACAATCCTCTACTTTGATAGTTTCCCCAATACCCATCCCTAGGGCAATAACAAGGTCTTTCAATTCGGCGAATTCAATTATTTTTTCTAATCTGGCCTTTTCAGTGTTTAAAATCTTACCTCTTAAAGGCAAAATTGCTTGAAAATGCCTATCTCTTCCCTGTTTTGCACTGCCACCGGCACTGTCACCTTCTACTATATATAATTCAGATTCTTCAGGATTTTTGGATTGACAATCGGCCAATTTACCTGGAAGACCAAGGGAGTCAAAAACTCCTTTTCTCATGATTGCTTCTTTGGCTGCTCTGGCCGCCTTCCTAGCTTTTAGGGAAAGCAAAATTTTAGCAAGAATTGCCCTAGCATCTTGTGGATGTTCTTCAAAATAGGTTTCTAAAACTTCTCTGACAATTTTAGCGACAACTGGTTGAACCTCGCTGTTGCCAAGTTTAGACTTGGTTTGTCCTTCGAACTGAAGATCTTTTGAAGGCATTTTTACGGAAATGATCGCTGTTAGTCCATCTCTTGTGTCATCCCCGGAGATGTCCTCTTTTTCTTTGAGATTTTCTATTGTTGATGCATAATCTTTAATAGTTCTGGTTATAGCGCTTCTAAAGCCTGCTAAGTGAGTTCCACCTTCAGCGGTATTGATGACATTGACAAAGGAAACAACACTTTCTTTATTAATATCGGTGTATTGCATAGCAACTTCAACAACTTTGTCTTCTTCTTCGCCCTTGATGTATATAATTGGATGGACTACTTCTCTATTTTGGTTCATAGATCTCAGCATTGATACAATTCCGCCTTCAAAGAAAAAGTGATATTCTATTGGTTTTTCTTCTCTCAAGTCATAAAAGTGGAAGAAGATATCAGGAGTAAGGTAAGCCCTATTTTTTAGAGATTTTTTGATAGTCTCAGTATTAAATTTTGTGGTCTCTTTAAAAATTTCTTTATCTGGCTTGAAAGTTGTGGTTGTTCCGGTGTCTTTGGCGGTTAAAAATTTTTTTAAAAAATCATTCTTGCTATCTTTTTTTATGGATACATCGGCTTTTGGGACTCCGTGTTTGTATTCTTGAAAGTAATATTTATTATCTCTTCTGACTTCTACCCACAAATATTCTGCCAAGGCATTGACAACACTTGATCCGACTCCGTGCAATCCTCCGGATACCTTATAAGCATTGCCGTCGAATTTTCCTCCGGCATGAAGTTTGGTCATAACAATTTCAAGAGCGCTTTTTTTATATTGAGGAATAATGTCAACGGGAATACCTCTTCCGTCATCGGCTACGGTTGCCGAACCATCCGGATTGAGAATCACCCAAACATTGTTGGCGTATCCGCTAAGGGCTTCATCAATCGAATTATCAATAATTTCATACAAGCAATGATGTAATCCAGTTGAATCTGTTGATCCAATATACATGGCTGGCCTCTTGCGGACAGGTGCCAGTCCTTCCAAGACCACAATTTGGCTTCCAGTATAATTTTTTTTGTTGTCCATTTAAATTTATTGGGGTGAAAACGAGTCAGAAAATTATCTAGCTATGTTTATTTTAACCTATTTTAACCCACGATTTATTCTATACTTTTTAATCCTTTAATGCAAGTGTTTTTAGGTTCAAAAATGGCAGTTTTTAGGTTTTTTTGTATCTATTGACGTGATAAAATATTAGATACAAATTATTTTTGAAAAATAGGTTAGAAACCAGAGCTTTTGGATCTGATATTGAGGCATGAGATTAGGGCCTGTAGGTAAACGGTATACCGCACCCTTCGCATGGGTGTATTCCGAGTTCGATTCTCGGCAGGTCCACTTAAGTTATATAATTTGTCCTCTTGCTTTTATTTGCTAAACTGGTCTTATGATCTTCGAGAATACCAGTCAAAAATTTTTGAATATGCCCCACTGGGGTTATAAACCTGTTTTTAAGGGTTTAACGGGAATTTACTTTAATGCTTCTTTCAGGGTTCTTGCTATTGGGATGAGTGGTCTTTTTATACCCTTATTCTTACTTGAGCTAACCAAAGACCTTTCGATTGTTTTTCTTTTCTACCTGGTAACTCAGTTAATTCAATTAGCTTTGATTTTTCCGCTAAATAAGCTTGTGTCAAAAATTGGACCTGACTGGTCGATGGCGTTAGGGACAATTGCAGAGATTATTTTCCTTATCTGTTTGTTTTTTAGTTCTTACTACCCCACTTTCATTTGGCTGGCAAGTTTTTTTGCTGCTTTGGTTGTCCCCTTATACTGGTTTCCTTACCACCTTGCTTTTACCAGTGAATGTGATCATAAAAATTTGGGTAAGCAGATTGGAATTATTTCAAGCATCAACCGCATAGTTGGTGCTTTTGCGCCGTTTTTAGGAGGTTTAATAATTACTGGATGGGGATATTCTCCCCTATGGCTTTTCGCCGTGGCAATTATGTTACTGTCCATCATCCCGTTATTCGTTGACCAATACGATAAAAAAGAAAAGCCTGCCAAGCTGAAAAACGTAATTAATGGCTTAAAGGGTGAAAAATTTAGACCTTTTACCATTTCTTTTGTGGGTGTGGGTATCGAGGCAGTGATTTATGGCATTCTTTGGCCGATTTTTGTCTTTTTAAGTTTAAAAAGGCTTGATTTATTGGGCGCTATCAGTTGTATCACTTTATTAACCTCTTTACTATTGGTTTTTTGGATTGGAAAAAAGTCGGGAAAGAATTCAAAAAAGTTAATTAATTTTGGAGTAAAAATTAGTTCGCTCAACTGGTTGATTAAGGCCTTTTTTACTTCAGCTTTATGGCTTACTATTTTTGATGTGGTTTATAAAATGGCCAGTGTTTTTGTTTGGATTCCTTTTGATGTTTTGGTCTATAAAAAAGCCAAAAATAATCCCGTTGAAGTGATTATGATCAGAGAAATCAGTATAAGAATAGGGATATTAGTTGGTATAATATTGTCCTGGCTTGTATATGAATTTTTACAAAGTTGGACACTGACTTTTGCCATTGGTTCTTTAAGTATGATTTTGATCGGAAAGATTTCTGAGACTTCTTCTGATTGATAAGGAATGTTTTTTGCCTGAAGATTGGTTTTTATTTATATTGCTATAAAAAAAATAATGGATGAAGATAGAAAAAAATTAAGCTCGATCCAAGATCTATTAAAAGATTTAAATCTGGATAAGAGAAGAAAGTATCTTAAGGAAGAATATCAGGCTTATGGTTTGCAATTGGCAAGAGAAATGGATGAGTGGGATAAAAGAGCAATGTATATAAGACTTGCCAAGCAGACCGAT
>Ga0172381_10006435_pt1 | contig 11744 bp, 22 predicted proteins | sample Leawel6488metaG_FD_119754 | JGI IMG/M metagenome (GOLD analysis project Ga0172381, IMG submission 119754) | Leachate microbial communities from a municipal landfill in Southern Ontario, Canada - Leachate well 64-88 metaG | ecosystem: Engineered > Solid waste > Landfill > Unclassified | place... | reverse complement strand
TCTTTAATGTATACACTATTTACAAGTCCATAAGAGAAATCAGTTACTCTTTCTGAAACGAATACATCCATATTATCAGGAAATTCATTTAACTTTTCTTTTAGTTCTTTTACTTTCATTGTCTTTATTTTTAAATTTGATACTACTGATACACATGCGGTTATAATATATTTTTGTCCCACACATCATATTTTATATTGATTGTTATCTCATTTATATCTGAATGTTCTTCTGAAACAATATCTAATCCTTTAAATCTGCCAATACCTTCGATCTCAATCCATTCATCACTATTTTCATTGAATGAGTTTTCATATTTAACTTGTGAAGTTCTATTAACCCACTCTTTCATCCATTTTTCAATACTATTTTCCATAATATAAATTTAATTTAAAAATTATTTGATATATTTTTTATCCGTACTTAAAAAATTAAACAAACTACAAATCCGATTAATAATAAACAATATATTATTTCAAATCCTATATCATTTATTTCTGTATCGGTATTTTCATATTCATATAATTTATCAATTAATTCATTTGTATAATTAATATAATCTTTCATATAATTTTTGTTTAATTATTTTATACAATAAATATCAGTTATAATTATGGAAGCCAACTTCCATAGCTCCAATATCCAATTAACTTTCAACATATTGTATTAATTATTATTTTTTAATATTATTAGAATCATGCAACCATTTAAAATAATATAGTGCTGCTGTAAATGGACACCAACCTATTATTTTACCAATACCTTCCCAAACATGCTTTGAATATGACATATCTAATGGTTCATCATTTGGAAAATGTTCTATATATAATTTATTCCGACGTTCTATTTCAGCTTGTATTGTTGGAATATGTCCCTGTGCCCCTAATCCAAATACAACCTTTATATTATCATTTTTTATATTTTCGAATAAACCATTCATAAATATCGAATTTAAAGAAATATCATCGTAAAGAATCACATTTCCTGATTCTGCGATATTATTTATTTTTATTGGAATTCCTTCATATTTTGGATCATTACCAATATTTATATTATAAACTTTGGATTCTATTTCTTTTTTAAATATATCAAAATCATTTTCATTCATTAAGATCGTAGGATTTTTCATTTCCTGGATTTTCTTAATTTTTAATTGGTTTTTAATTTTTTCTTCTATTTTCATATTTATATTTTTTTAATATATTATTAATTCCAAATAAAATCATTCCAATAAATCTGATAACTCATCATTTTTCTTTAACATTTCAATAAGTTTTTCGGTAATATCGCGGACTTTATCCCAAGTATTAGTAGATTTATCAATTATTTCTACTATGAAATCAACATCATCTGAATAATTATTTTTAATTTCATTAATGATATCATTTTTATCTAATTCTATTTTCATAATAATTTATTTTTTAATTAAATCGACCCACTTATCAAATGTATTATAAAATGGAATGCAATTTGATCTATCAGCCCAACCACAAAATCCTATAAATTCATCAGAATTAAATGAAAATGCTTCACGTTTGGTAAAATAATTAGAATTAACATAAATAAAACATGATATAATAGATCCATTTTTATCATATTTACATTTAATATCAGGATTTACACTTAAATTGAATTTATTATTTAAATATAATTCATCTCGTAATAAATTTGACAATTTGGCAATTTCTCTACTACCGATATCCGAATATTTTAATCCAGATTCTTTGAATTTATTTCTGCAATCGTTTGAATCCATAATATACATTTATTAGTTATTTACCATAATTTTAGAAACTTTATATAGTGCTTTTTCTCGTTTAATTCGAACCATAGCTTGAGATATTCCCAATATATCACCTATTTCTTTATATGTTAATGGTGATTCATTGATTCCAAAACTTTTAGTTATAATTGTTTTTTCTATATCATTTAATGAATCAATACATTTATGTAACATTTCAAATTTATATCCAAAATCTGAATTAAATTCATCCGTTGGATTTTCAATAGTAGATTCTATATCAAAATCATCATTTCCAATACATTCACTAATACTTACGACTATTGGTTTAGAAACATTATTATTAGTATAAAATTCATCAATAACTTCTTTTTTTGATTTAATAATTTGTTTTTTCATCTCTACCGGAATCTTTATGTGATTCGTATATTGTTCATGTAGTGTATTCAATTCTCTAGTTATATAAAATTTAGCATATGTCAGAAAATTAACACCCCTAGTGTCATCAAATTTACTTAATGCTTCAATTAAACCAACATTTCCTGCATTTATTAAATCATTAATAGAAACTCCAGAATTTTGATAATTTTTTGCAGCAGAAACTACAAATCTAAGATTCGATCTTAATATTTTATGAAATGATTTATAACATCCATTGTTTTTATATAACTGAAATAATTTATTAAACTCAACATTAGATAATTTCGGATATTTATCAATATCTTTAAAATATAATTTAGTTAATTCATCTAATCTTAAAATATCGTTTCTGTTAAGATTAATATATCGTTTATTCATAATAAATATTATTTAATGATTAATAAAGTACAAAGATATATTATAAAAACTCATTTGTCAAGTATTTTATCAAAAATTTATACAAATATACAAAACTAATTAATATATTTAAACTATATTAAGATAAAAAAATTAAAATTATATCATGGATAAAAAGATTAGATTGATTGCATCAATATCTGATAATAATGTAATTGGAATCAATAATAAATTTTCTACATTCCAAACTGGACAAATGAAAATGTTTAGAGATATAACATTAAAAACTCCAGTTATTATGGGTAGAAAAACTCAAGATTATATTCAATTTCCATTAGATGAGAGAGTTTGTATAACAATATCGAAATTTAATAATAGAGTTATTGATGGATTTGTACATGCAAAATCATTAAAGCACGCATTATCTATAGCAAATATATATGATTCACAAACTATATCAATAATAGGAGGACAATCTATATTTGAGCAATCTTTAATATTTGCTGATGAAATATTACTAATTGAGGTATATACATCTAAAGATGGTGATAGATTCTTTCCAGAATTAAATTTCTTTGAATGGAAATTCAATAAAAGAATATATTATAAAGCAGATCAAGATAATGAATTTCCATATTCATTAGTTTCCTTTACCAGAAGATTAAAATAACATTCATATTAAAAAAATCGTTTATTAATTAAATAAAAAAAATAATAATATATGGAAAGTTTCAAATCAAATGAATATGACCCAAGCTCATATTTATCTTTGAATCAAGTTATAGAGCTATTAAAAATTTCAAGAATTACATTAAATAGATATGTAAATGATAAAGTAATACGTGATTATAAAATATCTAGTAAAAAAATATTATATAATAGGGATGATGTATATAGAATGCTAAATATTAAACCAAGTGATATGGGTATTAATGTAATGTATACAAGAGTTTCAAAAACTACTCAACTAAATCAATTAAAAGAACAACAATCATTAATATCTACATTTGCTATAAGAAATGGAATTAAAATAGATAAAATATATTCAGATATGTGTCGATCATATTATTTCAAACAACCACATAGAAGGGGTATGTTCGAATTATTAAAAGACGTAACACAATATAAAGTAAAAAAAATATATATAATGAGTCCCGATAGAGTTACTAGATTTGGTCATGAAATATTTGACGAAATATGTAAATTTTTTAAAGTAGATGTAATTTATATATCTAATGAAATTATGGATAAAGATAGTAAAGATGATGTTCGTGATGAAGTAATAACTATATTAAAATCAATAAAAGAAACATATGCCCTATAGAAAAGTATCTGGCATAGTTTTCCACGAGGATCAAAAATATGTATTAGTTTGCATAGAAAATGGAAAATACTGCCCAATAAAGCCTAAAAATGACTTAAAAATACATTACAATCCAATAATTGCAATGATGAAATCATTTTATGATGAATTTGGGAAAATAATGGATTGTTGGGAACATGTAGTTAATTATAATGAATTTGACTATTATACGATAGTTACAGATTTAAAAGATATAATATGTGATGTAAATCATGATATAATAAGTATAGATGATATTAATAATATAGATTGTACTCCGGAATTAAAATGGCTTATATATATGGCACTTGATATAAATATTAGGAATGAATCATTAAAAAAATTAGATTAAGTAAAATGAAAAAAGAAAAAACGGATAAACCAAGAATAATATCATTACTTGAATTCTTACAAATTGATAAAACAAATATCATAAATGATACAGATAATACTACCAGTAAATCCAAATATATATCAGATTCGGAAAATAATACTAATATCGATAAAAAAAAATCATTTGTTGATACAAAAATAAAATATACAAATGATTACTGGGGTTTAAAATCTATACATAATGATGTTTTGGAATTTATAGTTAATAGCGACTCCGATGATATTACCGACGTTAAAATGTATATTATTCCCAATCCAGAATTTAAATATGATGACGATGATAATATATACTATTCGGTTTTTACCGTTGCATATAATAAAATAGAAAAGAAAACATTAAGTAACTTTTTTATAGAAAGTGAAAAAAATATAAAAGATAACTTCAATATTGATATTCAAGAAATATTAATGGATACATTATTAAATGAAGCAGTAGTAATAGATGAAGATCAAAGAATAACTATAAGTGAATTGATAGGTGCAAACTATAGAATATTAAAACATGCTTGTGGTGACGCTAATATGTTACAGGAAATTATATATCAACTGCTAGATAATATAACATATGGTGAAGAATTTGATTTGGGAGAAATTGAAGATGATGATAATGACGATTAATTAATATCATCAGAATCGACATCGATCGCATTATATGTATATTCATTATTAACTGAAAAATCTTTATTTAATAATCGAAGTAATACTTCTATATCTTTTAAACATTCTCCCTCTGCCCCACCAACAAGAACGATTTGTTCACCAATTGCATTTAATGCATTAACTAATTCTTTTGTTGGGAAAAACCATTTATGTGATCCATTAACTAATACTGCATAATTACCATCCTTTTTTAAAAAGATATATGGATCCATAATTTTATCTTTCTCCATCTGTATAACTTTATCCAATGATTCTCCTTCAAAATGATCTTGGTAATTCTGAATTTCTCCAGATGGATGATCAACTCCATAATGTTTTTTTAATGATGATATTTGATTATTAAATGTATATGATGGTTTATCTACATCATGATCATCCCATATTTGATATACTTTATTAAAATTTAAACAAAAATCATTAATATCATTTGGTAAATTATCTTTTCCATTTTTTATCCACCATTTTTTAAATGGTTCTTGAACATCAACTATAATTAAACATTGATTATTATAACTTTCAAACAATGGAATACGATTAATCATAAAAAATATTATTTAATTTATTATTATTTATATTTAAATATCTAATAAATTGTAAATTTTTTAATTGTTATATCATTTTCCGTTACTACAGAAATTATATAAGATCCACTGGATAATATATTTGATATATTTACAGAATTGATTCCATAAAAATATTTCGAAAAAATAATCTTTCCTAATAAATCAGTGATTATAACTCTATACTCTATAGTATTATCAACAAATAATATATTTATATAATCATCCTTTATAATAATACGTGAGTTATTATTTTCTGTCTCTACAACTATTATTTTAGATTCACTAGAATTTCCATTAAAATCAATTTGTTTTAACTTATAATATTGCATATTCGATGTTATATCATAATCTATAAATTTATATGAATGTGATATACTAGAATTACCAGCACCAGATGTATTAAAAATTTCAGTAAATTCAATACCATCATTTGATTTTAATAATAAAAATAATTCATTATTAATTTCAGAAAATGTAATCCAATTAATTAATATCATACCATTATTATAAGATCCATAAAATTCACCCAATTCGATAGGTACTGGATTTGATGGATAATATATAGTCTGATTTGATATACCTGGACCACATATTTCAATATTTATATCATTACAATTTAATGACTGTACGGTTGCTGTAGCACAATCGGAATTTGTATTGTATGGATTAGATGTCGTTACTACAGTTCCATTACCACTAGAATTAGGTAAATCAAAAAAAATTTTAGTTGTACCACATGATATTGTACCTTGAAGTGTCCATAATCCAGATGTTGGTATATTAGTACCACTAAATTTAATATCATAATCTAATTCAACATTATAGTTATATCCCCACATACAACTAGATGGTACAATAATTCTTTTTGGTGTAACAATAATAATTACATTGTAACCATTCGTTGATGAAACTATACATTGACTAAATGTAAAATGTGTAATTAATATTAGGAAAAATGATAATAATATTCGTTTAATTTGCATGAATAATTCTGGATTTAAATAATTATTTATTTAAAGATTGATTGTAATATGTGTTTTCCGTATTTAATAATTTATATATATCATCACCTTGTTGGCAAAAATATAAGAATTTTGACACTTGATCCAAATTTAAATCAAACCATTCATTATGAATATTAGATAATTTAAATATTCTATGCAAATATGCTTCAGTTTCATGTGGATATATCGATTTATATTCATATATTATTGATATAATATTTGGATTTCCACATTGTAATTGTTTGCATCGTATTTCTGGATTATTTTTAGTTAATCCTATCTTATATGTTACTAAACCGTCACTATCTTCAGATGACATTAAATAAATAAATTTCATAATACATATTTAACGAATAATGATCATTTTACGTTTAAAATAACGAATAAATAAACATATAAAAAATTATAAATATATTATGACATTGAAAAAAGTACCATTATTCGTTAACTTTAATAAAATTAATGAAGAATTTGCACCAAATATTCAAAATGATGAATATAAAGAAGAACGTGATGAGCAAAAAACTCAAGAAAATACTGATGAAAAAAAGGAATTATCAAAAGATGATGAAATTGAATTAATAACATTGATTAAAGATAAAGATCAATCAATTAGTGATGCCGAAATTCATACATTTTCAGAAGAAAAAGGATATAATAACCATGAAGTTGAAGCATTTATCTATAAATTACTTGCTAAATTCCTTAATGTTGCTCCAATTGAAGATAAAAATGATAGTGAAACTGATGTTCAATCACAATCCGAAACTAACAAAGAAGAAGAAACTGAAAATAAAGCACAGATTTCTCAAGAACAAAAATAATAATATTTTTTAATGAATTCCATTTTTTCATACAGCGATATATTATTATTAAATGAGTCTGTTATATTGACACCAAATCAAGTAGCTAGATATATAAATGATAATACTCCAGAAAATGATAATATCCCACACTATTACCTTGATATGATTAAAAGAAGCGGTAAAAAATTCGAATTGAAAACTGTAAAAATATCAGATTTACTTAAATCAGATCCTAGTTTGAAAGAATATATAGTTGATAATGGAGAGTCTCATAGATATGATATGAATAATGATGATGAAAATGAACATATTCCTGATCGAGATGATTTAGATTTACCAATTGTTGTATTAAATGGAGAAGTTCTAGATGGATATTCCAGGGCGAATGAACATTATTATAATGGTGATGATGAAATAAGAGCATATGTTGCATAATAAAAAAATTAATTGATGTAGTGGAATACTTATATCGAAGATAAATTTCCTGGGATTGAAAATATAAGATTATAAATAAAGATAAAATAATACAATTAAATTATGAAAATGATATTTGAAAAGAAAGCAATAAATCAATTTAGTGAATTCGATAAAATAAATGAATCTATGGATGGTTGGAATACATTGGTTAAAATAATGAATGATCCCAAATTTCAAAATGTAGAATATTCTAATGGTAAAACAATTAGTGAATATGCAAAAATGTTATTATCCCAATTGAATACTGCTGGTGGTTCTGAAATTATGAAAGATGAAATAAAAACGTTTCTAGATGGATTAAATATCGATGAATCAGCTATGTCATTCACATCAGAGCAACAAAAGGATTGGAGTGTTGCAAAATCAAATGCATTTGATAAATATGTAGATATGCACAATAAAATAGAAGATTTAAAAGATGATCTAAGTAAGGCTAAAGATCCAGAAGATAAAAAAGCCATAAAATTGAAAATCAGATTAGCTAAATATGCATTACCTGCATGTAAAGAAAAATTCGATAAAACTGAATAATTATGCCAAGTAAATCAGAAAAACAACATAAATTAATGGCATATGCTTTATCTTGTAAACAAGGTAAAACTAAAAAATGTCCTAAAAATATAAAAGATATTGCAGATTCTATGTCAGAAGAACAATTGAAAGATTATGTTGGTAATAAATCATTTGAATCAAAAATTCTATTATTTGATGATTTTAATAAAAAAGATGAAAATAAATTATCAATTATATTTCTAAATGAAAATAATAAAAAAGAATTATATCTTCAACAACGACAACAATTATTTTTAGGAGATATTTTAGTATCAGAATCCGGATTCGAAATTATGAATCCAGATAAATGGTTCGATGAAAAATACGTCACTTTATATGATTTGAAAACATTAGAAAAATTTCAAGGTAGAGGATTTGCAAAATATCTATTAGATCAAATATTTAAATATGTTAAAAATAAATTATATATAAATATAATCGCATTAATAGTTGATAAAAATAATTATAAAGCGGTTAATTTATATTTAAATCGTGGATTTGAAATTAACATAGAATATGATACTTCATATTCATTAGTTAAAAAATTATAATATGAAAATGATATTCGAAAAGAAAGCAACAGATAATTTTAATGATTTCATTAAATTAAATGAAGATAAAAAATCGAATAGTGATAAACATCTATATGGGTGTGCTATGCTATTCTTTAAATTTGATAAACTCAAAGAAATACAAGATAAAATAGAAGATTATGATCTATATACAGAAGAAGATGGATATGGATTAGAAAAAGAACCACATTTAACTTTATTATATGGATTACATACTGATGAAGTAACTAGTGATGAAGTTATAAATACAATAACTGAATATAATATGCCAAACTTAACATTGTTTAATATATCATCATTTAAAAATGATAAATTCGATGTATTGAAATTTGAAGTAAAATCAAAAATGGATGATTATAGTAAAAAAGATGATGTAATATACTTAATTAATAAAGATCTATGTAAACTTCCATATACATCAGATTTTCCAAAATATCAACCACATTCTACTATAGCATATCTTAAACCCGGAACATCAGATAAATATATAAAAATGTTTAAAAATGAAGAATATGACGTAACACCGATTAAAATCGTATATTCTGAAAATACAAAAAGTGGAGATAAAAAGAAAACAAACAAAAAACTCAATTAATATCTTAGTTGAATTTTTTGTTTTATGATATATTGGTAATTAAGAATTTGAGAACCGTGTTGGATTCGAACCAACGTGAAGATTACTCTTGTATGCTTTGCGAACATCCGCCATCGACCCCTCGACCAACGATTCATTATATTAGTTTTTAGTACGGACGGAAAGAATTGAACTTTCGACTACCACGCTATGAGTGTGGGTTTCTACCAACTGAAATACGTCCGTATGTTTTTTTAGAGCTTCATGTTGGAATCAAACCAACATATTCGGGATACAACGCCGACATAATAATCATTATACTAATGAAGCATTTTTGTTGAGCGGGAGGTGAAATTCGAATTCACGTTGTGATTTTATCTTTCTGGGTTGGAAACCCAGCGCAATCGACCACTATGCGACTCCCGCAATTTAAAAAACTATATTTAAACTATACATACTTTATTGTATGATACAGAAACAATATAGAATGTCCTGGCGGACGTTTCATTTATTCGAGCGAGAAGCAAGGATCAAACTTGCGCCACAACCTTGGCAATGTTATGCTCTATCACTGAGCTATTCTCGCATTGACCCCGTTTTGTTTCTTCCTTGTGCCGCACGGGGAACACTCACAACATAATTGGAGCCAGCACCGCGATTTAACGATGAATCATCTGGCATATATCATTTATATCAACTAGTTGAAGTAGAGAGATTTGAACTCTCGAACCTTTCGCGTATCAGGCGAATGCTCTACCAACTGAGCTATACTTCAATATTAAAAACATTTCTTGAAATGAGTAAATCAATCTAATTTTTTTCACCATTGTGATTTAGATAAAACACAAATACATCCTTTTTATTTAATCTTTAAAATATTCAGCAATATCAATTTCTTTCATTTTACCATCACGTTTTGCTTCAAATAAACAAATCATATCATCAATAACCATTTCTTCAGTTATATTTTCTTTATCTGGTGCTAAAGTAATTCTCAAACTTGTGTAATTAATATCTGATGCCAATTGTTTCAAATATTCTTTCTTTTCATCTAATGTTTTTAATTCCATATATTACCTCCAATTTTAATTAATTTAATTTAATTTTAAGTGGAAGTTTTGGTGAATGATACCAACTGATTTTCTCGGTGCAAGCGAGATGACCACCCCATTGCAGTCCCAACCCCCAAATTACCGGATTTACACCGGTCATATTTTTTTTTATTATATACTAGGATATTTTTTATCCAATTCATCAATTATACTATATGGACTACCACCATCAATAGATATTATATTACTAAATCCATTTTCTTTTGTAATTACCGATTCACTTTCTTTAATAGAACCAGTATACTTATCACCATAGTTACCAGTCGTTTGTTTTGTTACTGGATCAACATCTCCCCAATCAGAACGACCATTTCCAATTGCTTCAATATAATAACGTTTACCAGTTCTGATTGAAAACACAATATGTCTTCCCGTTTCTGCTGAATTGACTAAGAAATTCTTAGTTACTTCTAAATTTACCCCATAATTTTACTGTTTTTTAAATTTTAATTATTTATTTTTTGTAGGAACTGAGGGATTTGGACCCCCGACTTCGTACATGTAAGGTACGCACTCTCCCAGACTGAGTTAAGCTCCTATATTTTTGTGATTCCGGCTGGTCACGATCCAGCGACATCCACTTTAAAAGAGTGGAGCTCTACCAACTGAGCTACGAAATCAAAATGCAGTCCGGACGGGACTCGAACCCGCAACCATCTCGCAGACAACGAGTTATACCACCATTGTACTACCGGACTATATTAAATTTTTATTTTGTACTACCGATGGAAGTCGAATCCACATTACTCAGGATGAAAACCTGATTTCCTAGTCCAATTAGAAGACAGTAGCATATATTTATTACATTTTATTTTTTTTAAAGCAGACCAGACAGGACTCGAACCTGTAGGACCTTTCGGTCACGGTTTTGGAGACCGCTTATCCCACCAATGAATGCTGATCTATATATTATTTTTTGTACCCCAGAAGAGATTCAAACTCTTACCGGACTCCTTAGAAGGGAGTTGAACTTTCATTTATTCGACCGGGGCATATTTTTGTGGTGCAAGAGAGATTCGAACTCCCGACCATCGCCTCTTCAGGGCGACACTCTACCGCTGAGTTACTGCACCATATATTTTTTATTTGAGTCACGGGTGGGGATTGAACCCACGACCATTTGCTTAACAGGCAAAAGCTACTACCACTGAGCTACCGAGACATTATATTA
>Ga0172381_10006434_pt1 | contig 11745 bp, 7 predicted proteins | sample Leawel6488metaG_FD_119754 | JGI IMG/M metagenome (GOLD analysis project Ga0172381, IMG submission 119754) | Leachate microbial communities from a municipal landfill in Southern Ontario, Canada - Leachate well 64-88 metaG | ecosystem: Engineered > Solid waste > Landfill > Unclassified | place... | reverse complement strand
TCCATATGATGACATTGAGTGGCTAGAATTAGATAATAAAGATTTACAAGATAGTCTTTCCGCATGGAAAAACATTGCAAGAAAAAAATCAAAAACTAAAACAGATACAATCAAAGTTGAAGTTCCAGGCAAAGACGGACAAAACAGAAGATACGTTGCTTGGAAAACAGATGACGGAGACTACACAGGAGATTTCGAAGATTTTACAGTAGACACAGTTTATGTAGCCAAAAAAGATCCTGAAGATGATAAAAAAATTAAAAATTTAGAAGGACAATTAGCTTACTGGAAAAATATTAAAGCTAAAGCAAAAACAGATACAATCAAAGTTGAAGTCCCAGGCAAAGACGGACAAAACAGAAGATACACCGTTTGGAAAAATGATGATGGAGACTACACAGGAGATTTCGAAGACTGGGTAGTAGACACAGTTTTCGTCCCAACATCCAATGAAGCAATGAAAGATACTCTTAATTATTGGAAAGGTCTTTACAGAAATAAGAAAGGAGACGTCTATAAAAGTCAAATAAATTTAAACGGATTGAACTTAAAAGTACATCCAAATACCAAAATATACAAAACCAATGGGGGAAAGTAAAAATGAATAAATTTGTAAAATATTTTTTATTGCCTGTTACAATTGCAGGAGTTTTATCTACAACAGCATGTAGTAAAAAATTAATTAACGCAGAAGAATTGAATGGTGGATCCATTAACGCAAATGAAATTGTTTATTCTCCACATGGAACATACATTTCAGCAAAATTAGAAGGTGTGGAACCAGACACATCCAAAGTTAATAACGATCCTATAAATAAAAATTTCAATAAATACGAATTAGATAATATTTATGGAGTTTATGAAAGAACTAAGAAAGATAAAGATGCATTAGAAAAATCTAAAAACGAATTAGAAGGCTTAACTACAAAACAACAAGCAAATTTAGATTCCCTAAATGAAGAAATTGAACAATTAGAAATTAAAACTCAAATTGCTTCAGAATTAACTCCTTTAGATTCAACACAAGCAAGCAATTATGATTTATATAATAACGTTGTTAACAATTCAACATTATCTTATGTACATTCCAAAGATTTAAACACAGTAATGGCGAAACTACCTCTTTTCTCATTAGGTAAATGGATAGATGTTAAAGGTGGTTTAGGTTATACTTACAATGGCGCAGAAGATCATTCTAGTAGTTTTTCTTCAACACCTTTGACTGAAACAGAAATAGTTGGAATAAATGATTCATGGGTTGAAAGAACACATAGTAATTATGATTTGTTTCAAAAAAATTTCAGAACTGAAGACAATAATCCAACTGCATATATTGGAGTTTCATTTGGTAAAAATGAAGGATTTAATTTTGAATTAGGATATTCAGTTACACCTTTATCAGAGCAAAGATCCAAAGCAAAATATTCTGTTGATGAAATTCAAGATAGAAATCCATTAACTGGAGAAATAATTTACACAGGAGATCCTGTTAGAGAATTATTAGATAAATCAACTGAAGCAAATCATTACATGACTGGTTCATTACATTTAATGGGACATTATAATGGTTGGGGATTCGGATTTAACTTAAGAAATGAAGAAGGCGCAGCTATAAATGGAAATTTAAAACCTGGTTTTGAAGCAACAATACCTGTATATTTGTTAAATAAAGCATTATATCCAGCAGGAAAAGAAAAGAAAGCAAAAGAAGCTTTAGAATCCAAAGTTGAAAAAAACAACTTAAATTAAGTGAGGTAATAAAATGAAATTAAACAAATTATTGTTTTCAATTTTGCTTTTATCATTATTAGTTTTATCACCAGTAATGGCTGAAAATTTAGTTGATGCAGATTTAATTTGGCCAGCAGGAGTTGCGCCAAATATTCAACAAGGAGACATAGTAGAAATAACTGCAAGATTATCAAATCACGGAGCAGACTACTTAAAAACAATTGTTGAATTAAGAAGAACTGATGGACAACCAATAACTACAGTGACTTTAGGAGACTTAAATTTAGACGTTATGATGGTTCCAGTTTATGAAAACAACAACATTTTAGATTTATTATTTGTTTACCCAATTAAAATTCCTACAACAAGCTTCACATATGCAGGAGATGTTTTTGACATTCCTGAAGGAGATTATAGTTTAACCATCAAAGGTTATGCTTACAAAAATGGAGTTTTAGATAGTCAAGATACGGATGTAAAATATTTTACAATAGATCCAAGAGATGTAACTTTACCAAATTTAATAGTTGATGTAAATTGTCAAGATGCAGTTCAACGTGGAGAAACATTAACTTGCGATATATATGTAGAAGATGATTCCAACAATAACATTGAAGGAGCTTTAGTTGAATTTCAATATGCTGAAAACACATGTATTACAAACACATTAGGTTATTGTCAAATAAATTATGTGATTCCTGATTTTTTTGCAGATGGAACATATAACGCAATTTTTACTGCAACAAAAATAAATTACAATTCAGGAAGTGCAACAGAAACATTTGAAGTTTATTCAACAATACCAACATCATCATTACATATAACCTCAGTATATTGCGACTCACCAGTTTATTTTGGAGAAGAAGCAATGTGTACTGCAGTTGTAGTTGATAATAGTAATGTAATTGTATCAGATGCTCAAGTTCAATTTAGTATTAATGCATATTCTTTAGGAGAAACACAATATTCAACAAATTATTTTGTTAATTATGTTGCAGATTTCATATCTGGTGAAGGAGATTATAATGTAAGAATTTCAGCAGATAAAGCAGGTTACAATGGAGATGTACAATACGTTACAGTAACATTCTTAGAAACAAATCCAAATTATAAAGATATGAATTTAGTTTTAGATTGTGCTGATTCAATACACATAAATGAAGAATTAGCATGTAAAGCAACAGTTACCGAAACAACAACAAAAAAGTTTTTAGGATTAATTCCATATAAAGCAGAAATTCCAGTAGTTAAAGCATTAGTTCAACTTTCAATAAACAATACTGAAGATCCAACTACATATGTGCAAACAACTACAGATGAAACAGGAGTTGCTTTATTTAGTAGAGAAATATTATTTATTAACGGATATGTTCCAGGAAATTCATATGAAGTTCAAGCTATTGCAACCAAAGATAATTATAATCCTGCTTTCGATACAGAAATTTTCAATATTTTAGACGGAGCAGCAAACGCAAGAATAAATTATCCTGAAGATCCATATCAAGTTAATCAAAGAGTTAGATTTGATGGTTACCAATCAACTGGTGCAGATGGCTCATATGATAGCATCGAATCTTGTAAATGGAATGTAAATGGAATAAAATCAGAAACATTACATTGTGATGTTGAATACCAATTCAAATCAGAAGGAACATATTTAATTACATTATGGATAAAAGATAAATTTGGTTATGAAGACACAGATTCAGTTCAAGTAATTGTAATCAATGGTTCAATATTAACTGATCCAATAGCCTTAATTAGAGGTCCTGAAACATCTACAGTTGGATATAACGTTCAATTCAGTGGTTCAGATTCATTCACAGCTACAGGACATCAAATAGTAAATTACATTTGGTCAATTACAGATCAAGATAATTTAGCTATAGTTGATAACTGGAATAATGGTGCAATCCTTCCACATACATTCGAAGAAACAGGAAATTACACTATAACTTTAACAGTTGTAGATGATAGAGGATTACAAAATACAGCAACACATAGAATCTCAATATCTGAAGCAATCCCTCAATTAGTAGAAGGATTTTTAGATTTAGAATCAGGAATAAAAGTAATCTCTTTCAACTTATATGGCTTCGATGATGCTAAAGTTGGAGTTGGCGAAGATTTCCAAATTCGAGCAGTAATTGAGAATGTTGCAGACAAAGAATTAGAAGGAGTTAGAATGTCATTCTATCTTCCAGAATTTGGAGTTAAATTTACTTCATCTGCACACGATTTAGATGAAGGAGAAAGACAAGAATACACAATCAATGGCTATTTGCCTTATGATATACAACCAAACGTATACTATCCATTAATTGGTTTTTCAGATGACCACATTAGACGGATTAAAATAGGATACATGGAAGTTGTAGAGGGTTAGAAACTTAGTTTCTACTCCTAAATAGTAACGAAACGAAACATTTATAAATGATGTTCTGTTTGTGTTGCTTAAAGGTGGGGAAAAAATCACATTCCTCTCGGTGCAACGAAAGTTGTACAAACGATACAAAAAAATAAACCATATATATGGGGGTTAAAAAAATGTTTGGAAAAAAATTAATGAGTGCTTTGGCACTAACAATATTGATGATGTCTTTATTCGGTGGCATTGTTGCTTCAGCAGATGTAGTTAACTTAGGTGTTGCTTATGTTGAAATTAACGGTCACAAAGTAGAAGACAATGAAAGAATCGAAGTTCGTCGAGGCGAAACTTTAGATTTAGAAGTTAAAGTAGTTGCTCCTGAGGAAATTTTAGGAGAAGACAATTATGTTGAGAATGTTCAAATACAATCTTTACTTGTTTACAAGTATAGTCAGTATGATGATTCAGTTCAAGACATGACAAAAACATTCAATCTACAATACGGAACTACAGCAGTTAAAGATTTAAGTGTTCAAATTCCAGTTAGAATGGATGCAGAAGATGATATGTTATTACATTTAACAGTTTATGCAGATAACATGGCAGCATATAGTTTAACATACAGATTAGACATCCGTGGTGTTGACGATGACGCAGCTGTTATGATTACAGAAGCATATATGAGTCCTTCTTCAGTTATGGCTGGAAGAGGAACTAAAGTTACTGTTAAAGTTAAAAACTATGGTGACGAAAATTTAGATGACGTTACTGTAATAGCAAGAATTCCAGCTTTAAATTTACAAGATGTTGAAACTCTTGATGAATTAGAAGCAGACGAAAAAGAAACTTTCGAAAATCTAATACTAAGAATACCTGAAAATACAGTTCCAGGAGTATATGAAGTTATTTACACTCTAAAATTTGATGAGTATGAATCAACAACATATAAAGATACAATAACTGTTTTAGCAAGTGAAACTGCAACTAGTGCATCATCTTCAAGTAAAAGTATGATCACAGTTCCAAGTACACAAACTATCGCAGCAGGAACTTCAGGAACAGCTTACCCAATTATGATTACAAACATGGGTAAAGATGCAAAAGCATACCAATTAACTGTTCAAGGAATGGACGCATGGGGAACTGCAAGATTTGATCCAGCATCAACTGTAGTTGTTCCAGCAGGACAAACTGTAACAGCATTCTTGTATGTTAGTGCAAACGAAGATGTTTCAGGAGAAAAAGTTTTCCAATTAACAGTAAATGATGGTGCTGAACAAGAACAAATTTCTTTAACAGCTAACATCGCTGAAAATGGAAGCGACTGGAGTGGTCTTAAAAAAGTATTAGAAGTTAGTTTAATTGTATTAGTAATAATCTTAATCATAATCGGCCTTGTTGTTGGTTTCAACAAATTAAAAGGATCAAATGATGAAGAAGAAGACGAAGACAAAACTTACTACTAAGTTTTTTTATTTTATTTTATTTTTATTAAACGCAAACGTATCGTTGCATCCGAGTTCACATCCCTATGAGGGATTTAATGTGTGGAGAAATCCACATTTTTTATTTTATTAACGAAGGTTATGAACATGAAAGGAAAACTAACATCATACATTGGATTAATATCTTTGCTTTTATTTCTCTTACCTTCTTTAGTTAATGCAGAACTTCTAGTTAATAGCCCAAACATAGATGTAATTTTCTTAGAGGGTTCAGAACAATTTCAAATAGGTTTAGAATCAACAGAATTAAATTTATGTAAATGCACACCAACAATATCTTATTTTGTTATAAAAAATAATGGAAATTATCCATCTAAATATAATTTTGAAACAAACTTAGATTATGTTTTCATTTCACAAAATGAATTAACATTGATGCCTGCAGAATCAAAACAAATATTCATTTCATATTCTGTACCTTGTGATAAATTCTTTTCAGACAAATTAGAATTAAAAATAAGTTCAGTATTTGGAGAATTGAAATTAGTCGAACAAAAATTAAACTTTAAAAATTGTCAAAATTTGATGTCCTCTTTCAATGAAAGTCCAATATCAATATCTCCTTGCGAAAAACAAATTTTAGATTTACAAATTGTCAATACAGGCACATATGATGAAATCTACGATATATATGCAAAAGGAAAATTAAAAGAATATGTTTTCACAGATTACCCAAGTTTTTCATTATCTTCAAAAGGTGTTGCAAACATAGAACTTGAATTAAACACACCTTGTAATATATATGGAAATTATAGTCTAGATTTAGAAATCACTTCAAGAAAATCTGGAAAAATAATCCAATTTGCAAAACCAATAAGTATAGAAAGAAATTATCTTTTTGAAGTATACTCTCAACCAGAATCAATAAACGCTTGCGCAGAATATACAACGGAAGCAAAATTAAATATCGAAAACTACAATTCATTTTCAAACGAATACACATTTAAAATAGATGCTCCAAAATTCGTAACTTTTGATTTTCCTGAAGTTGAAGGCGAAGGAGTTGCAAACTCAATAATATTGTCCGAAAACTCAAAAACTTTAATCCCAATAAAAATTAATGCAACTAAAAAACAAATAGGAACATACAACATAGAAATAATTACAAAATCTCTTAACGGAGAAATAGAAAAAACAACAAACATTCCTTTAGAAGTTAAAAATTGTTACGATTTCGAGTTAAACATTCCCCAAAATAAAATTCATTTATGTGGTGGAGATGATTTCACACAGATAATAAATGTTAAAAACAAAGGAACCGAAGATACAACGATTGGCTTAGTATATGCTAATGGACCTAACTTTGGATCATTAGAATCAGAAAACGTATTTTTAGAAGCAAACGGAATAGAAACCAACACCTCAATAAATTTTAATAACATAAATAATGAAAATTCAAAAATAGATGTAGAAGTCGCATTATATCATAACACTCAATTCCAAACATCCGATTGGGTAACATTAAATATATACGACACTAATAAATGCTATAATGTAGTTTCTAAAAACAACAACATTAAATTAAATCCCGAAGAAAATTCATTCCAATTAATCATCCAAAACAAAGGATTAAGAGATGGAGAATATAGATTAGATTTAATTGATGCACCTGAATTTTTATACTTAACTCAATCAACACTTTCATTAAACTGGAGCGATAAAGCATATATTGATGTAACAATCGACCAAGAAGAATTACAAAATTACATGGATGAAAACAACAACGGTTCAAGAATAGGTGTGACTATTTGGCCAACATTATTAATAACGCATGAAGGAACCAATACGGTATTTTCAAATTCAATGGAGATAAATTTTGTGGATTACTCCTTTTTCAAATACTTTGTAGATTACATATATTCATTATCAACATGCACATTGATGTTATACTCATTATCACTTTTAACATTAATCGCTTTAATTTATTTAATATTTAAACTAATTTTCAAAAGAAAAAATGATTACAAATTCAAACCAAAAAAGCCATTACTTCTTTTCTCAATCGCAGCAATAGTTATTTGGGCAATTCTAGTAGTAAGTATTTTTTCAATCCCATTCAACCTCCCATTAAAATGGGATTCACAAGATACAATACACACATATCAAAACAAAATAGAAACATTAGATATGGCCGATTACTTTTATGATGAAGATGGAGATATAGTTGAATACAATGTTGAATTCATAGACAATGAGGACGAAGTAAATTATGAGTTCAATGAAACAATCTTAACATTAATCCCAGAAGAAACTTTCGTAGGAAATATAACATTCACATTATCTGCAGAAGATTCCTATGGTGAAAAAGCAGAAAGCACAGAAATAATATTACATGTATATAAAACTAAAACATATCAAACGTACAATGAATCATATAACGCCTATTGTCCGTACATGAATTGGATTTTATTAATTCTTTTCCTAGCATTTGTTTTCTTTGGAACTGCATATAGAAAATTAACTAAAGCAGAACTACAAGAAATGGAAAGAAAAAGAAAAGCAGAAGAAAAGAGAATAGAAAAAGAAAAATTAAAAGCTATAAAAGAAAAACAAAAAGTAAAACTGCTTAAAACAAAATCGTCTAAAACTAAAAAACGATAAATATTTAATTTAATTTTTTCTTCAACCAAGAAATCTCATCATCACTCAAATCAAGTTCTTCAATTAATCTCTCATCATTAACCAACGCATTCAAAAGATCAGGATAAATTAACTTTAAAGCCTTCTTATAAGAAACATGCATCTTTGCAGCAATTTTTTCAACAATAACTTTACGCTTAGCAAAAGACATATTCGCTTGCCAATAACGTAGAATTCTAGTTGGTTCTTTATATTTTGGTGGAACAGAATATTTAGTCTTTTTAGCCAAAGCAATTCCCGCACTCAATAACTCATAACAATAAACATAAAATCTATAATATTGCCACCTATTAATTCTGCCAAAAAATCTATTAGCCAACGCCAAATTTTCAAAACCCTTCTCCAGATCTTCAATCTCCAAATACTCTCTAGGCAAATTCTCATCTAACCATAAAAAGATTTTATCCAAATCCTCATCAATATCATCATAAGCCCCTCTAAAAATATCTTTATTTGTAGACTTAAAAACACGTATTAATGCATCATTCATAGAAGGAGTTCTTCTTCTTTCAGAAACTTCAACATCTTCCAATTTAGATTCAGACAAAACAAAACAAAACAAATCATTTAACGCAGCCCTGGCATCCCCGCCACACTCCAACGATATTTTTTTAACTATTTTTTCATCTAACTTCAAAATTTCTTTTTTCAAAACATTTCCTAAAATAATTTCAATACTTTTAGAATCCAAAAGAGAAAATTCAACTAGTTTACAAACCTTTTTTACAGGCGAAAGTTTACTATCAAAAACATTTAAACCTGTTACAACAATCGGAAATTTAGATTTTTCAATATACTTTGCAATTACAGAAGCAGCACCTCTATCCTTCATACCAGAAAGACCATCTACCTCATCCAACAAAATTATCTTTTTAGGATTAAACAAACTCATTTGACCCGTTACATTAGATAAAAATTCTTCAATCTGTCCTTGATTACGAGAATCACTAGCATTAAGTTCAAGCAATTCAATATTATGTTCTTTTGCAAAAGCATAAATTGAGGAAGTTTTACCTACACCATAAGGACCATATAAAAATAAACCTTTCCCAGATTTAAAATTAGACAAAAACGTATTTATTTCATTTAGCGCTTCATCTTGACCAACAATTTGAGCTAATTTTTCCGGCTTTGAAGCAAAAAAAGGATTCATAAAATAAGATAAACCAACAACTATAAAAAAGTAACTTTTCCACTTTAAAGTACAAACATAGGTGAAATTTATAAATGACTCTTCTTTTTTAATATCAATATGATAATAGGAATCGTTGGTAAACCAAGTGTAGGTAAAAGCACATTTTTCAAAGCAGCAACTTTAGCAGAAGTAGAAATAGCAAATTATCCATTCACAACAATAAAACCAAATCACGCAGTAGGTTTTGTTAAAATAGACGATGTAGCAAGAGAATTTGGAAAAGTAGCAAATCCTCGAATAGGTTATGTTCAAGGAAAATATCGATTCGTAGCAGTCGACCTTTTAGACGTAGCAGGATTAGTTCCAGACGCACATAAAGGAGAAGGTATGGGTGCACAATTTCTAAACGATTTAAACCAAGCAGATGCGTTAATACATGTAATTGATGCAAGTGGTTCAGTAAATCAAAAAGGAGAAGTTGTTGAAACTGGAAGTTACGATCCTGCAAACGATATAAAATTCTTAGAAGTTGAATTAGATTATTGGTATTTAGAAATAATGACTAAAGGATGGGAAAAATTTGCAAGAACAATACAACAAGAAGGAAAGGAAATACATAAAGCTCTAGGAAAACAATTAAGTGGATTAGGAGTTGACGAATATATGGCTCAAGAAGCGATAAGAAAATTAAATTTAGACACCATTGCTGCAAAAAATTGGAGCGAAGAACAAATGTATTCCTTAGCGAGAGAATTAAGAATAAAAACAAAACCAATGTTAATTGCCGCAAATAAATGCGATCATCCAATAGGAAAAGAAAACTATAAAAAACTTAAAGAACAATTCCCAAATTATAAAATCATACCTTGTTCAGCAGAAGCAGAATTAGCTTTAAGAGAAGCTTCAAAAAAAGATTTAATTAATTATATTCCTGGAGAAAAAGAATTTACAATAACAACTAAAGGAACAACAGACTTATCTCAAAACCAAAAAAACGCATTAGAATTTATCAAAAAAAATATCCTAGAAATTTTCGAAGAAGGAACAGGAATACAGAAAGTATTAAATGCAGTGGTTTTTGATTTATTAAATTATAAGGCCATACATCCAGGTGGTGTTGGAAAATTAGAAGATAAAGATGGAAATGTTATTCCAGATTGTTTTTTAATGCCTGCAAAAGCAACAGCATTGGATTTTGCATTTAGATTACATACTGATTTTGGTAAAAACTTCATAAAAGCAATAGATGTTAAAACAAAACTTCCAATAGGAAAAGACAATCCATTGAAACACCTAGATATAGTCGAGATTATGTCTTCGAAATAATCTCTCCTGGGTTTTCATAGACTCAAACCATAGTCGAGATTATGTCTTCGAAATAAACTAAGCTTAATTAAAAAACACATAACGAAAGGTATTTAAATACAAACATAACAAAAACAATATAAAAAGGTGGTTTATATAGCACAAAACTCAGATTTTAATAAGGATTTTGACTCTTACTTGAATAAGAGATTAAATAAGAAAACTCCAAACAGTTTCTTTAAAGCAGTTGAAAGTTTGATTCCGTCATCAAAAGGAAAATCAAAAAATAACAATTACGAAAATAATAATCACAAATCAAAAAACTCCTTTTTATCTGTGATTTTTAAAAAATTTTACTCATCCAAACCAATAAATAATGAAGATTTTGAAAGTTATGCAGATGATGAAGAAATAGTTGAAATCGAAGAAGAGATTGAAACTGTGGATGAAGCTGTTGAAGAATTAGAAGAAAAAAGAGATAGTTTGTTGCGAAGATTATTCAAATCATTATTTGGTATAAAATCTAAATCTGCAGAAGAAGACATCGATGAAGATTTAATTGCTCAAAATATCCCTTCTCCCGACGCAGAATTAAAAGATGAAACTAAAAAAGTATTAAAATCACTTCATAGATGGATAAGTAAATTGCCTCCTGAACACATAGAATCATTTAGACGTTCACAGGATTTTATTGATTATAAAGATATCTTGGATAAATATGGCATTTTAAAGAAAGATTAATCTAAAAACTAAATGCTTATAAATTGTTTTTATATTCTATTAATTAAATTATGTTATTCGGGGGCATAGTATAACCTGGCTAGAATAGCCGGCTCCAGTTTTGGAGCGATGAGTTGCAGAAATCTGTAACGATGATTATTGGGTTTCAGTCTGTTGAAGCTTACGCTTCATAGAAGATACCGGCTGATTTGGGTTCGAATCCCAATGCTCCCACTTTTTTTATCTGCACTCAAATATCTGATTACAGTATACAGAATTGATTTTTAGTTAATTAATCAAAAGAATAAGAAAAATAAAAAAATAATTTACTGTAAACTTTC
>Ga0172381_10006433_pt1 | contig 11745 bp, 15 predicted proteins | sample Leawel6488metaG_FD_119754 | JGI IMG/M metagenome (GOLD analysis project Ga0172381, IMG submission 119754) | Leachate microbial communities from a municipal landfill in Southern Ontario, Canada - Leachate well 64-88 metaG | ecosystem: Engineered > Solid waste > Landfill > Unclassified | place... | reverse complement strand
TTGAGCAAACAAGCACTTGACGAGATTACAAAGGACATGACGCAATCCGCTTATAAGCAAGAGATTATGGCCGAGTTCCTTGAAGGCGAAGGCGCAGTATTCCGTAACATTACCGCTTGCATGAATGCCCCACAGACCACACCAGAGGATCACAAAGGCCACCGGATCGTGGCTGGGGTGGACTGGGCTAAACAATTCGATTACACCGCAATTAGTGTTGGCTGCCTGGACTGTCATCAGGAGTTGGCAAGGGACAGATACAATCAGATTGATTATCACTTCCAGAGGGAGCGCTTGAAATCATTGGTAGATAAGTGGCACGCAGGAACGGTGCTGGTCGAAATGAACAGCATTGGCGTGCCAAACCTCGAGGAGTTACAGCGAGACGGCTTGCCGGTGATGGGTTTCAATACAACATCATCTAGCAAGCCCAAGCTGATTGAAAATTTAGCATTAGCGCTAGAACAAGAGGAGTGGCAATTTCAAAGCGATCCGATTTGGACGGGCGAACTTGAGGCATACGAGCAGGTGGTGAACCCGTACACCAACCGGAGTAAGTATAGTGCACCAGAGGGGATGCACGATGACACCGTGATCGCCAGGGCGTTGATGGTTGAGTGCCAGAACCACATGATGGAAATTGTACATAATCCGTTCATATTTACAGACTAAAGGATAAATCGTATGCCTATTTGGGATCCGTTCTTAAACAAAATGCAGGAGTGGTTCTTCGGGAACCTGTCTAATACTCTACTGTCACAGGCGCAGCGTGAGCGTATGTCGGGGATTGCCGAGCGCAGGGCGTACCGTGACGGTATGCAGAGGCAGTCACTCAAAGTCAAACTAAGCCAGTCCGACGATAATGTTATCCTAAACAACGTGGGTAAGGCGGTAGATCAATCGCTATCTATGCTGTTTGGCGAGAGTATCAAGGTTGATTTGGGCGGCATTGACGACGACGACGACTTACAGGACTGGCTTGACACCGCCTGGCAGTTGAACGGCGGCGAGATACTTTTGAAGCGTCTTGGGATGATGGGCGCAGATAGCGGTATCTGCTACGTCAAGCTCATGCCAGAGGGCAGAGAAGACATTGACGGCAGGCTATACCCCCGCATGGTGGCTATGGACCCGATGTTCATGGAGGTATTTACCGAGCCTTCGGATTATGAGAGGGTGGTCCGCTATGTTTACGAGTACGAGACCGACGATCCCGAAAGCGGCAAGCCGATTCGGTTTAAGCAAGTTTTCAAGCTAGAGGATGAGCAGTGGATAATTGAGGACTACAAGACCGAGCCTGGAAGCGACAAATATGAACTTGTCACAGGTGAGGGTGTCACGAATCCACAAACATGGGATTATGATTTTCCTCCGATTGTTCACTGGCAAAACCTGCCGAGCGTCAAGGGCGTTATCGGCACGCCTGATATTACCGATGACATTATCCGGTTGCAGGACAAGATTAACTATGTAGCGTCCAATATCAATAAGATCATCCGCCTAAACGCACATCCCCGCTGGTACGGTACAGGGTTTGCGTCCGGTCAGCTTGGCAAAATGGAGTGGGGGCCAGAGGACTTTCTCAAGCTGCCCACAGGTGCAGAGGTTGGCAGTGCCGAGATGTCAAGCGAGCTAACCGGAAGCCGTGAATGGGTTCAGTATCTCACGAAAGAACTGTACTCACTGATGCACGCGGTTGACGTGAACGGTGTCAGAGATAAGCTGGGACAACTTACCAACTTTGCGGTAAGGGTGCTGTATCAAGATGCGCTTGCTAAGAACCACGATAAACGGGATTTGTACGGTGCGGCGATTGTCGAACTATCCCGAAACATGATGGTTATGGCCGATGTCTATGCCGACTCAGCAAAGCCTATCAACATCGTCTGGCCTGACCCGTTGCCGACCAATGAGCAGGAAGAAACGCTTGCCATCAAGAATGACATGGAACTTGGCTTGGTCAGCAGACAAACCGCCAGCAAAAAGCGCGGCTATGACTGGTCTGTTGAGGGTGAACGCATGGCTGACGAAAAGGCTGCAGAGGGCAGCGTGGGTGAAGAAATCCTGAGACTATTTGAGACGGGCGGCAATCTCTAATGCCTACCCTTGCTGAAATTGTACAGGAAGCCGCACGACGGCAAAGGGCAGGGCTTGTGTCCTCATGGCAGGCCGAGGCAAAGCGCCTGGCGCGTGTCTACGGCAATATGTACTTGGACATTCAAGCGGAGATCGAACTGCTTTCCGAGGGTGTAGAGGCTGGCGATTATACCAGGCGCACGGTCAAGCAATCCGATAGATACCAGAAGCTCATATCGCAGGTATTGATTGCGCTGGGCGGTTTCTCCGCATTGACGCTATCAACGGCAAGGGACTTACAGAGCGGCGCAATCATCAAAGGACAGCAGGACACGAAACGGTTAGTTGATATACAGACAGGCGGCGGCCTTGAGTATTTCGCGGTACCCAGAGATGCGATGCAGGTGCTGATTGAGTATCTAGGGCGTGGATACCCCCTATGGAACCGCATAGACGGCCTCTCACGCTACGGAGCGGATTTGGTGACAAGTGCCATACTAGATGCTATTGGTAGCGGGTTTAATGCCACAGAAACCGCCAGGGCCATTCGTGGGGCATTTGGTACGCCATTGTCTGATAGTCTTAGAATAACACGCACGGTAACGGCGTGGTCATACCGTGAAACCAACCGACTGAGCTATATGACTAACCCGCAAGCAGTAGAGGGTTGGATTTGGTATTCCGCATTAGACCCTGGCCGGACTTGTATGAGCTGTGTCAATATGCACGGCACTTTTCACACACCAGACGAAGTGCTAAACGATCACCATAACGGACTTTGTACCAGTATCCCGAAGGTGGTGGGTGTTGACGCTCTGGTTACTGAGAGCGGCGAGCAGTGGTTCAACCAGCAAGGCGAACAGGTCCAGCGTCAGATGATGGGTAAGGGCAAGTATCAGCAGTGGCAAGACGGCACTTTTGGGATTGGTGATATGAGCAGACCCTACCAGGACGAGGTGTTCGGTGAGATGCTGGGCGAAAAGAGCCTGAAAGATATATTAGATGGGCGGTAACTTCTGGCAAGCTGTTAAGTATTGGGTTATCGACCATATACCGATGCGGTGTGACCGTTGCGGTAAGTTGCGCTGGCGCAAGAACGGGTATTGGGTGGCTTATGCCAGAGGCGGCCATTACACCGAAGAATGGGTGTGCAATGACTGTACAAAGGCATAACAACCCTTTGACAAACTTTATACATTATGATAAAATAATAGGGCAATAGATTATCCATAAGGAGCGTGAATGACGGCAAACGACCGAAAACGGCAAGTGCAATTGGGGGGAGAGCCGCTTGTGTTACTCCCTACCCGTGCAGGTAGGGAGTTCGGCTACAAAGTAACCTCTATGAGTTCCGGTGCGCAGCGCGTTGAGGACGGCAACCAGTTCTCAGCATCACACATCTTTGAGGCCGTTGCGGATAACGGAACGGCCACGGTATGGATAGATACTGGCGCTACAACGCTGGGTATGACATACGATATATCCGCAGGTGGCGATGCTTATGTTAGATTACGCGAGAGTGTCAACATGGGAACGGCGGTTGGTACGCCTTTGACCGCATTCAATCATAACCGCAATGATTCAAATACTGTTGACGCTACTATATATCACTCCCCAACCTACACGTCAGGCGGCACGATCATTGAAGAGGCTTTTATCGCTGGCGGGCAGAAGGGGTTTGCGTCCGGCGGCGGTGAAAGCGCAGATCACAGTTGGATCATAGACATCGGCCATAATTATTCTGTTGACGTTGTAAATAAAGGTGGCGGCGATAAAGCTATCTCTATTGATATTAACCTGTACGAAGATAATTAACCTCTATTACCTGACCGGCAGGGTTCAACCGGGATAAGAGGATACTGAAATGACGGACGAAACTAACACCACTATTGACGAAGGCAAGCAGCCAGAACCAGACAAGACACCGAACGAAACTCCCAAACCTGACGGACAGGGTAGCCAACCGGAATCGGAGCGGACGTTCACACAGCAGGAATTGAATGACATTGTAACGGGACGGCTATCTAAGAAGGAAAAGGCAATCGTTGACGAACTTGGTATGACCATTGAAGAAGCTAAAAAGCAACTTAAGGTCATCAAAGACAAAGAGGATGCCGAGAAATCTGAGATACAGCGTCTCACAGAGGATTTGGACAACTGGAAGAGACAAACAAAAGAAGCACAGGAGCGTGAAGCCCGGATTAAGCGGGAATCGCGAATCAAGGACATCGCCTCCGAGTTACAGTTCCAGGACCCGTCCGACGCTATCACTTTCCTCGATCAATCAAAGATTGAGACTGATGATAACGGTAATGTCACCAATGCCAAGCCACTGCTTTCAGAGCTTGCCGACAACAAACCCTATTTAATCAAAAAGGCGTCAGGCTATCAGAATCCGGCTAATCCCGGCGACGGGCGTAAGACGTTAACCGAGTCTGAGAGACTTCGTAAATACGACTATCACGTTCCGAAGCGATAGGCTTGACGCTCCGACAAGGAGCTACTAAATGGCAACCCTAAACACTTATGCAGAGGTGTCTTCAATCGCTAATGCGATGCAGGAAGACGCTACGCTAATTGCCCGTACCACGCCGTTGATGTCTCAGCTTGTGACCGTCTTTACGGACATGGGCGGGGGCAATGAGCGCAAGGGGTACGAGTACAGCGACAATTCAGCCGATGAAATTGGAGAATCCGACGACCTGACCAGCACGGCTTTTGAGCCTGCTCTGTTGGCGACGCTGACCCCTATCGAAATCGGTAAACAGTACTTCATCACCGATAAGCGGGCGGCATCCATGCTTCCCGAAAATATTGTAACCGACGGCGCACGAGACTTGGGCGCTATGGCAGCCGACAAAATTGAAGGCGATCTCTTAGGGGATATGCAGTCCTTCACTGGCGGCGCGATTGGTGCTTCCGGCACAACCCTTACTTGGGGTCATTGTATGGCGGCTATTTCCCGTTGTCGTGTGGCCATGAAAAATCAGACCATTCCGCTAGTTATGGTTCTCCATGAATATCAATGGTTTGACATTGCTAAGGCGGCCTCAATTGCAGCCACAACTTCATTGGCGCAGGCACCCCAATTCTCCAATGACATCACCCTAAACTACTATCGTGGACGTGCTGCCAACACAGCCATCTTTGTTACCGCAAATAGCGGCATGGTTTCTGGTACGGACGCTTACGGAGGTGTATTCCCCCGCTCTGCTCTAGCCTATGACGTAAGGCGGCAGATGCGGATTGAGGGAGAGCGCGACGCTTCACGGCGCGGTGCCGAGTTTAACATGAGCGCGCTATATGCTCACGGGGTCTGGCAAGCCAAGTATGGCGTGCAGATCATCTCAGATATTACGGCTCCGTCGAGCTAGAAAGGATAACTAATATGTCTGCAAATGTGAACATTATACAGATTCCGTTGAGTGACTTTGCCGCAACTGACACTTTTCCGCTGTTTCAGGCTCCATCTGATGCGGTCGGGGGTGGAATTACGATTGTTGATGCAAAGGCCGTAAACGGCGCAGCCACCGCTGGTGGCACATCGTTCACCCTGACGTTGTTGAAATACTCAAGTGCTGGCACTCCCGCAGTCAACGGCACGATCACCGACACGCTTGGTGGGTCCGCTGATGAGTGGGCCGACCTGGTACCAAAGCCGTTCACGATCTCATCCGGCTTTGTTGATGCGGATGAGTGGGTTTACTTAGCGTACGCCGAAGAAAATAACGGTGTCCCAACACGCGGTAGCATCACTATCAAATATCTAATGGGTAAATAGTAACCATCATGGGGCTGGATAGGCAGCATGCGCCGAAAAGGGCTGCCTCACCCCTTCCAGCCCCTTATTGAGGCAGGAGGTAACAAGCATGAGGATACTGTGGCTTTCAAACGCACCCTGGGCGCACACCGGGTACGCCAATCAAACGGAAATCTTTGCACCCCGCATAAACGCCCTTGAGGAACACTCTCTGGGCGTTATGGCGTTCTACGGGCTTGAAGGCTCTACGCTGGACTGGAACGGAATCTCTGTGTTCCCACGGCACAATCACCCCTACGGCATGGATATTGTAGATGCTCATGCCAGACGGTTTCAAGCCGATGTCGTAATATCGCTAATGGATGCCTGGGTGGTCGATCCATTGATGATACGCCCGCCTATCAAGTGGGTTCCCTGGTTTCCCGTAGACAGTGAACCCCTACCGATTGCGGTAGAGCGCAAGGTAGAAGAAGCGCATAAGCGGATCGTGTTTAGTCGATTTGGTGAGCGCATGGTCAATGATGCCGGGCTGGACTGTTATTATGTACCGCATGGTGTCAAGACTGATGTATTTCACCCAGTAGGGCAATTAGAAGCCCGTGAGAGACTGGAAATCCCAACCGATACGTTCCTAATTGGCATGGTTGCCGCAAACAAAGGCGCTCCAAGCCGCAAGGCGTTCACACAACAACTGGACGCCTTCAAAATGCTGCACGACAAACATGACGACGTTAGGATGTATCTGCACACTGACCAGGCTGGTAATAGCGGTGTGAACTTGCCGGAGTATATCAATCATATTGGGTTGGTGGTTGGCAAAGACGTTGTGTTTGCACCGCATTATGATTATTTGGTAGGTTTCCCAGAAGATAAGATGAACCTGCTCTATAACGCCTTTGATGTTCATACGCTTGTCAGTTTGGGCGAGGGGTTTGGTATCCCAATAGTCGAGGCGCAATCCGCCGGATGCCCAGTAATTGTGGGTGACTGGACCTCAATGAGTGAGCTTTGCATGAGCGGCTGGAAGGTGCCTAAGAGCGGAGCGGACAAGATTTGGACGGGCGTTGGTGCTTATCAGTACATCCCCCGCGTAGAAGCGATCTATGAGCAATACGAAGCTGCTTACCGCATGAAGGGCAATGAGGACTACCGCAAACAGGCACGTTCTCAAGCCTTGAAATACGATGCTGACAAGATCACAGAGAAGTATTGGAAACCTGTATTGAGTGAAATTGAGGCGAGTTTAGAGGAGGCTAATAGTGGCACGGAATAAAACTTACATTGACGATATTGCCGAGCGAGTGGCAAATGAAAACAGGCTGACTGTCAAAGACGAAGATGCTTACATGGAGGCCGTTGTACAGGCTTTGTCTGAGGTTGTCAGCAAACAGATGCACGTATTGAACCTTGTCAGCAAGGGAATCGTGGAGCGCGATGGATAAGGTCGCAGTCGTTATCGTTAACTACAATATGCCAGAGCGGGCGGATGCACTTGCGGAGCATATCAAGGCGCACACGGCCTGGGAGCATGACATTATTTTGGTTGATAACGGCAGTGACATAACGAAGCCAGCAAAGAACACCACGCTTGCGCTCAAATGGAACGTACAAACTACAAACGGCTGGATGGCTGGACTTGATTATGCAGATGCTCTGGCGGCTTATAGTGGAGCGCCATATTTCGCTTACTGGTTCCTGATAACCTCGGCTGAGTTTATTGATAATACGGACGTGCTTACGCCAATGGCCGAGTTCCTAAAGCTAAACCCGTCCGCAGTGGGCGTTCACCCCTCGCTATCACGAGACACGACAACCTCATGGGATCATCTGATAACAAGGGGCGGTTGGGAACCTCGTGAGACCTGGATGATCGACAACATTGCCAGTCTTTACAGGTCCGATTGGTTCGATAGGCTGGGTCGCTTTGACCGCAATCTAATCTATGGCTGGGGAATTGACTTAGAGACTTGCTGGAAGGCCAGACAACAGAATTGCACGCTATGGGTTGATGAGCGAGTCCGAATGAAAAAGGTAACGGACATTGGGTACAGTATGGATCGAATGAACATGAAAGCCGGAGACAGGCATGTAAGGGCCGGGTCAAATATGTGTGACATTCTAAGCAAGCGATATGGTGTGCGTTGGCGTGAAATGATGTACGGGGAGGGCGTTGATGAGCGTCTCAAATAACGGCTACTTCCGGTTTGACGATGTAACAGTCAAGGCGTTGGGAGGCAAGGCGTTACCCGGTGAGTGGTGGTCACGTCCTTATGAGTATGCCTGGGCGTTGCGGTTCGTGGATAAAAAGCACACAGTGGCAGACATGGGTTGCGGATGGATGGGTAGACCGTTCACGCCCGAACTTGCCCGGCAATGCAAAGAGGTATATGCCATTGATGCAGACAACAGGGTTACAGGGCTTGAGAATGAGCATGGCAACCTATTTTATATCCCAATGGACTTTTCAAACAGCGAAATGGACTATTTCAAAACGTCCACGTTTGATGCGATATTCTGCCTATCGGTGATTGAGGACTTGCGAGCAGATGATAGGCTTGCGGCGCTAAAGAACTTCCGCAGGCTGGTGAAACCAAAAGGGAAGATCGTGATAACGATGGACGCCATTTGGGAACCCTGGCGAATTGCAGAGCCTTATCCTACGGTGAACTTGATGTCATTCAATCGCAATGTGGCACAGGCCGGTTTACGCTTTGTTGGCGAGCCTCATCTCAGTATGCCTAAGAACGCCGTACATCATGCCCGCTGGAATCTAAGCTGCTATCATTGCGTACTGGAAAGGGATAAATGATTGAGAAGGTCTTAGGTTGGATTAAGAAGCACTCACCGTCCGGCGTGCTGAATTGGCATAACGGCCAACTATACCCCGAAGTGTCAGGCTATCTTATCCCAACGTTGTTGAAATATAGTGAAGAAGACCTGGCGCGCCAGTATGCAGATTATTTGCTAAGTGTTCAGCATGAGGACGGTTCGTTTGACGGTGTTGATGGGAAAGTGAGGATATTTGATACCTCGGCATGTTATGAAGGATTGGATGCAATAGGTGAGAGCGAGGCGGCCGACAGGACAAAAGAATGGCTGCAAGCGCAATACCTTAACAACGGAGCACTACCAATAGAACCGGGAGGTGATCTAACTCACGTATACACCATCCGGGCCAGCGGCCTTATCAATAGCAGGCTGGGAAAGAAATACTGGCAGTTCGAGGGTGATTGGGATACGCGCTGGGAAAGCAAGCAGCGAGCGCACTACCTTGCTTACGGACTGGAAGGACTGGATACGCTTGGCGTGGATATTGGCGAACCGTTGCAAGCGTCTCAAGCGGTCATACGGAATGGGCTAATGCCCTATTGGGTAAGAGAGGACTGGAAAGAGCCGCAAGGGACAGATATAAGCGCAACCTGTCAAATGTCAGTTTTGTATAACAAGTATGGGCTAGACAGTAAGCCGATGATAGCAGCCGTTGAAAGGCTTATCAGGTCTGAGGGCGGTGTCCCTCAGACCAAAGACGATAACTGGCCTGTTTCGTGGGCCGCCAAGTATTATCTGGATGCAAAGTATGGCTAGAGCGGCGTTTATAGTCGGTAACGGTCCAAGTACTACGCCAGAGCGACTTGATAATCTAATCGGCAAATATACCATCGGCATGAATCGGGTTAGCATGATATTCGATAAGACCGATAACGTATGGCGGTGGATTGGCAAGGGCTTGTTGGGTAAGCTGAAAGATGAGGGCGGGCTGTTTGGATAGCATGATTGACTACGCAGCATGGCGAGAGCCTAAGCCGTTTGGGATAAGCGGCTGTTTCCGCTTGCGTAACGAATCGCAGTTTATGAAAGCGGCCGTGCGTTCATTCCTTCCCTATCTTGACGAAGCGGTACTATGTGTGCAGCCGTCAAAAGATAACACCGTAGAACTTGCTCTTGAAATGGCAAAGGAACGCCCCGACAAAATAAAGGTCTATCATTATCCGCATGAGGTAGACTGGATTGACACGCCCGGCTTTTACAGCAAAGACCCTGACAGTCCCGGCCACCTGGTACACATGAGCAACTACGCATTGAGCAAATGCTCATACTCCTGGATATGCAAGATAGAGGGTGATGTAATAGCCCTAAATTCGTTAGAGAGGCTTGTAGACACCGTAAAAGCCAATCCTGACGCCCATCGCTATTACGGCATGATTGTTCTGAACCTTGCTGGCGAGAATATGGATATGTTCAGCAAAGAGAATCCGCGCAACGGCGGCTGGGACGAGGCGGTGTTCCCGAATAACCCCGACTGGTATAAATTCCAACGGATTAGCAAATGGGAATCCATACCCGCTACTCATGGCGTTTGTGTGGGCTGGGCGGGCATTCACTTAAAGCGGTGCAAGGCTGGTAAGACGGAAGGCTGGAACGGGGAGACCTATCTACCCCTTACTCGTGAGGAGTTATCGGACGCGCTTGAAATTTATAACGCCCGGCATGGCTATCCGGCAAGCGATAACCCCTACGGAACTGAGGAATTATTTGATGACCAATGGAGGCGTTGGCTATGAAATGGTATTTTGGCATTATCACGGATGGTAAAGACCTAGACCTTTTAGAGAGGGTTGTTAGTCGTATTGAAGACGTTGCGGGTGTGTCCGCTGTTATTTGTGGAAACGCCACAAATGCACCACTTGATAACGCCTTGAGAATACACGCCCCAGACTACGCCCGCATGGGACGGCTGGGCGCAATGCGAAACCTGCTAGTAGACCAGCGTGGTGATGCGGATATTGTCGTGATTATGGATGATGACATTATCTTACAGGAAGGCTTTATACAAGGGTTCGACAAATTGGGGTATAATTGGGATGTGGCCTCGTGTAAAATTCTGAACCCGGACGGGACGCGTTTCTGGGACTGGAAAATACATCGAAACGGCATGAATTGGCTGCTACCCTATGACCAAACGAGTAAGCACATATCCCTAACGGGCGGCTTGGTCATTGCGAAATCCCATGTATTTGACCAGGTGTGTTGGGACCCGTCTTTGGGATTTTACGAGTATGAAGACGTTGCGTTTAGCGACGCACTAAGATCAAAAGGCTTTGAGATTGTATTTAATCCCTATTCTACGGCAACTCACGAGGGGCCGTACACGCAAAAAGGGAACGGAGTATATAGGACGGGCTAATGACAGCGAGAACCGGAATTGCAGATTATATCAGCGAGGTCAGACAGTCAGCCGAAATTGGCACGGCGGATTATACACTTGGGACAGTTTCTTATTGGTCGGACGATCAGGTACAGAACTATCTTGACCGTTTCCGTGAAGACTTGTACCGCGTCGAGATCAATCCTGTGTCACAGTATGAGGGCGGCACGGTGGTATATAAAAAATACTACTCGCCCTATCAATACCTAGAATCAGGTGATGTATGGGAGTTAGAAGACCAGGCTGGAAACACGGTAGGGACGGCGCTTTATTCTGTGGACTATCAGAAGGGCATCGTCACCTTCACTAATGATACGGCTGGCAGTTCGTATTTCGTCACTACCTACGCCCACAATCTTGGCCTGACAACGGCTAAAATCTGGCGGCTGCAAGCCTCACACTATGCCAAGCGGGTGGACTTTTCCACAGATAACCACTCAATTAAAGCCAGTCAATATGCCAAACACTGCATCAGCATGGCGCAACTTTACGAGTCGGGCGGCGGCGATTATGGCTTACAGACCATTGAGGTTGTCAGGAGCGATAGATTATGAGCTTCTTTCCAGCCGATCAGCTAGCATGGATGCGGGATGAGGTTGAAAAGACCTTACCGGACACCTGCAATATCCTGAGTCTATCCGCTACGCCTGACGGTCAGGGCGGCTTCACGGAAACGTGGGGAACTGCCACCGCTTCGGTTGCG
>Ga0172381_10006431_pt1 | contig 11749 bp, 12 predicted proteins | sample Leawel6488metaG_FD_119754 | JGI IMG/M metagenome (GOLD analysis project Ga0172381, IMG submission 119754) | Leachate microbial communities from a municipal landfill in Southern Ontario, Canada - Leachate well 64-88 metaG | ecosystem: Engineered > Solid waste > Landfill > Unclassified | place... | reverse complement strand
GCCGTCTTCATAAGAATAATATATAGCTCCCGATGGATCAATCTTCTTAAACAATTCACCTTCAGGGGTGTAGCAATAAGATGTGTTATCAGGCAGGGTTAGGATGATGCTGGTAATGTTACCAGAAATATCGCGTTCGTAACCTAAAACAGAACCGTCAACCTTTCTAACTCTTATAAGGCATCCCTCTCTAATAATACGGGTCGTCCCATCTGACATCTGAATATCAGAATCCTCCTGCGCTCCGATAAACTCCCCATTGCTATATTCAAAATAATTACCGTCCTTGTCTTTATACTGACCTAGCGTTATAACAAACTCGTCCTCGCCATCCTCGTTAGAGATGGTTTCCTTATTAAATACATATATGCTGCCATCCGCTTTCTCTATGGAGGACAACATGCCATCCTGATAATTTATTACAGTATCATCAGACTTTATTACTTTTTTCAATCTACCGGCGGCGTCATAATAGACCGTTTTATCTAAATCTGTAAGCATGATTTCTACTATATTGCCGTCATCATCCTTTATATAGGAATACGCGGTAATGCTCCCATCCGCATACACAACGGATTCCATAAGTTCATCTGAATTATAGTTGTAAACTATTCCTTCCGGGCTTGTTATCGTCTTAACCTTACCATCTGCAACAACTTCTTTAGTCCCATCTACATATAGTATATCCGCAGCCACCAAATTATTATCGGCATCAAGAACAATGTTGCTTAATACCGTGCCGTCTTTCTTAGTTATTTCATATATAACACTATTCTTGTATTTTATCTCATCGCCTTCTTCTGTAGTTACAGACATTATAGGAATATCTTCTGATGATGAAGTATCGCTCGTAGCAGAACTAACATCGATAGTGGCTACGCTGTCTGACGTTTCAGAGGCAGCACTGCCCCCAGACGCCCCCTGAAGCGTTATTGAGGCATCTTCTGTTTCAGTTTCATCAACGGAAGCTGCCTGGCTCTGCGCAGCTATGGTATCCTCAACGGACTGCTTCATGGTGACCAGATCCTCGGCTGTTGCTGTCTGGCTTTGCAGATACTCCGGGGCAAAAGTTTGAGCCTGCGCCTGGGCTTGTTGAGTTAATACCGTTTCAATAAGATCACCGGCCCATGCAATTTGTTGAAACAAAAAAATCCCGGCCATTAGGCACGAGATAACTTTAAATATTATTCGTATTTTCGATGAAACAATCATGGTATGCCTCCGGTATTTTAGCCAAGCACGACAAGTATATCATTAATTATATTATTCGTCAAGTTGATTTGATAAAAAATCAAATCGCTATCTTTTAGCTTTCCTTCCTCGCAATAGTGGTCATTGCTTTTTATTTCATTAAATCCCACCTGGCGTTATTCTCTGAAAGCATTAGATCAGCTGAAGTGCCATGTATCTCATGACATGCTATCTTCTTTTCCAATCTACCTTTTGTTAACGCTGCAACCATCGCAAGCGAATTTTTTTTGCGCGCAACTAAATCACGTATTTCACGTTTCAATTTTTCTGTATGAAGTTTAACTAAAAAACTATAATGGGGTTCATGTGTTATAACAATCAAAACTTTCATTTTATATCACTCTCCTTCCGATATAAGTTTTGTTTGTAAGAAAATTTAAATACGCGTTCTCGGTTTCAAATCCTGGTTCCTCAGCCATCCTGGAATTTATAATACGATGGGTGCCTCCGCATTCAGAACACCTTACCTGATGAGGTGCTGCCGTATATCCTACATTCCCGCAACCTTTACATTTGACTTTATACATCGTCGTCACCTTCTTTCGGGTACAATTCAAGCATATCACGAAATTGACTTTTGTCAAGATACTATAAAATGCAAAGTCAATTTATTATATATGTTTAACGCTATAAGTTATTTAATATAAGGTAGTTACAATTTTATGTTAGGTTATAAAACAGTTATCTATTTTGCCTAATTTCCATAAAAAAAATTCTATAAAATCAATTTACTATTGACAAATTATTATTGGTGGTGTAAACTTATTCACATGAAACTATACGAAAAGATTCGCCAAATCCGAAAAGATGTTTTAAAAATTAGCCTGAAGGATTTTCACAAGAAACTTGTCGATATCTTCGGGGATAAAGCTCTTACCTATTATAGTCTGTGTCGGTTGGAAAAGGGTTATCGCGAAGATATTAGGATTAAAAGCTTATATCAGATCTGTACCGGGCTAGGCATGTCCTTAAAAGACCTTAAGGAAGGGACTGAGGACGAAGAATCAAAAATAGTTAAAATCATAAAAGCCTCCGACAGGACTAATAACAGGTATTTTTATAATGAAAAAGCTGTTGCTGAAATATTAAGCTCGCGGGATTTAAGATTTTTAGCAATGGAACTTGAGATATTACCTCACGGCTTCACTAAAGAAGAACAGGATCCTGTGGATATTAATAAATTTGAAAAGCTTGTCATAATGCTACAGGGTGAGATATTATCTTATATAGGAAGCGAGAGACATTTAATAAAAAAAGGAGATACGCTCTCTTTCGCGAGCAATATCCCCCATCATTTCGAAAACCCATCTAAAAAGATTAAAGCCCGGTGTATTATCGTACAAAATCCTAAGTCTTATTAAACTTCTGCCCCCTCTTTTCCAGTATATTCTCAAACTTTAAGGATATAGCCTTCAGATCCATAGGTTTAACTGCATAATCGGTAGCACCCAGTTTCATGGCCTCGTCTGCCACTTCGTCAGACACCCAGGCGGATATTACGATTATATCTATTTTAGGGTTTAACTCTTTCGCTTCTTTTATTACCACTATACCGCTCTTCTTGGGCATCCTGATATCGAGAAACATTACATCGCAATGGTTGGTTTTAACAAACTTCACAGCCTCTTCACCATCAGTGGCTTCCCTGAATTTACATTCAAATCTCTCATCCAGAAAATCAATTATCATGTTGCGAGCATTTATTTCATCGTCAACTACCAACACAACCGGCTTAGTCATCCTCGCTCCTTCATCAGCTCCTGTACCTTTTTTATGACAACTTCTTCGAGATAATCTATCCTGAATGGTTTGGTTATGTATTCATCAGCATTGAGCTCTTTGGCTCGGGCCACGATCTCTTTCTCATTATGGACAGTAAGCATTATAACTTTGATAGAGCTATCAATATTCTTGATCTTCGCTAATGCCTCAAGGCCGCTCATAGCTTTCATTCTTATATCGAGAAATACTATGTCGGGCTTATCCGCTTCAACCATCGAAACGGCCTCCTCGCCGCTATTTGCAGCTTTAACGGAAAATCCTCTGTGTTGGAAAAATTCCTTCAGCGCGTCGGTTATGCCTTTTTCATCATCGACTATCAAAAGTTTTATCACGATAAACCCACGTTTCTTTATAAGATCTTACCCGACCAAAGCTGGTGCAAAAACATTTCCCAAGGCAGTATCTCAATTTTACCATGTAATCTTTTCTCTTTTTCATTGCAAACCACAATGCTCCTCTTGGGTAAATACGCCTCGGTAAAAGCACTCAACCCGTTAAGGTCTTTTTTATTAAGATAGTCGCTGCCTTTTACTTCTATACCAATTTCTCCGCTATTGAGAATAAAATCTACCTCCAACCCGGACTTTGTCCTCCAGAAATTTATCGCGAAGTCTTTCTTATTATAGGATTTATATGCGGTCATTTCCATAAGCATAAAATGCTCAAATGCTCTCCCGAATTCCGCACCTCGTTGCACAGCAATATTCCTTTTTGTCATATATCCCGCAACGCCAACGTCAAACATGTAATATTTTGCGGCTTTTGTGATCACATCCCGCGACTGTCGCTTCTTAAAAGGCTCTACCCTGATAGCAAGGAGCGTATCTATAAGTATCTGATAATATTCTTTAACTGTTTTAGAATCGACACCGCACTCACTTGCAATATTAGCGTAGTTAGTCAATTCACCATGAGAATATCCAAAGGCATCGAAAAATCTTGAAAAAGCCGGAATATTACGCGTCAATCCCTCCGCAAAAATCTCTTCACGCAAATAGTCCTGTACATACGCTTCCAAAGATTTTTTATACTCGTCGCCAGATTGTAAATAATGGAGCGGTATCATGCCATGGTTTAAAACACGCAGGAGGTCTATTTTCTCAATTTCGCAACTTACCAGCGGGAAAAGCTCATACCTCCATGCCCTTCCACCCAAAAGGTTGGCATGCCCGCGCCTTAGTTTTCGCGCGCTAGAGCCGCACATAATAAATCTCAACCCTTTGTTTTCTATTAGCCAATGCACTTCATCCAGGACTTGAGGAACCTTCTGTACTTCATCAAGTATTATGGGCTCTTTAAGAGTTGCGGCATCTTTGGCAAGTATTCTTTCCCGAAGAAGCGAAGGATTTTTTGAAATGTCCAGATAGAGATCGGTCATCAGAAAATCATACGTCAGGCTTTTCGGAAATTTTGTTTTAAGATATGTTGTCTTGCCGGTCTTACGGGCTCCCCACAGAAAAGCCGATTGCTTTCCGGGAAGCTTCATATCCAGCACTCTTTGTAGATTTTTCATTTTGGATACTACTCCATTTTAGTATTACTAAAATGGAGTATACTCTATTTTAGTAAAATAGTCAAGCACTAGCACGTTTGCCAAGGCTTTTACGAATAGTCCCGTCAATATCAGTAAACTGGATTGGCTTATATACTATCTGATCTGCTCCGGCCTTACGAAATATTTCGTTAAAACTCTCGTCATAATAAGCAGTAACTAATATATAAACCGTATGAGGATTGGCTGATTTAGTCGTTTCAATAACTTGAGTTCCATCCATATCCTCTAGTTTATAATCGCAAAGCACGGCATCCGGCTTTTTGCTGTTTATTAGTCCAATCGCGTCGATGCCATTAGTGGCCGAAAATACCTCGTAGCCCATTATCTCCAGCCCTTTAGCAAGGTCTTTGACATACTCTTTTTCGTCGTCGACTATTACAACCTTAACCTTATCCATATTTTTTTATAAATTCGTTAAAAGGGATAGCTATTATTTTTTCACCCAATCTCGTCCGTTCTCCGGAAACGGTAATCACAATACCTTCTTCTGATTTTTGCGGGAATAATTCGCAAAATGATTTTATTCCCTTCGACATAGCGACATTAGCCCGGGAACTCATTTTAACCTCTATAGGAACTACTTTATCTTTATTCTCAACTATAAAATCGACCTCTTCACCATATGATGTCCTCCAATAAAACACCTTAGGACGATCGCCTTTATTGTAAGACATCCTGACTAGCTCCCCCAACACAAGAGTTTCCAGTAATTGGCCAGAGGCGATACCGTGAAATACCTGATCTATGGAAGTAATGCCGGAGATATAACAGAGAAGCCCTGTATCTAAAAAATATATTTTTGGACTCTTTATTATTCGTTTACCTTTATTCAAATAATATGGTTTAACAGATATAATCTGATGGCTCGCTTCAAGTATGGATATCCAACTCTTAACGGTATTTACCGCGACCCCTATGTCCCGAGACAAACTTGATAGATTTATAACCTGACCGTTAAAAGCCGCTAAAATCTCCAAAAATCTTTGAAAATCAGTAATATCACCTATCTGACGCAATTGCCTAACATCTCTTTCAAGATAAGTTTGTAAATAACCAGAAAACCATAAGCGGCTATTTGTCTTCTTTTCAGCAATTATTTCCGGGAACCCACCGGATATAGCCCTTTTTTTCAAATCGACCATGCTGATTTTCGCGCTACCGTTAAATTGTTCCCTTAAAGAAAGATTCAAAAGAGTAAGGACAGCCAGGCGGCCAGCCAAAGACTCGCTAACATTATTCATCAGGGGAAAACTCTGTGAACCTGTCAATAAAAACTGGCCCTTCGCTTTCCTGTCCGCGTCAATGATAGTCTTTATATATGAAAATATCTGGGGTACATATTGCACCTCATCTATGATAATGGGAGGCTTATGATTTTCAAAAAATAATGCCGGATCCCGGGATGCCATAAGGCGTGTATCCGGTTCATCCATTGAAACATAGGAATGAGTTTTTGAAAAAAGATGTTTGAGAAGCGTTGTTTTACCGGATTGACGCGGCCCCGTCACTATGACAGCTGGGAACAGCCCAGCTGCTTCCTTCAGCACTTTCTCAATGTCGCGCTTTATATACATAAATAACCTTATTGTTGTAAATTTGCATTCCTATTGCAAATATACAACATATTTTGCTGCTTGTCAAGGCTATGCCGCTTATTTCGCCTGCGGGAATGTTATGGTGAATGTTGTCCCCTCACCCACTTTGCTGCGCACTTTGATATCACCTTTGTTTCGCCACACCAACTGTCGCACTATCGACAGCCCTAAGCCCGTTCCCTTACCAGGCTCTTTTGTTGTGAAGAATGGCTCATATATTTTATCCATTTTATCTTCCGGTATGCCATGCCCCGTATCAGATATCTCGATCTTAACATTACCATCTGATGAATCAACAGCACTGATCTCAATGACACCCTTCTCTTTAATAGCCTGCCCGGCATTTCTTATAATGTTAAAGAGTATCTGCTGAACCTGCCTCTTGTCAGATAGGATCTTCGATAGCGGTTTTTGAATATTTTTCTTTATCTCAATACGCTCAAGTTCTATGTCATGCCCCACGACGGCAAGCGTATCATCGATCTGCTCTTCAATGTCCGTCAGTTCCGGCTTAAAATCTTTGCTCGGCTTGGCAAAGCTCGATAGCTTCTTAGTGATCTCAGATATGCGCGTCGTCTGCTGCAAGCATACCTTCATTATCTCCCCGGCTTCAGCTATAATCTCTTCGGGTTTTTTGTCTTTATACAATCCACGCTCCAGGCTCATCAAATAAACCTGCATCTTTGTATTTATTATATTTAATGGATTGCCGACCTCATGATTAATACCCGCCGCAAGGGTACCTATAGCGGCGCGCCGTTCATTCTGTGCAGTGTCGGCAAATAGCTGGGCATTTCCTACCGCGACCGACTCTGTTCTGGCAAGGTCCGTTAAAATATCGATATCGTCTTGCGTATACTCTTCGTCGGATTTTTTCTTGCCCATGAGTATTATCCCTATCATGTCATTATGCAACATAAGTGGTATGGCAATTTTTGCGGCATATTTGCCCATCTCTTCTTTTAGCTCGTCCGGCACTTTCGTAGCTGTGCTGGATTTCTCGATGGACAGTAAATCTTTGGTGGTTTTTAAAAATGACGGGATGACTGCTTTATTGTCCCAACTTATTTCCGGCACTTGGCCCAAACTTTGATAGGAATTATATTTATCTTCGAATCGGTTTAAAAGTAATATCACCGCGATCTCCGGATGTAATGCCTTATCCAGCAGCTCCAGAGTGCTCTTAGCGATCGTATCCAGACTGAGGACTGTTATAACTTCGTCCAAGAAAGCCTTGAGTATCTGTTTGTAGTCGTATTTCTTTTGGAATAAATACTTATTGGTAATATTTGTCAATACATCTTCTAGTGGACGCACTATAAGTATAATAAGGATTGAACTAATAGCAAAACCAATCATATTATTACCGGCGCCGATAAGTTGCTGCACAAGAAGGGCCACGCTAACGAATATGCCAAAAACAATGGTAAACAAAGACGTAAATACCAGCGTCTTTTTTATAATAACTTCTATGTCCATCAAGTGGTGGCGAACAATAGCATATGCTATTAGAGAAATGAATAACAACGCACATATATAGCCAAAAGGATATACATTAATAAATGGGTATTTTATAAGGTAATCGACTATTCCAAAAGCTCCTATGGCAAAAGCTAAAAACACATACTTTATTTGGTGGCGCTTTAATCCAGAGAAATCTACTCTGTTTAAATTTTTAAAAAGAAACCAAACTCCATACGAAAATAATATTGCAAACATTAATAAGAAAAAAATGTAATATTTACCAGCGGTTGGATAAAACCCCCAAAAGTGCGTTGCCATACCACTATAGATATAATTTGTTCGACTTAATATTATTGAAGGAATGCTAAGCGAATATAGTCCTAATATAAAAATTCGACTAACTTTTATATCTAGGAATGTAATGATAAAATGGTATGCAAAAAGAGGTATAAAAATAATGCCAATAAATCCTATTCGCGCCCAAGAGAACGCAATAGTTTGATCCTTATTCAGATACATTAAGGTATAACAGAATAACCACCATACCATGCTCGAACAAAATAATGCAAAAATACTATTAACTCTTGAGGTCTTATTATTTAAGAACACAAAAAGACCAATAACCGCTAAGATGATACCTGTTATTAATGGCGGAATTGCATATAAATTCATTTTGTTCCCGGAATTTTATCTCTTGTCAAACTGATACCTTGAAGATGCGTAGTTTTTTGCCAAATATAGTTCATTTCCCCGTAAGGGCCACCAGTCTTGCCCGTGCCACCATGTGTAGACAAAAATAACGAAAAGTCAACATGCCGAGAATTAATTCTAATTAATCCACTATTATGAAGGTAGCGAATAAATTTGCGCGTATACAAACTTGACCGAACCCACAAAGACGTACGCAATCCATACTCATTAGAGTTCGCCATAGTTATCATCTTTTTAAAAATATCCTCATCTGAAGAACCTCTGACTTTGACCAAAGGTAATAATGGAAAAAAGTTTTCTTCTCTTACTACTTTCATTTCCAATGCTTTATCACTACCTTCGATCGACACTATAGCTGGATTTATAAACACACCTCTTTCATCCTTATTACCATCGTAATTTACCCTTTCCCCACCTTGAACAAGTTTAGCTCCCTTATTTAAAGCATCTTCAAGAAATTCATTAAATTCCTTCATCATCATTACTGGAGTAAGGCATGTTCTCGGCTCAGATGGTAATCCAACTTTCATCTTTTTAAGTTCATCTGAGAATTTTTTCAGAAATCTATCGTATATGGATTCATGAATAATAGCTGCTTTTGGAACCATACATATTTGAGTAGAGCCTAGGAAGGCATCCAAAAGAGAATTTATTGCATTTTCGATATCGGCATCTTTCCATACAAATAACATATCATTGCCCGATAGCTCTAATATCGGTTTTTTACCGGCGAGGAAAATATTTTTACCAATCTCCAACCCTTTTTCACTTGGTCCAAAATAAATTATATCGTTTATAAGAGGACTTCCCATCCACTCATCTGTAATTTTCTTGGAATTCCCAATAACAATATTAATAGTTCCATCAGGAGCACCATTATCCTTGGCAGCCTTCCAAACAATTTCTTTCCATAAAAATATAGTCGCTAATGGTGTACGCAACGGAGGTTTAACTATAAGAGTATTACCTCCAAGCAAGGCAAATCCTGCAGTCAATGAGTTGCTGCATGGCGCATTTTTGGGCGGACTGATACAAACAACGCCATCAGGTTTTCGTACCATATACATAGTTTCATTGCTTTTTCGACCGATTTCCCTCCAAAGTTCACTTTTAAAAAAGTTCAATGATTCAGGTCGATAAGCTTTTTCCATACCTGAAAATTCCCATTCGCATAGTTTTCTAGGGTGACCTTCAATCACAAAAAGATTTAATAGCTCTTCTTTTCTTTCCAATAAATTTTTATGAATATCTCCTAAAATCTTCCTTCTAATACTTACTGGAAAATATCTAAATTTTTGACTGGCTTTATATGCTGCCTCAATTGCTTTTTTATTTGTCTCGTTATCTCCTACACAATATTTTGCATAAACATAGTCATCAGCGTTAGGAACATTAACTCCTTTTTTTAAAGAACTGATAATTCTATAAGGAGTCTTAAAATCTTTAATTACTTGGTCAGCATAAGGAAAGTATTCGTATGTCCCTGTATCTAAATCTTGTCCATTAGCTAAAAGTGTAAAGGTTCGCATTTTATTCCTCCAATAACAGAATTATTCATTTCTTCACCAACCCAAACTTCTTGCATTCACCGGCGACGAAGTCTGCCAGTTTTTGATTTGATACCCTGAACCCTTCATCATCCATTGCGTTCTGGTTGCAAAATTTAATCCCAGCTCTTTCTAATTCACGTAATTCATAAGCTGTTTTAGGAATAAGGCCGTGTAAAATTACAGTTTTTGGCTTGTGGCTGGATTTCATCATAAGCCCTGCGAGCTCCTTTGTATCCTCCATGCTAAATAACGAATCATACATTATTACTATATCCGGCTGATAGTCATATAAGAGATTTAACCCTTCCTTATCACCATATACTACCTTAGTTTCGTATTCACCTTCGATTATCCCTGATGCCGCAAAAAAGCCGCAAGTAAAACCATAAACCATAGGATTTGGCTCTACGAATAGCAATCTGGCTTTAGGAACTTTTGTCGACGCCACTTCTTCTTTGTCTTTTGTAGGATAGACCCTGGTATCTTTCTGTGAGTCCAAAATAACAAACCGTATCCTGTCTATCAGCTTAGATAGATCTATAGGCTTCGCGAAGAAACCATCTATACCTATCTTCTCAACCTCTGACTTAACATCTTTATCGTAGGCTGTTATAACAATTACTTTGGTTTTAGAATTCGTCTTACGCAGGTGTTTTAGTATTTGAATGCCGTCGACACCTGGCATCCTGATGTCGAGTAGTATAAGATCAAGGTTTTTTATAGAATCAATAACATTCAAGGCTTCTTTTCCGTCAAGCGCTGTTAGCATATCATACCCTAATGCGGCGAAAAATCCTTTGAGGCTCATCGTTACTTCTTTTTCATCATCGACTACAAGGATTACGCCTTTATCATTATCACCATTCATATCAGATAAGTCCTTTCATATAATATATTGTAAATTATTAGCATTTAATAATCATATGTATAATGATTTCTAGTATACCCGAATATTCATAGAAAAACAAGTTTATCACACGGATTGTTAGATTAACAACGCAAGGATACCGAATAGCTAGTTTGGTAGATTATTACTGCTTCTGATACTAGATGGCGTCCCCGGGCAGATTCGAACTGCCTCGGCTGGCTTCGGAGGCCAGTACTCTATCCAATTGAGCTACGGGGACTTTGTTTTGTATACTTCTAAAAGATTCTTGGCGGATTGGTTATTAGGGTCGATCCTTACGCATTTCTCTAAAGATGCGACAGCGTCTTCCATCCTGCCGAGCCCGGCGTAACAAATAGAAATGTTAAAATAGAAACTACTCATGCGCAAAGCGGCCAAGCCCAGTTTGCCGGCCTTTTCATAGTGGACAAGCGCTTCTTCGTATCTTTTCTCGGAAAGGTATGCATTTGCGAGGTCAAAGTGCGCGTTGCCGTTATTAGGCTGCATCCGCACAACTTTTTCATAAAACCGCTTCGTATCTTCGGCGGTTTCGGCCGCGCAGCATATATTCACAATGTTAATAACTGCAGCACCCAGGATAATGGCCGCGGCTATTTTTATGTATCGCATTTTACGGCAGGTCTCCCGGATCCCAACGGCGCGTAACGCGTCCTTGCCCTTTACCCATTATTTCATCTAAGAGCGACTCTTTATTATAAAACGGCATGATACCGTCTGAGTCATCCAGATCTATGTCGTCGCCTATATCACGTTCTAACGCAAATTTCTGGTCGAGCCCGGACATAACATTCGGCATCTCAACAAATCGCGATACTTTATTGAATTGGGTTATTCCGTTACGCATTCCTTCGTGATTGAGCGACAGATACAGCCTGTTTTTGGCCCTCGTTATCCCCACATAGAAAAGACGGCTCTCTTCTTCTATCTCTTCTTC
>Ga0172381_10006429_pt1 | contig 11749 bp, 16 predicted proteins | sample Leawel6488metaG_FD_119754 | JGI IMG/M metagenome (GOLD analysis project Ga0172381, IMG submission 119754) | Leachate microbial communities from a municipal landfill in Southern Ontario, Canada - Leachate well 64-88 metaG | ecosystem: Engineered > Solid waste > Landfill > Unclassified | place... | reverse complement strand
TCCAAAGTATAAGGGAAAATGAAACTCAGTATCGTCGGGGATTGATTGAAGATTATTTAAACTGGAAACGGATAAATGGAAACAAATAAAGAAATATGGTTTTTAGTTGGATCTGTTTATGAAAACAATTTTAAAAATCTTTGTACAGAATATAAAATAACATGGTTTCCTACAAGTGAATTCCGCAATTGGTCTAATACATTAGATAAAATTTATGGGGATATATTTCTTTTTGTTTTTGGCCAAATTATAAAGATTGATGTAAAAGGGGGATCTATTTCTAAAGAATCCATACAGAATTTTAAGGGGGAGTATTTTGTTATATTTAAAAATTCTACCACTTCTGAAGGACTTGTTTTTGAAGCATCTTTTTTGAGAGATCTTATAAGAAAAATGAAAGACTATAATTTTGAACCATTATCTGGATCTTGTGAACCAGGAATTGCTTATAAACGTCTTGAACAATATAAAGATAATGCTATTTCCATAATAGATTTTCTTAAAAAACAAAACACATCGAAAACCCCACTAAAAATTACGCATATAATAATGGATAAAAAAGCAAAGTCATGGACACTATAAAAGATTGGACAAATAAGAAGGTTAGGATAACAGATATACGAAAATTTCCCGAATTTTACATATTTACAATAGATACGCCAGATGTAGCGGGGGTTCTTTCTGTTAAAAAAAGTATTTTTGAAGAAAGATTAAAATCTTATTTTCTTAAAGAAGCTCATGATGTTACTAGGGAAGAAATTCTAGATGTACAATGGAATATGTATATCATAAAAGGCAGATATATTAAAATACGACCCGATGGGGTTCAGACTTTTGAGATGGATCCGGATAAGTATTATGTTTCATATTTAGAAATTGAAGGACATTTAGGAGGTATCGAAAGTGTTTATAGAAAAGATCATAAAATAAATTTAATTTAATCTCAATAATTATGGACCTTAAGGATCAAAGAGCTGCACAGATGGCTGGAGCAGCACAAAATAAAGTTCAGATGAAAGTAACTTCTGAAATGGTTAAAAATTCTAAATCATTAGTATGCGAATGCGGGGGAATGCTTTTTCAGGAAAAAGTTTTCTTCAAGATTTTATCTCCCCTAATTTCTCCTAGCGGAAAAGAAGAAATAGTTCCAATACCGGTATTTGTTTGCGAAAAATGTGGAAAAGTTCCTAGTTTCTTCGATGAACAGAATATCCTGCCCGATGAAATTAAAGCAAATCGATAAAAAAATTAATATTAACTTTAAAAATTAAAACAAATGAACGAAAATTATTACTACAAAGCAACACTCCGGATTGAGTACGAAGATGCTAAAGGAAAACTTAAAAAAAGAAGAGAAGAATATATTGTTTCCGGCGTGAATCCTACCGATGTTGAAGCCAAGGTTACAACTTATATGAAGGGGAGTACTGAGGATTTCGAAATTTCTTCAATAGTTCTTACGAAGATTATTGATATTTTGAAGTAATCGAGCCAGACCTTTCTGATTTTAGTTGGATAAATATATTGATAGCCAACTAAAATCAGAAATATGGATATGCAGGATAAGTCTAAATTTATTTTTAGCGAAACTTTCAATAATTCTAATGGGAAATCTTCAGGTTCGGGATTTATTGGTGTAATAATGGGGATTTTAACTGCTGTTGCTTTTTCGGTTGCAATGATTGGGTGGTGGGTAGGAAAACCAGATATTCTTGATATTTTTGACCGAATTCTTCAGCTGGGATTATTATCGGCAGCACTGTTAGGGGTTAGAAAAGTTAGTGGAGCTCTTTCCAGTGGTAAAGGAAAAACAGAGGTTGAAGCAAGCGGAGGGGAAGATAAAATATTGGATAAACAACCTGGATAATGCCTTACATATACGATTTTTCAAAATTAATGACTATTCAACAAATAGAGGTTCACCCCAAAGAATGGGTGGAGCCTCTTTTTGTCGAATATGGAATGGGAATTCACGGTACAACCCCTTCATATTTTTGGAGGGTTAAGGGAACAAAGCACACATTTGTTATCCCTGTAATGAGAATGAATTTTTTAAGCTCTGGCGATTATGAAAAACATTTTACGGAAATTCTTGAATCTTTTCGAGAAGATTATATTAGCTGGAAAAACCAGGGGTGGATCGTCGAATGGATGCAGAAGTACAGAGATGACTTCTCAAAATATATCTCAATATAAAATCGAAGTAAAAGAGGTGAAAATTAAAAAATTATCTATATTAGAAAAACCTAATATAGTTGGGAAAAATTCGGAAAAGATTAAAAACTAAAATTAAAAATGGAACAGGATGTTAGATATTTTCAATTTCTTGCTGGCTCAAGAAATGGGGAAGTAGTTATATTTGATAAAATCGAAGAAGAAGATGGAATGGTTTTCATTTGTTTTAGAGATGGTTCAAGATGTAACGAGGAACTTATTCTTCCGCTAAACTCTACAGTTTATACTAGCGAATTAATGGCCGAAGTTGATAACCCTTCAAATTTATGGACAATAAAAGAAGAATGGGTTGGAAGGCAGGAGGAAAAATGGGCATGGCAGGATGAAACAAATCATGGGGAAGAAAAAGTTTGTATTCAGCCTTTTGTTGAGGGGAAAAGAAAGATTATTCCAATTCCGCCAAGGCCATCTAAATCAAAATTTGGTCAAATAAACACGTTTAACACAACTGCCCCTCAGCCTAATGCTTTATCTAGCTCCGGGATAAAAACTCAGCAGCAAGCATCTACGGCACCCCAGCCAAGTAATTTAAACGATCCTATATGGCTAATGTGTGAAAAGGCTAAAAAATTCGAACAAGAAATTACTATGAACCTGACAGTCACCCTTCCGAAGCAATCTTTATATGATGTTGCAAAGGAAAGCTTTGAAGAGGGGGGTCCAAAAGTTATTGAATATATAATTCACAACTTAGATGATAAACTTATTAAGGAAAGTTTAAAACGAGCTCTTTTAGAAGCCTATGACCCGGCAGAAGAAAGTTCTAATTTTGAGATTCCATACGAGGTTGAAGCACAGATCATAGGTGGTTCTCAAGTTGTGAAAAAAGAAAAATAATTTTTATGATGGAAGAGCCAAAAAAGAAACTTATCATTCAGGGGGAATATGAAGATGTATTGGAAATTGATGGGCATTATTATTTACAGGATAAAAAGGATCGGATAGCTGTTATACCTTATACTATTGATACAAAAAGCTTAGTCGATAAAATCGGTGTTGTTATAGATTGGAACTATATTGAGGAGGAGGAGGTTTTAACTCTTCTTAATGATTATGCTTCTTCAGATGATTCCACAGATTTAGTTGCTGCTAATAGAATTCTTTTTGAAACTACAAAAATCAATATAAAAGATGCAAAAAAATGGATGTATCTAGGAGCAGTTTATAGTAATCTAACCTCCGATTCACCCATCAAACTTTATGGGGTAGACATATCTGACCTTAAAATTCAGGAGGAAACTGAAGAATCAGTTGAAAAGAAAAAATTTAAATTGATGGATGCATCATCGGTGATTAGAACTGACGAAATTTTATTTCTTGCAGCATATTTTAGACTCTTTAATTGGCATTATATAAATTCCATCAGAAAAAATAAATAAACTAATATCATAAAGCTATGAATCGAAGAGAACGAAAAAATATGGAAAAAAAACTTGGCATTACCAAATATAAAAAATCATTACATCTAAACCAAAAATTTGAAATGATTCGTCAGAATATTATAGATGGGCATAAAATGCAGGCTAAACTCAAAGAAGACATAAGGGTCAAAGAAAATGCGAAAGCTGATGCTGAAATTAATAAAAAAATTGCTGATAGAATGTTGGAATTAATGATGGATGAAAGTATGGATTATTATAGTGCTCAGGAAAAATCAAAAGCCGAATTTGAAAATTAAGAAACCCTCAGGGAATAAAAAAACGGGATGAAATTCTATATAACAATCGAGGGATTACCAAAATTAAAGAGGGCTTTTTTAAATCTTAAATTATATTCAATTATAAGTGTTCCCGAAATTCTAGAAGATCTAGGATATACTTATTCTATAATAGATGACTATGGGGCTTTTATAATTAATCAAAAGATTTCAAGCATAATTGATAATTATGCTAAATCTAAGAGAATACGAGGAATAATTTATTCTAACCCGGATCTTAATAGAGATATCATTGAAAATCTTTTTATAGAATTAGAATCCTGCGAAAAAGTGTCAGATTTAGTTTTATTAGATGATAAATATGTTCCGAAACTTGAAAAATATTATAATTTATTTGATGAGATAATTTTTTTTCCATCAGTAAAAAAAGTTCGATTGATTCAGCTTTCTCCGCTTTTGCTAAAAAAATTCGTTTAATTCATATAAAAAGCCTAGCCCAAAGTTAGGCTTTTTTATTTCTCGAATATATAAAATAAATGTTGTATGGCAGAATCGGTAACAAGCAAGAGTAAAATTGATCAGCTAGTTGAAAGAGCTTTAAAAGCTATTGAGAATGCTCTCGAATTTACAGATTATTATACTACAAATGAATGTTTTAGAGTAAAAACGAATAAACTCTTTAATGAATTAGTTACGGGGGATGGTTTTTTTAGTAAAGATATTCAGTCTAGTGGATTGCATCATATTCATCCAATCGCTGCTTCAAGAGTTTATAAAGAAGCTCTTGATAGGGCAAAACAATTTCTTGGGGACTGTTTAAGAGCTCAGTATTCTAAAACCGTAAACGATGAAGTTTCATCTCAGATTCCTTCTACCGATTTTAATGGTCAGTCATTAGAAGAATCGGCTGTTGGACCATTCGATAAAAGATTGCAAAGGCTATATGAAACTGATAGCAAAACCAGTTTAATAACCCCTTACGATACTCGATTTCAACAAGTATCCACTACAGGTTATCTTATTTCGGATTCTAAAGTCGAAGAAGCTAAACTTGATAATCAAAAGGATGTTTTATTAGCATTATCTCAAAAAAGAAAACAAATGGAGGGGGATGATTTTTTCAAGGGGATTCCTTCTTTAATAAATACCTATGCTATCACTCGTCTCTACGGAAGCAAGGGAGGGAATTTTCTTATCAATAAAAAAGGAGAAAGGAAATGGTATGAAATTGATCAAACTTCAGATGGTGATTTAGGGTTTAGCTTAAATCCTACTACTTCTTCAATTATATCTTGGGGAAACGGGGATCCTTATGGAAGAACCCCATACCATTTTAGTGATTTTGTTTTTTGTAAATATTGGAATATTGTTCCGAATAACCGAATGATAACTCTTCGCAGATTTCCAGCTCCTATTATTGATAACTTAAAATTTCCGGGGATGGATGGCCTTGCTAACATGGGAACTGCATCCTCTCAATCAGATGCGTCGGCAGGTTTAAATCCTAGTGCCAATAATGGAAGCTCCGATCAGGGGTCGGGCAAAAAAGTCACTTTTCCCCCAATGGCTACTGCTATTACATATTTTGGCGAAGAAACAGGGAATTCTTTAAGTTCTATACTCAAATTTAGTGCTGGATTAAATTGGGGGGAGGTTCAAGCAAAAGTATTTGAAGTTACAACTTCTGCTGATCCCGATATGGAAGCTGGCCCTGCTGGTCTTTTTGGCGGGCTAACTAAATTTGCTCGAATGCTTAATATTTTTTCTGGGGATTTTAATCAGGAAGCAATGCTCAATAAGGGGAATTTACCTCCGGATCCTTACTCAAATGGGCCTTATGAAAATAGAATTATAGGCCCTGTAAATAGAATAGATACAGTTAAAAAAAGAGATGCTGGATTAAAATACGATAATAAGATCTCTCTAGTTTTTGAATATGTGTCTAGACCTATTGGAGGTATAAATACTAAAGCAATTTTGCTAGATATACTTTCTAATTTCTTGGTTATGGGAACCGCTTCAGCTATGTTCTGGGGGGGTCAGCATAGATTTATGGCAAATCCCCAACAGTATCCATTTATTGGCGGGGATAAGGGGATTCAAGAATGGTATAGAGGGAAACCAACAGAATGGGCTCAAACCTCTATCGATACATTTGCCGACAAAATTACAGATGCAGCTTCAGGTCTTGTCGACCTTGCAAAGGGGGTATTTGATGCGATATTAGGTAAAGGGGATTTAAAAAGTCTTATTACAGGAAATAATGCTGCCGGAAATTATATTAGAGCAAAATCTGCTGAAAAATCCGAAGGGCAAATACCATATCTTACAGGATTAAAAGCTCTTCTTATTGGGGAGCCAGTCGGTGAATGGCATGTTACGATAGGAAACCCATTGAACCCAATCGCAATGATCGGGAACTTAATATGCGATAATATCGAAGTAGAATTTGGCGACGAATTAGGCCCTGATGATTTCCCGCTCGATATGAAAGTTACCGTCAATCTCGATCATGGTATGATTCGAGATAAAGATGCTATCCAAAGTATTTTCAATAGAGGTATGGGAAGAATTTATGATTTACCAGATAAATTTGCTGGAAGTGCTGATTATGAATCAAGAGTCGACAAATATACTGGAAACCAATCTGCTACAGGATCCCAGCCAAGCTTCTCCGGCGGGACATTTATTGCCGACTCAGGAACTACTGGGGGAAGCTATGGCAAATCGGCTATTTCCCAAAATAAATTATCAGGAGCCGTTAGTGTTTGGAATAGAGAAAAATTCACAGCAGTTTCAGCTAACCAAGATTTAAATTTTGCAGGAAATAAGGTTCTTAATAGAAGTGCTTATAGAGCTGCTGACTGGGTATCATTAAAATCACTTAAGTAATTATGTTTTTAAATTCATTAGATCAAAAAGAGCTAATTTGCAAGGAAGATGGAAATGTTATCAGAGATTTAACTCAATCCATGTTCACATTTAAAACTAATAATTATATTAGTTATCAAGCTTATAGAGTACCGGCAGAATATGCTATGAGGCCAGATTTGATTGCTCAGTCTGTTTATAATAACACAATTAACGCTGAATTTATTCTTAAATACAATGGCATCAGTAATGCTTTTACAATTGGGCCTGGAGATATAATTTTAATTCCAGATTTAGGCTCTGCAAAAGATAATGTTAAAAAAACAGGAGAATCAGCGGATTCACCAGAAAATAAAATTCGGCTTTCTTATAAGTATATTGATCCTACAAAGGCCCCATCGAAAGATAAAAATGCTACTGCTTTTGAAGATAGAAATCTTAAGGAGGGGGTTTTACCTCCGAATATTGCAGAGGAAGGGGCAAAACAAATTGTTCATAGAAATGGGCGTGTTTATTTTGGAGAAGGAGTTGGGGAAAGTGCATGTTTAAAAAATGGCATGAGCTCTAGCGAATTTCTAACTACAATTATTCGTTCAAAATCCATTTAAATATAAATAAATTAATGGCAGATTACACATTCAACCCGCCGAACGGGTCTAATATCTCGGGTCAAGCAAAGCAAAACGATGCGGGAAAAGAAAAATATAGAATCTATAATATTTTTAAGCCAACTATCGTATTGGATGAAATGTCATTAAAGGAAACAAATCCCGGGGGAAAAAATCAAAAAATAGAAAATAAAACCTCTTTAGAATATCCTTTTATCAAAATTAATGATTATATTGTTTCCATGGGGGAAATAGATTATTTTGAAATTGATTCAACTAGACGACTTCCAACAATTATCCTTTCTTTAAGTTTTACTAATGATAGATTTTTTACCAAAGAAATGCCTAAAGATGGGGATATCATCTCTGTTGCTATCACTAATAAATCAGATCTTCTTATTCCTATCCGAAATGATTATGTAATTACAAGTGCTACCCCTCTCAAAAAAAGCACCTCTATTAAAGAAGGAAATAGCATTACATTTTTTGGAGAATTATTTGTCCCAGGATTATCGGGGTTTAGAGGTTCCTCAGCTTATATTGGGACATCCATGGAAACGCTTAAGAAAATTGCTAAGGTTCTTAATTTAGGTTTTAATACAAATGAAGAAAATACAGATGATAAACAACTATGGTTCATATCTACAGCATTTGATATCTCAATTGAAGAAATTACTTCTAGAGCTTGGAAAGATGAAAATAGCTTCTTTGATTGGTGGATCGATGTTTATTATAATTTTAATTTTGTAAATGTTCAAAAGCAGTTACTTTCATCCGAAGATGAAATAGATATTGCTGCTTCCCTTGGAAATGTTTCAAAAGAATTCTATTGGGGAAATTCTACGGATAAAACAGCGGAAACCCCCAAAGTATTTTCAAATTTTCAAGGATATAAAACTACTAGTTTCTATATTACTAGTTGGAAACCTATTAATAAATCAACAGCTATAACATATGATTATGGAGCTTCTGTCCAAGCTTGTTTTTATGAGCACAATAAAGTTATTTATGATGATCCAAGCAAGACTAAATACTGGTCTTTTAAAATGGAACCTGCTTATGATCCAGAAAAAGTAAAATCTCATATACTTTTACGGGGGAGAGCTCATTGGGATCCTTCATTAAATAAAAATGAACCTGCTCAAGCAAATTACAAATATGTAGATCTTTATAACATTTCTCCCTGGTTAGGAATTCAATACACTATTTCAAATCCAGAAGAGGATAATTCAAAATGGACAGGAAATCATCATAAAAATTATTGTAGAGCTCAAATTCAAAATATTTTAAACAGGGTAGAACTGGAAAAACTTATTGTTGAAGTTTCGGTTCAAGGAACAAACTTAAACATAATAAAAGGTGATAAACTTCCTGTAGTTTTAATTCAAAAAGAAAGATTTGAAAATCTTTTAATTAGCAAAGATTTCTTAGCTGATGCAGCTGTTGAATTTTTTTATTCTGGATGGTATTATGTAAAGGGGTTTACCTTATGCTGGGGGAGAAGCGAACCTCAAGTTTTTTCTCAATTTTCTCAAAAATTTATATTGACAAGACGAGAGTGGCCTACTCCTATTCCTACTACCCCAATTAAAAAAGATAATTAATTTCAGCAATAAATATAAAAAATAGTTCAATGCCAACGTTATCTCAAAATATATTTCAATCTTTTAGATCCCCGGGTTCTATTTTTACAAGTGATGCTATAGCGGGAGGTAAATTATCAAAAACCTTTGATGAACCAACCTATCTAACTTTTCGGGTGGGTTTCAGATCCGCAAATACAAATCTTGAATTAACTAACTATGATAAAATGCCTCATCCCCTTTTTGAGACATATAAAGAAGATGATATAAATGCTAGAAACTTTTATTCAACAAGACAATTTCTAAGGGATGCTAATGAATTTGTTCGAGAGCAAATGCTTCTGGATTTTATAGATAAATGGAATATTCTTCAAAATAATTATCAATATTATTTTCAAAATATTTCGGGTATCGATTCTTTGCTAAAGATTGATCCGAAAAGAGGTATTCGTGTTCCAAAAGATGGTAAAGTAACTATGAAATGTTTAGAAGGTCTTGATTTAAAAATGGCCTCCCTTCTAAATACGTATAGAAAAATTGCATGGGATGATGTATATCAAAGATGGATTCTTCCAGATATGATGAGATATTTTATGATGGATATTTATATTACGGAATTTAGAATTTTTCACCAATCCCAGCTCACAACAGCTCCGTCAAATCAAAAAACATTTTCGCAATCAGAAGTTCCGGAAATGGTTCTTACGGCTTTAGATGATTTGATGCCTACTTATGTTCTTCATTGTGAAAGATGCGAAATTGATATAACCTCATTAAATACCCATTTTAGTGATCTTAACGTATCCGATCCACAGATGGCTGAAGTAAGTTTTGATATAAATGTCGGAAACGTTACAGAAGAATATAGAAATCCCCTTCTGAATTATTATTATACGGATAGAATTATAAATGGACTTGAAAGAACTATGGAATTTTCTTTAACCTCTGGTCAGGTTCTTCCTATTGCAACCGGGATGGGAATAAGTACTATCTCTGTTCCCGAAAATATTCAATATGCCCCGATAAAAATATCGGGAAATACAAATGCTCGTCCATTTATACATCCCGATATAGATTATGGGGTAAAAGGATCTCATACATCTGGACAGCCGTTCATAGAACAGGGGGGATCCGGTAAAGATAATATTCTCAATTCTTCTAGAGCTATTCAGCCGGCAACATGGGTAGGCAATACTCTAAAATTTGGAAAAGCTTTTGCTGAAAATCTTCTAGAATCGACTATTGATAAAGCAAAATTAACTAAAATCCCGGGGTTGGGAGTCTCTTTTAATGAGGCTCTTGCTGCTATACAGAGTAAGAATGTTTTTACAGTATTTGGAATGGTTCGCCAAGCAATGACTCAATCCCTTAGTTCAACAATGTCTTCACAAGAATTGGAAGGAGATATAGTCGACGGAGCATTTAGAACTTTTGTTTCAAAAATATCGAAATCAAAAGCAACTGATCCTGCCGGTCTTGAATTATCTAGAGCAGCAAATCAAGTTTTAAATGATAAAGGAATATGGGAACAAGTAAAAGATATGTCTTTAGCAACCGATTTAATATCTCAAGCGCTGGGGGAGGTTAACATAGGCAAAACTCTAGAGAATCCTAATTCGCTAAAATTATCTGTCGAATCTCAAATAGAAAAAGATAGATCCAAAGTAAAAGATTCAAACGAAGCTCCTACTATTATAGGCGGGCCTTTAATTTACAGCGGGATTCTTACAAGTACTTCTACCTCCGGATCTATTGATAATAAAGGTGTAGTAAAAACAAAATTAGGTTCGACTGATGGAGAGGTTCAAAGTGGAAAAGAATTCACTGCATCTGAAAATAGTTTAGCAACATCGGGGAAGGACCTTCTGAAATCGGAATTTGCTGGCTCTAAAATTTATGTTGAAATACAGGGGGAGGCAGGATTATCAAGAGTTGCTCCCGGCATTGCCACTTCAAAGGATGTGGTACAAAAAACAGATTTTTCCGGATCCAAACCTAATACTGGGATTCAGGGAGGAGAATCTGAAGCCGTTTCTCCTGGTTTATCTGCATTTAAAAAATTAGTTGACGGGGGTGCCTTTACTGGAGCTTCGCCTAATACAGGAATTAATGATGGCGGATTATCTGATTCCGACCCTGGTCAAGCAGCAAAAGGAGAAATAGCAAATGGAAAATATCTCTTTGGCGGGGTAGCAAAAAAACAAAGAATGGTAGATCAAAAATCTATTGAAAGACCTAAGCCAGGTGAAGCTTTAGATAATGATACAAAATTAAAACCCATGCCAAGAACAGAACCGGGAAACATAAATAAATCCATAAATGAGAGCTAAATTTGTATTTGAAAATATAAACTTTCAAAGAGGATTGGATCCTATTGCTTCTATGGATATAGGTAAAAATTGGACGCCTATGGAATTAGAAATTATTTATAATAATTTATTAGTTCAGCTCAATCAATATAAAAAAATGTTTGCTAATGAAGCTTGGCTTCATATTCCCCTAAGATTTAAGACTTCTGTAGGATGGGGAAATCTATATAAAATTTTTGATCAGCTAGACGACGAAGAATTTGAAGAAATGAAAAAATTTATTTTAAAATACTATAATTTAACGAGATGATAGTACGAGAATCCATAAACTTTGAAAGAGGGATAGAACCTAAACATACAATGCGTATAGGCAAATATACTTTAATTAAGAAGTGGTTTGATGATTTAAACATTCCGGAAGATGAATATGTAATAAATTCAGATTTTAGTATAAGTGTTGTAGGGAGTTTAAACTTAAGTAATACT
>Ga0172381_10006427_pt1 | contig 11750 bp, 8 predicted proteins | sample Leawel6488metaG_FD_119754 | JGI IMG/M metagenome (GOLD analysis project Ga0172381, IMG submission 119754) | Leachate microbial communities from a municipal landfill in Southern Ontario, Canada - Leachate well 64-88 metaG | ecosystem: Engineered > Solid waste > Landfill > Unclassified | place... | reverse complement strand
GATAAACAAGTTAAAGAAAAAGAAGCCTTCGAAAGAATTACTTACCGCTATGATTATGGATATATCACAAATTGCTTTTGACAAAAAAATTGACCTTGAAATTGAAACCAGAAAAGCTGTTTTTAAAAGAGCAAAGAAAGCCAGGTATAAAGCTGATAAGTAACCGCCCGCTAAATTAAGGACATGGATATCCGAAAGTTTGATAAAAACGATATCAATGAGCTTAAAATCTTAATCGATAGCACTATCGATGATTGCTATCAGGATAAATACTGCCCCCAGGCCATAGCTTACTTTAAACAGTTTCACTCAATAGAAAATATCTTAAAAGATGCGGCAGCCGGAGACACTTTCGTGTTGCGGAACGATTCCGAAATTATCGGCACCGGTACTCTTTTAGGTACTGAAATCCGCAGAGTATTTGTGCTAAAAGAGTTCCAGGGCCAGGGCCTGGGCAAACAAATAATGCTTAAACTGGAGGAGGCGGCTCTTGGCGAAGGTCTTAAAAAAGTAACTTTGTGTTCATCTCTGGTTGCCAAAAGGGTTTATGATAAATTAGGCTATGTTACGGTAAAAAAAGGTTTTATTGATTTAGGAAGTGGAAAAAGGCTTGATTATTACGATATGGAGAAGTGTTTGGAGGTTATGCAGGAGGAGTGAAGATAACACGAATAACCCTGGGTTTGTAATACTTTCTCTTAAAACCACTCAAAATATGATAGAATTGGATTAAGCATATAGGTTTGGTTGAGGAAATATGGATTCGGGGTATTAGCTGTTAGGTGAAAAAAATAAAGGGGAAATAAAATGATTCCAAACTATAAAGAAATTATTGATCTTGTAAAGAAAGGGGCAACAATTGAAGCACAGGAAAAAATAATGGAACTTCGAGAATTCGCCATGAAGCTTCAGGAAGAAAACATTGAACTGAGGAAAAAAATAAAGAAATTAGAAAAGCACCTTGATGATTCTCAAAAAATGAAATTTGACGGGAAATTTTATTATATTGAAGGAGAAGAATATCCGTATTGTCCAGGTTGTTGGGGGGTAAACAAAAGAAAAACACATTTGGTAATATGCGATTTTGGATCAAATACACAATATAAGTGTCCCGCATCCGATTGTAAATTCGAACATTTTATGGACAACTCCCATTGGAAACCACCAAGATATGCCGAAGATGATGGTACATGGATGAGTCATTAGAACCTATAATAACTCAATCCAGCTGACCTTACTCCGCCGCTTCGCGGCGTTCAAGGCCCCTGAGTTCGGGTGTTAGACCAATAAAATAATAATAAACAAATTAAAATTAATGCCTAAATTACCTACCCGTAGAAATACCAATCGAATACCTCAACATAATTATTCAAAACCCGGTCATTATTTTATAACAATTTGCACAGAGAATAGGGAAGAATTGTTTGGTACCATCCAAAACAATGAAATGGTATTAAATGATGTCGGAAAAATGATTAATGTATGGTGGAAAAAAATATTTGAAACATATCAAAATATATCAATTGATACATATATAATTATGTCCAATCATATTCATGCCATTATGAATATTGTAGGGGCCGATACATGGATCGGCCCGATACAGAACAATACCATTGATAATAAAAATGGTATTAATACGGGCGAAAACATGGTTTCGCCCCTACAATATAAAGAATTAGGTCAATACATATCGTGGTTCAAACGCATGTCAAACAACGGGGCCAGCTCTCGCTTGCCTTGCGGGGAAGCTGAAGGCCTCCGGCGCAAAACATAAAAATAAGGATTTATCGCTAAGGTTTTTTTGATATAATAGCTCTAATGGAAAACAATAGAAAACTTATACGTTTAAATGTCGGTGATTTTCTTGAGATTAAGCCGGTTGATAAAGGCGACAGGTCTTACAAGGGCAAGACCCGTGACCTTACGCTTATGGGGATATGCTTTTCTTCCCAAGCCCAATGGGAAAGGGGACAGGTCTTAGAAATTGATTATTTCATCTCCGAGGAGATGGACTCTTTTAAGATAAAGATAGTCGTTGTCTGGTCGGAATTTATTGACACCGCGCACGGATATTTTTGCGGCGGAGAAATAATCGAGATTGAAGAAGGCAAGCAGGATAAGTTTGCCGGATACTATCTTAAGAGGCTACAAGAGAGATTTTCTAAATAGATACTGCCGTCTTAATCTTCTCGAAAAAGCATATAATTTTATTCTTAAACAGTTAAAGAACCCGCTATAGTTGATGAATCAAAAAGAAAGTTCCGCCGATCTCTTTTCCCCTCAGGTTGTTGTCGTTGAGGCTTCCGCCGGCAGCGGGAAAACCTACGCTTTGGCCAAAAGATACCTTAAACTACTCATAAACCCCGCGCTTTCTCCGGATGATATACCTCTAAGAAGTATTCTGGCGATTACATTCACCAACAAAGCTACAGTTGAAATGAAAGAAAGAATACTGGAGCTCTTAAAGAGGATATCCCTTGAGGACTACAAAGATAGCCAGCAGCAGGAGGACTTATTAAGAGAGCTGGGGGTAGATAAAACTTTAGCCCGGGATAAAGCCTCCAGAATTATTAAAGAATTCATCCATCACTACAGCTTCTTTCAGGTTCAGACCATAGACAGTTTTATAAATTTTCTTCTTTTGGGTTCAGCGCTTAATATTGGCCGCTCTTCGAATTTCAAGATACAGCGTGATTATAACCGCCAGCTTTTATATTGTCTGGATCTGGCAATAGAAGAAGCAGTGACAGACAAGGAAGTATTTAACTTTTTAGAAGAATTTCTTGAGCACTATCTTTTTGTAGAAAATAGAAACGGCTGGTTCCCTAAAGAAGACATACTCGCTTTCATGCGCTCGCTTTTTCAAATAAGCAATAAGTATGGCCGGACTTTTAGAACTTTTAAAGGCTGTGGCAGCGATGTTATAAAACTAAAGAAACACATTCGTAGTTTGTTAACAAAGCTATCAACTAAAATCCCTGAAGGTTTTAACTCAAGCGCCAAAAAATCAATACTTTCTTTTCTGGAAAAAAGCAGGGACATATTTGACATAAGCAGTTTGCCCGGCGCCTTGCAGAAAGAAGCCCCTCTTATGAACAAAGGCAAAGTTTCGACGCAAGAATTTAACCTTGCCTGGGACAAGGTTCGCCTCAGCCTCCTTGAACTTATAGAGTTGGACGCGGTAGTCGCTTATAACCCTTATATCAAGTTATTCGGGCGCCTTTCTCTTTTTTTTCAGGAGATATCAAAAAAAGAAGACGTGCTTTTTTTAGAAGAATTAAACCGCCGGGCAAGAATCTTATTTAATGAAGACGGTTTAAGTATCGCTGAGCTCTATTATCAATTTTCTACCCGTTTTAAACATTACCTGATTGATGAATTCCAGGATACCAGTGTCCTGCAATGGCGCAATCTCCAGGCGATGGTAGAAGATGCTTTGTCTTGTGGGGGAACATTGTTCTACGTCGGTGACAAAAAGCAGGCCATTTATCGTTTCCGGGGAGGGGAGGCCAGGTTGTTTGATGAGGTAAAAAACAATTTTAGCAATTTTAATGTCACATTAAGGCGGCTTGATCAAAACTGGCGTAGTCAAAAGGCAATAGTGGAGTTTAACAACCAGGTTTTTTCTCCGGAGAATCTGAGCAGTTTTATCAGCGCTTGCGGCATGGTTTCGGAATTAGGAGAAGATCCGGAATTTGAAAAACAGGTTGGTGATATCTTCAGCGGAGCCTGCCAGAAAGTGCGTCCGGGCTATGATGGCGGATATGTATATCTGGAGAAAATCAAAGAGAAAAATCAGGATGAGCGTAATGAAATTGTTTTTCCTAAAGTTATCGCCTTATTAAAAGACTTGCGTTCCCGGGGCTTTGGCTATGAGGATATTGCTATTTTAGTCCGGGATAATAATGATGTGGAGCTGCTTAGTTCTTTGCTTTTGGGAGAAGGGATTCCGGTTGAGTCGGAGAAGACCCTCAATGTTATTGAAAATCCATCGATAAAGAACATCATATCTTTTCTTTCCTTTTTACATTCGCCTATTGATAATTTAAGTTTCGCGGGCTTCATCCTTGGCGATGTTTTTTCAGCTGCCAGCGGCCTTTCCAACAGAGAAATCTCCGGATTCATTTTTTCAATTCGTTCAGAAGGCCTTTTTTCGTCCGACAAAAGCCTGTACCGTATTTTTCGCCAACGCTATCCCGAAATTTGGGATAAATACTTTGATGAGTTTTTTAAAAGCGTGGGGCTTGTATCAACTTATGAACTGGTGACGGGAATCTATCAGCGTTTTGAAGTATTTAAGAATTTTAGCGGCCAGCAGGCGTTTTTTATGAAATTTCTGGAACTCATCAAAGCCAAAGAGGATGATTATTCCGGGCTGGGAGATTTTTTGGAATATTTAAAAGATGCTTTGAGTGATGACCTGTATGTCAATGCTTCTCATAGTAATTCAGTCAGGATTCTCACTGTGCATAAAGCCAAGGGGCTGGAGTTTCCCGTTGTCATTCTTCCTCTCTTAAGGATGGAAATTAACTCTGAGACTGCCGGCAAAGGCACCAGTTCTTATGTGGTCGAAGAGGGCCGAGATACTATAGGCCTGGTACGTATCACAAAGATGCACCGTAATTATTCAAGCCGCCTCAGGAGTATATATACTGACGCTTATAAAAAAGCCTGCATTGATGAACTTAATAATATGTATGTAGCGCTTACCCGCGCTCAATATGAAATGCATATATTTATTCCGGCAAAGAGCGCTTCAGCTAACAATAAAGCCGCTTGGCTGATGCCGGAAGGCATATCACAAAAGGGCCAAAAAAGCGATTTTCATAAGCCTTACGAGGCGCATCCTCAGGAATATTTTCCGGCTTCTTTACCTGAATACAAAAACTGGCTTGCGGCATTACATGATGAATTCGGCAGTATCCGGGAAATAGTAAATCGCGAAAGAATTCTTGAAGGAAACAATATTCACAATGTGCTTTCAAGGGTAACCAATTGCGCCGAGGCAGATGCCGCGGGTATGATAAATGAAGGTTTAGAATTTGCCGCGGCAAAAAGTTTTTCATTCGATGTTGATAAATATAAGAGTAAAATCGAAGGAATTGTTAACGCTCCGGGCTTAGGGGATATTTTTTATGTCGCTGGAGGGCAGGTATTTTGTGAAAAAGAAGTTATCAATCGCTTCGGGGAGCTAAAGCGCATTGACCGTTTAATATTGAAAGATAAAGAAGCCTGGGTAGTTGATTATAAAAGCTCTGATGGCGATATGGAAAAATACCAGGAGCAGATTCGTGGATATATGGATGTCATCAGAGATATTTTCCCTGGTAAGCGGGTGAGAGGATTTTTGCTATTTCTGGATACTAAGGATTTACAGGAAATTAAATGAAGAAAGCCGTAACTTTAAACTTTGGGAAGAATTTTATTGAGGAGCTAAGCGATTTTTTAATCAAGGAGATAGCTCCTGAGGGCAATGATTTTAGTAAAATTGCCTGCGTTTTTGGCGGCCAACGCCCGGCGCTTTTTTTGCAAAGATCCCTGGCCCGTAAAATCAAAAAGCCTTTCTTCGGGCCTAAAGTATTTACGATAGATTCTTTTGCCGAAAGAATCATATCCGAATTGCCCCTGCCTAAGCTTACAAATTTAGAGGCTGCTTATATTATCTATACGCTGGCTAAGAAATACACCCCCGGAGTCTTTAAGGGGAGGGAAGAATTTAATGAATTCCTGCCCTGGGCAAACGAGATACATTCATTCATAGAACAAATTGATTTGGAAGATTTGGCGGACAGCAGCCTCCTCGGTATAGAAAAAAGTGCCCAGATAGGCTACGATGTTCCTGCCAGTATAAACCTTCTTCTTGAGAGAGTGGTGAAGATAAGGAACTCCTACCATAAAATTCTAAAAGAGAGGCGTGTTTATTCCCGCGGCCAGATATACCGTCAGGCTTCTGTGGCGGTTAAGAATAAGGACTTTAAAGATTTCAAAAATATAATTTTCTGCAACTTTTTTTATCTTCATTCAACCGAGGCCCGGATACTTAAAGAAGTTTGCCTAAAAGATAAAGGCATTTGTTTTTTCCAAGGCTCTAGCAAAGATTGGGAAGCCCTGAAAAAGAATTCAAATGACCTTGGCTTTAAGATTGAGCCGGAAATTAAAAGTAAACCTGCCTACAGCCTCCATATCAATAAAGGATTTGATATGCATTCACAAATCTCGGCCGTAAGGAATATTTTAGAGGGGATAAAAGACAAGGACAATACAGTTATGGTTATGCCCAGGCCCCAGGCTGTGGTCCCGCTGCTTACTGCGGTTTCACAGTGCCTGGACAATTATAATGTTTCCATGGGTTATCCCTTAAGGAGGAGTTCACTTTTTGATTTATTCAATGCTCTATCAAAGGCGCAGGAAAGCAGCAAAGATGGCAAGTATTACGCGAAAGATTACCTCAGGCTCCTGCAGCACCCTTTGGTTAAAAATTTTAAGCTCAGTGATGACCCAGCCGCGACCAGGATAATGGTTCATAAAATAGAGGAGCTACTAAAAGGCGAAAAAGAAAGCTCTATCGGGGGAAGTTTATTCTTGAACCTATCTGATATCGAGGGAGAAAATAAGATATATGAAATGGCTGTCCAGACTTTGTCTGCTATGGGGATAGAGTCTGATGTTAAAACCTGCAGCCTTATTCTTTCCGAGCTGCACAAATTATTATTCAGGATTTGGGAAGATAACTCGACTTTTAAAGAGTTCGCCGGCAATCTTGGAGTTTTGCTTGATGCGTTGGTTGAAAAAAGCCCGATAGCAAAATTTGTCTTTAATCTGAAAGCAATTGATAAACTCAGGTTTATAAAAGATGAGCTGGAAAGCCTGTCTTTTAATACTGAAGTTTTTGGCAGCCGCCAGATTTGGGAAATATTTCAGCAGAAGCTTGAGACAGAAGTTATTTCTTTTATCGGCTCGCCTCTTAAAGGAGCGCAGGTTCTGGGTTTATTTGAGACGCGTTCTCTGAATTTTGAAAACGTAATAATCATGGACATGAATGAGGGAGTTTTCCCAAAATTAAAAGTCCACGAGCCATTGATACCCCGGGAGGTGATGCTGTTATTGGGGCTTAACCGTCTTGAAAAAGAGGAAGAAATACAGCGGTATCAGTTTCATTCTCTTGTATCCGGGGCAAAAAACGTTTATCTTGTCTATGAAGAAAACCAGGAAAAGGAAAAGAGCCGTTTTATTGAGGAGCTTATCTGGCAAAGACAAGCCCAGCGGGAATACCTGGAATCTTTTTCTATACCCAAAGTCTTTTTTACCGTTAGCACCGTCAACCGCGAGATTATTGTTGAGAAAACTCCCGAAATGGTTGAACATCTAAAAAAACAAAGGTATTCGGCAAGCCGCGTTAACACTTATCTCAGGTGCCCCCTGCAGTTTTATTATGAGTATGTTTTGGGTTTCAGGGACAAGGAAGATATGCTTGATGAGCCGGATGCTTCCTGTATAGGAAATTTTATGCACGGGCTTTTGGAAGAGGCCTTTGAAAAATTTAAAGGCTTGTCCCCGGTTATTGACGCAAAGTTTAAGAAGTTTTTTTTCAAAAAGATGGATGAACGCTTTGAAACGGAACTGGCCCGGCGGATGAAATCAGATTCTTTCATTTTAAAAAAGATAATCCATAAACGCCTTGACAGCTTTCTTGACAGAGAAGTCAAAAGGCAAGTTGCTAAAATACTTTGTCTGGAAGAAAAAAGAAGCGGCACCATAGAAATAAATAAAAGCCCGATTGTGTTTAATTACACGGTTGACAGGATAGATGAACTCAAAGACGGCTCTCTGGTGATAATCGATTACAAAAGCGGAACTGCCGACATCGCTCCTAAAAAACTGGCTGCTTTGTCGGTTATGGAGATGAATCTTGAATCAATAAGAAGAGATATTAAGTCTTTTCAGCTGCCGATTTATTACTACTTTATCTCCCGGGAGTTTCCTTCTAAAGAAGTTAATGCTCAGCTTTACAGCTTAAGGACCTTGGAGAGAAAATCTTTTATCAGCAACCAAGATTACGGTTCCCGGGAAAAGATTATAAAGATATGCCTTGAGGCTCTTGGGATTGTTTGTGAGGAAATCTTTTCTGAATCTGTGCCTTTTATTCCCGAGAAAGACCAGCGTAAGTGCCAATTCTGCCGTTTCAGACTTCTCTGCTCCTAGCATTAGTTAACTTTTACTTTTACCAGAATTTTCAAGTTAAAGGCTCCACGTTTTAAGCTATCGGTTTACGGTGTTTGGTTCTCGGTTTGCGGTTTGCAGTTTTGCTTATTTAGCTTTTATGTTTTTCGGTCTTTTGGTTTTTATGTAATCTAGACTTGCGGCTTGTTACCTGTGACTTGAAGCTTAGACCTTGTTGCAAACCCGCATTGCAACTAGGTTCATCGCAGCGAGGTTTTTTGTAACCATTCTTAGTTCAAATTCAATTAATTTAATAAATTCGGCTAATTTAATTAATTCAACTAACTACATAAGGACTACGGGCTTTTTTAAATTTCAGCCTTAACCTTAACCTAAATATAGCTTGCGGTATATTTTGTCCTTTATCCCTTAGCCAAATTATGATATTATTTCTATGCTATGATATCTAAAAATAAGCTTAATTTATGGGATATTTTCTGTATTGCCACCGGCGCGATGATCTCTTCCGGCCTTTTTGTCCTTCCGGCGATTGCTTATGGCTATGCCGGGCCTTCAATTATTATAGCTTATTTTTTAGCCGGGTTGCTGATGTTACCTTCGATTCTCAGTAAGGCCGAGCTTATTACGGCGATGCCTAAATCCGGCGGAGCCTATTTTTTTATCGAACGCAGTTTCGGGCCATTCTTGGGAATTTTCGGCGGATTATCAAATTGGTTCTCCATAGCTCTTAAAAGCGCTTTTGCTCTTATTGGTATAGGCGCGTTTTTACAATTCTTCATACCACAGGCAGGATATTTTCAAATCAAGCTCGTTGCTACCTGTTTCTGTATCTTCTTTGTGGTGATAAATCTTTTTAGCGTTAAGGTTGGAGCCAAAATACAAAATAGCTTAGTCGTGTTTTTGCTTGCCGCCTGCGTTTTATACGGCCTCTTGGGCCTGCGGCATATTAACCTTGATAATTTTCGTCCTTTGTTTCCTGCCAAAATTTATCCTTTTTTTTCTATTTTAGGAATGATTTTTATTTCTTATGGAGGGTTGACTAAGGTTGCGTCTATCGCTGAGGATACGCAGAACCCTTCCCGTACTATTCCTTTGGGGATGCTTTTATCTTTTCTGGTTGTCCAAATTCTTTACTGTTTATTCGTAGCGGTAACTATAGGAGTTTTGCCGCCGCAAAAGTTAACGGCTACACTTACGCCTCTTACCCAGGGAGCTTTAAGCATAGGCGGCCTTTGGTTCGGGGTGATTTTGTCTCTGGCTGCCATAACGGCTTTTATAACTACCGCCAATGCCGGCGTATTGTCTTCTTCGCGGGTGCCTTTTGCCATGGCTAAAGATGATTTTCTTCCCGCACGTTTTTCGATGCTTTCTAAGAAATACGGCACACCTTATGTTGCGATTATCGTTACCGGCATATTTATGCTTTCGTTAATCATTTTTCTGGATTTAGAAAATCTGGTAAAGACAGCTTCGACTTTGATGATTATTCTATTTATATTTGAGAATTTTTCGGTAATCATTATGCGGGAAAGTAAAATGATAAATTATAAGCCCACTTTTATATCTCCGCTTTATCCCTGGATTCAGATATTCGCGATTGTAAGCTATGGTTTTTTGATTTTTACTATGGGGAAAGTACCGTTGCTAATAAGTTTTTTCTTTATCGGGGCAAGCTTTGTGTGGTTTCTTTTTTCGTTTCGCACCATAAAGCGGCATTCGGCCCTTATGCATATTGTAGAAAGAGTTACCGCAAGAGAGCTCGTTGATACTTCTTTGGAGGATGAATTAAAAGACATCCTGCACGAAAGAGATAAGGTAAATAAGGACAGGTTCGACCACTTAATTGAAGCTTGTCCTGTTTATGATATCAAAGAAAAGATGTCCCGGGATGATTTTTTTGAACTCACTTCAAAAACCCTTTCTTTACGGTTAGATATCAGCCAGGCTAAAATAAAGGAGCTATTAATAAAGAGGGAGCAGGAGTCTCATACCGTTATTGAAAAGGGCCTGGCTATTCCGCATATCGTCGTTGAAGGCAAAAGCAAATTTGAAGTAATGCTTGTTAGGGCCAGAGAAGGCATAATCTTTTCGGAGCAAGAACCGCCAATACATATTATTTTTGTTTTAGCCGGCTCTCTTGATAAAAGGAATTTTCATTTAAGGACTTTGATGGCCATAGCTCAGATTGTTAGAGAAAAAGGTTTTTACGAAAATTGGATGCGGATGAAAGACAGCAATTCTTTAAGAATGTTGATATTGTCTTCTACCCGTAAACGGGAGATTTAGAATAAGAGTTATGATTGCCAGAACTAAAATAATTGCCACCTTAGGGCCTTCCAGCAGCAAAGAAGCGGTTATACGCCGGATGTATATTCGCGGGCTGGATTGTGTGCGGCTTAATTTTTCTCATGGCAGCCGGATTGAACATCTGAGCAGGATTAAAATAATCAGAAAACTTAATACAAGAATGCGCCGGGCCGTAAAGATTATGCAGGATTTAGAAGGTTACCGGATAAGGGTGGGTAAGCTTAAAGATCCCCTGGAGTTAAAAAAAGGTTCCACGCTTTACCTTACCCAACAGGAGGTTTTAGGCAACAGCCGGGAAGTTTCTTTTGATTATCTAGGTTCTTTGAAGAGGATAAAAACAGGGTTTTTGATTTATATTGATGACGGCAAGCTCATGCTTAGGGTATCCGGCATAGAAAAAAACCGCCTTAAAACAAAGATTGTCTCCGGCGGCCAGCTTAGAGATTCCAAAGGGATTAACATACCTGAAGCGGTTTTAGAATTCGGAGCTTTGACCGAAAAAGACAAGAGGGATTTAAAAGTGGCGGTAAATCATAAGCTTGATTATCTGGCTCAATCGTTTGTGCGCAATTCCGGCGATTTAAAGCTGCTTAAGAAAAGGATTTTACCCGGGCATCCAAAATGCAGGATTTTTGCTAAAATTGAGAATAGACAGGCTCTTGAGAATATAGACGAGATAATTTCTGAAGCTGACGGGATAATCGTTGCCCGGGGAGACCTGGGGATTTGTGTGCCGATTTATAAAGTTCCGGTTATCCAGAAAGAAATTATCAAAAAATGTATTCTTGCGAATAAACCGGTAGTCGTGGCTACTCAGATGCTGGACAGTATGACTACCTGCCGCATTCCCACCCGGGCTGAAGTAAGCGATGTTGCTAATGCTATTCTTGACGGGGCAACCCACCTTATGCTTTCAGGCGAGACAACTATAGGCGAGTATCCTTGCCAGGCGGTTGACATGATGAATAAGATTATTAAAAATACAGAAAACTATCAGCAAGGGCTCAAAAGATAATTAAGGATAAAATCCGCAAAGCGACTGGCCAAGAATGAATGAAACAGTTTTAAAAAATAAGGAAGAAGTCCCTCTTAGGGGCATTGTAAAACGCCTTTACAAAATCATGGGCAAGGCGATTGCTGATTACAATATGCTTTCAGAAGGGGATAGGATTTTAATCGGGGTTTCCGGCGGTGTTGATAGCCTTTCTTTGCTAAAGCTTTTCTGCATGAGGCAGAAACGTATCCCGATTAATTTTGAG
>Ga0172381_10006425_pt1 | contig 11751 bp, 19 predicted proteins | sample Leawel6488metaG_FD_119754 | JGI IMG/M metagenome (GOLD analysis project Ga0172381, IMG submission 119754) | Leachate microbial communities from a municipal landfill in Southern Ontario, Canada - Leachate well 64-88 metaG | ecosystem: Engineered > Solid waste > Landfill > Unclassified | place... | reverse complement strand
CTCAGCCCGCGCAGGGTCATGTCAATCGTCGGAAACCCTGTCGTGGGCAGCAGTTTCGTCTGCTCACACCGATTGAATGCCCGGTCAGACGCATCCAACGCCCCCGCCTGTGCTGTCGTAATCCAGCTTTTTGCCCGGCTGGCCTCTAGAATGCGAAGCTCGTCCCGCAGGTATTCCTCGGCATCCGCCAAATCCCATCCGTCACGACTGGACTTGTCCTTTATTTCGTCCCCACTGGTCAACAACCGCCGCTTCAGGTAGCGCTCCTTCACGATCTTGGCGTAATACTCCGCGTTTGCCTTGCACGGCACCGCGCTTTCAACCATTTCCATGATGGTCAGGCCGTCGCCGCCGTGTCCGAATACCGATACCTCGTCTATGACCTCGCCCGCAGCATACATATTGCGCAGGATTGTGAACATTTCCCTGTTCTCTGCTGAGAAGTGGTCCGGCACCAGAATTTCCAGCGCGGCAGGAACACTCAGCGGGTCGCGTATCATGCAACCCAGCACCGCGTATTCGGGGTCGTATGTCATATGACACCCCTCCTGGCCAGGTCTTTCAATGACGGAGAACCGTTCGTCGCTGGCCGGGCGTCATTGTCTACCACCGCCGTATACTTCATAAAGTTTTTCTGCATCAGGGACAACTTGAACAACTTGTTCTTCAGCACGTAATCATCTTGAAAGAATGCCTCTGCCGCTTCCATGAGACCCCACAGGCTTCCGACGGCATTCAGCATCCGCTCAACGTGCTTGGCGTCCTCGGCGGTGTAGATGTAATGCGACTGAAACCTACGCTTTAGTTCGCCAATAAACCAAATCTTAAACTTGTAGGCGTCAGAGTATTCTTCGCCGTTCTTCTTCAGGTAGGGCATCGACCATGGCTCGCCGCCTTCTGGCGGCAAAGGTTGTTTGTTTTCTTTACCTTCTACTACCTTCTTTACTTTCTTTACTTTCTTGTTTGTGTCACCTCGCTGTTCCTTCGCTGTCACATCGCTGTCACATCGCTGTTCCTTTCGCTGTTCCTTCTCGTTTTCCAATCCTTGGTAAGTCTGCCAGTTGCATACGGTTACGATGGAAAAATCGCTGTTACTTTCGATGTCCACATTTCCCATCTTTTTCAATTTCATCATTCGCTTCCAAACAGAGCTTGATTTTTGCTCAACCGCTTTTGCCGCGCTATCCCTGCCAAAAATGAACTGCCCCGGCTTCAGATGCACGAGCCTTTTTGCCCTTCCACAGACTACACAGACTTTACGCTCTTTATAGGTCACCCTCATCAGGCACCATACCCAAAGCTGCAACAGTTCCGCGTTCTTGAACACCTCGCTGTGTTCGGTTTTCCTGAAGAACCTGAACCAGCTATCATCTTCCAGATGGATTTCGTCTGTCATGTGTCATGACCTCTTCTCCCTCCAGAAACGACAAAAGGCCGCCCGGTGGACAGTGGAGATCGCGTCGGCCTGACGGCCTTGACGAGCAACACCCGGGCAGCCTCTTGTGATTTGTGAAGGCAATGCATCGCAATCTCCCAACTGTCCGACTATCCTATACCACACTTTTCGCCCGAATGCAAGCGGCGCGGGGGAAAAACTCAGAATAATCCCGCCTGGCGCTCGGCGGCTTCGAGCAGCGGCCCGCCGGTGTAGGTGTCGCGGATGCGGCGCATGGTCATCTCGCAGTAGTCCGCGTTCAGTTCGATTCCGACCGCGTTGCGCCTGAGCTTGCCGGCGACGAGGGCCACGGTCCCCCACCGTTCTTTGTAGTTCGCACGCATCAGACACCACACCCATAGCTGAAGCAGTTCAGCGTTTTGAAACACTTGACTGTGTTCAAGTCGCCGATAAAGCCTGAACCAACTATCGTCGTTGGGGTGAACGCCTTCGGTCATGGTTACTCGCCAAGCCAACGCGAAATACTGCTCGGGAACCAATTCCTCTTTGCCTTCTTCCCACGCCCCGCTTTGTAGCCCTCGTTATACCAGTATTCGGCGTTCTGAGAGACGACCGCGCGAAGCCCTGCATTGATGGACTCCGCCAGCAGCTTGGCGTAGGTGTCATCTTTGCAGTCCTGCCGGAAGTGAAAGTTCCACTCCCTGATCGCGCCAGCACCCTCAATTGAAACCCTAACCTTCGTCCCCTCAGCCACAATCTCAATCATTTCCACGGACATAGGGCACCCCCTAAAAAAAATAGCCGCCTCGGGTTTGGAACGCGCAGCACGGAGTTCCCGCGTGGGGAAAGGCGTGAGCGACACCCGAGACGGCGTTTTTGGTCAACATAGATGTTCTCCGACTACGCGTTCCTGAACTATAACATACACTACTTTTCGCCCGAATGCAAGCGGCGCGGGGGAAAAACTCAGAAAGTTTTGGCTAAAAGCACGGGCGTCCACTGCGCGGCCATTGCCCTGGCGATGCCGGGATACGTGCGGCTGCGCTCGTGGCCCCGGTTTGGCCCAGGCGACATTCTGTGAATGCGCCATTCGCGACCGCTCACAACGTCGGCTGGCACCAGCTTGGGCAATCCCTCCAGCCACAGGCACGTTGCCTTGGTCTCGCCATGCCCGAATTGCCACGGCTGAATAATCTGGTCGTACTTCCGCCCGATGATTTCCAGAGCGTAGCGGTGTGGGATCGGGTTCTCAATGCCCTTGTAGGGTATCCGGCAATTGAGCAACATCTTGAAGAACGCAGCATCGCGCTCCATGTCGGCCCACCGACCGGGTCGCGTATGCAACCACCGCACCCCGGAATTGCAGAGATACGTGCAGGATGGGTGGGCTATCATGCCATCCCAGCCGTCATACAGGATATCCCGGACATCCCCCTGATAATGCGGCCCCGGCCGCTCGGTGGGCAGCAGGTCACAGGACATCGCATTCACCCCCAGCGCCAGGAATGCGTCACGGACGACGCCGCTGAATTCGCCCATCACAAGCAGCCGAATGTCTTCAGGTTGTCTCATCACACCCCCTAGAATAATCCCGCCTGGCGCTCGGCGGCTTCGAGCAACGGGCCGCCGGTGTAGGTGTCTTTGATGCGCTTCACGGCGATGTCAAAATACTTCGGCTCCAACTCGATTCCCCAGAACTTGCGGCCTAGCTTGATTGCCGCGACGCCGGTGGTGCCGCTGCCCATCATCGGGTCGCAAACGACGGCCCCGACTGGCGTGGCCTTTTCTACGAGCCACGTCCAAGCCGCTATTGGTTTCGGACACGGGTGCCCGTTGTTTGGTGCTCGCTCGTTCAGCGTGGTTCCTGTAGGCGTTGAACCGCGCCCCGCCCGAAAGTCCTTGCCATAGTAGAGGATTGGGCTAAACGTCGCAAACCCCCAAGGGCCTCGTCTCGCTGCGGCGGGACACCAGAAACACCCCATGTCGTCAGGGCGGGGATAGAACCAACAGCAGCGAACGCCAGGCGTCAGAACTACGATGGGGGAGAGTTTGCGGCAAATCTCTATCATGGGCACACACACCCTCTTGACGTATTCCTCTGTGTCGATTTCATCACTTCCGTATTTCAGAGGGCGAGGCCTGTAAATCGCATCGTGACCCGCCCCACCCTCAACGCCGAAAGGCGGGTCCGTCACCACGGCATCCACGCAACCATCCGGAAATTCCGGAAGGATGGAAAGACAGTCGCCCAAAAATAGGCGGACATCGCCATTGCCCAACTCGAAGTCCGGTTTTCTCACCACACCACCGCCTGCGCCGTGCGCGTTTCCTCTACGGTGTCAGTCATTCCGCGCCTCCGTTTCGTCTGTCACGGGCGCGTTACCCGTCCCCCCGCATTTTTTACATGGGCCGTAGAACTCAAACCAACCATCTTCACCACACCCGCCACACGTCGGACACGGCCCCGGAACGTCTTTCATCCTCGTAAACAGGTCATGCGCGCAATTCAGCAGGGTGTGGTCAACGGATTGGCCGTTGTCAAGCCGAAGCCCCCGGCCCGTGCAGAATACTTGGTAAAACCACTTCTCGAAAGCCTTAACACCGGCTTCCAGATTACGCACCCGCCGTTCGCGCATCTGTTCGTTAGTCATACCCCCACCTCCCTGCATTTCATCCCCACGGCCGTCAGCAGCGCAATCACGCAGCGCGCACACAACCAACCGTTGTCACCCGCGGCCGGTTCGGGCACGTCGCCCATTGATTTCGGCGTCCGCAATATCGACACGGGCCGCCCACATGCACAGCAGCGGGCCCGCGTCAGCGACTTGAATGACCAATGTCTCATATAACCCCCTCCAGTTCGTGCGTTCTAAGGCCCCGCCACTGCGCGGGGGCCTGTTACCCTCTGTTGGCATCGGATGCGCGCCACGGGCTTCCTGTGCGGTCTGGCGGACATCCTAGCGCATGGTCGGCAACGTCACTTTGAAGTCCGAGACCACTTACACCCGCACTTGCTGCACTTCCAGCGTTCGCGCTTGCCCTTGCTCATGCGCTCCTGGCCGAGTCCGCGCGCTACGGCTACCGCATTGCACATAGGGCAGCGTTCGGTGGTAGTCATTCGGCGTCCCCCGGTCAAAACGGTAGCGACGAGTCGTTGCCGCATATCTCACATCCGCCGGGCTTTCCGTTATCGCCGCACTCAAAGCACGGGGGGGCCTCCTTGGCCTCCTGGTCGTCAAAGTTGGGCGGCTGCCAGGCTTCCACGGCGTTGCATAGCGCCTCGTATTTGTCGCGCGGGATGTCCTTGCTGTGCGCCACCCCGGCGATAAGCCGCATCATCTCGCGCAGCGTGCCTTCCGGCATGGGCGGCTCGTGGCCCTTGAAGATAGCCCACAGGCGCTTTGCCTGCGGTGCGCTGATGACCTGAACATTCCCGCCAGCGGCCTGCGCGGGTGGCGCACCGCCGCCGATGGGCAGTGTGCCCTTGCAGTTCGGATACCCCGTGCAGCCGTAGAACGGGCCTTTCTTGCCCGACCGCTCTCGCATGGGCGAGCCGCATTGCGGGCAGTTGGGCACCGCGCCGGCGGCTTGTGGCGCTGCGGCCTGTCGCTGCGGGGGCGGCGGACTGCCAGCGTTGCCGCCGCCGTCGTCCGTGTGGTATTTGCCCTTGTCCAGCGCCAGTTCCGCGCCGAAGCCCAACAGAAGAAGAGCTTTGCTGCGAAGTTCTTTCAGCAACTTTTTCCACACGTCGTCTTGAATCTTGCCGCTCTTCTCCCAGCGGTAGTCCATGTCCGCCGCCACGGTGAACCTAGCGATGCTGTCGCCCACGGGGTAGAAGAACGTGCCGGTCGCGGCGATGGTGGTGACGCGCCCGCCGTCCACGATGGGGATGTATTCCACGTCCAGCAGCCCCCAGGTCATGCCATACGGGCCAAAGATGCGGGTGGCTTCCTGAAGCTGCCACGTCGCTTCCACGCTGCTCAGGTTTGCGCCGCCGGGGATGGGCTTGGTGTGCCCCGCCACCTTCGGCCAGCCGTTCCAGATTGCGAGATTCTTGTCGTCACTCATGGTCTTTCCCTCACTTTATTCTGAGACTCGTTCCGCGTTGGCCCAGACGCACGCCGTCCAGTTCCACGCCCTTTTCCAGCGCATCACGCAGCGCCGTCTTATCCGGCTCCCGCACCACACGCTGGTATGCCTCGGGTATCTCCGCGCCGTCGTCAATCAGCAGCGGGGCCAGCCCCCCGTTGTTCGCCACGCTGACGCGGAAACGCGCCGTTTCCATCTTCTGGATGCCGCGCTTCTCGAACACGTATTTCAGCCGGTCTGCCAGCGCATCGGCGGCGCGTTCGTCCACGCGCACGCGGTCAGTCAGGCGGCGGGCCTCGTCCTTGCGAATCTTCGCCCGCCCACGAATCATCGTGATGAGCGCGGCGTAGTTGTCCACCTTGTTCCCCATGTCGGTAGACAACTCGTTGAAGAACGCATCCACCGCGGCTTCGACGGCGGGATCGCTCAGGTCGCCGCCGATTTCTTGCAGCAGGTCATCGAGCGCCTGCATGTCGTCGCTGATGTCCAGCAGCGTGCGCTTTGCCATGTTTGCGTCTCCTTTCGTAGTTGTCGGCGTCCAGGTCTTCCGGTCGCTCGTGTTTGCGTTCTCGCTGCGGCATGGGGTCGTCGTGGGTCGGCATGGTTATGCCTCCCGCGCTGGCGTAGCGGCCCGGTATGCTTCCAGCAGCGCCTTGATTCGGTCCAGCGAATCGTTAAGCTCGGTCAGGTTGGTCGGCTGAAGCGAGAAGTTCAGTCTCACTCGCCCACGCTTGCCGGCGCCGCCGAAAAGGTAGATTTCGCCGTTGATATACGCCTCGACCGTCTCAATCTTGTGCGAATGGTTGATGGTAAAGCCGGGTTGATGAAAATCGCAGCCCATCTTGAGTCGCTTGAGTTCGAGCCGCTTGCGGACATACATGCGCATCGTCGCGCCGTGCTGGCCCATCACTTTGTTCATCTCTTTTTCGGCATCGCGTTCTTCTCGCAGCGCCTTCCATTGGGCCGTCACCGCTTCGGAATACCGCTCTGTCACCACACCAGACAGCGCGGCCAGCGCTTCCTCAATCTTGATATCTCTCATCGCTTTCCCTCCGTTAGTATAAACCGTGTGTGCCGAATACAGCCGAGTGGACGCCCGCGAGCCCTGGAGGGGCCAGCCGCGGACGCCACCTCGGAAGCACTCGTCAGCCCCCGATGAGCCGCTGGACGGTCCCGGCCAGAGCCGTGCGGAACCCTGCGGCCAGCGCGTAGAACACGTTTTTGCCGTCGCGTTCAGCCACCAGCACGCGGCTCAGGCGCAGGTTCTTCAGATGATACGACGCCGACGGCTGTGGCAGGCTGAGCGCCTTGCACACCGAGCCAACCGTCCGTGCGCGGTTCTCGGCCAGCAGCGCGACGATTGCCACGCGCGTCGGGTCTGCCAGCGCCTTGAACATCTCGGCGGCGTCCTGCGGGTTGAATGTAGCCAATTGCCGTAACTGCTTGCGTTTGCTCATGTTGCGTCCCTTTCTCTGAATTGTGGCCCACACGTGGCCAGCACAGCCGTTTCGTTCGGTAAGACACTTTTTCATCGCGGGCAACCGTTTCATGGGTTTTGGCTCCACGTCTGGTCAGTCTGTGTCCGTTATGCGCAAGCCTTCATACAGGCGATAAGCTTCACCCGGGCTATACTGGGCACCTGATTCATGCCCAACCGGGTCCTGTTGCATCTCCGCACGATACGCATCCCTGCGAGCGCAAATGTCGCAATCCCTGCGGCGTTCTCTTGGAGCACTTCCGGGATATTCCACCATGAATGCCCCAACCGGGGCCGCGCAAGTAGGGCATGGCATACAGCCGTTATCGCTCTCAATGGTCTCTAGTGACCGGAGAGTCGCTAACCACATGGCTAGGTGCTCTGCGGCAACATCGGCCCGAATCTGTGCCGCGACATCATCCCGGCATCTAACTGCCCTGCCGCGAAGGCGTTTTGCCACCGCGCCTATAATTTCGCAGCGTGAGCGTAGCAGGCGAATGGCCGGGCCAATCCCATCTAAATTGTTCAGACGGATAATCTTTACAGGTTCGGTCACTCGACACCCCCTAACCATATCTGCCGCGGCTCCCAGCCCGGCGCGTGCCACTCGTCCACCAACTCAAGGTCGCGGTGGATCGTGATATCGCGCGGCGTGATGCGCCCCGGCACACCCCACGGGTTGAACAGCCACTGGCCGCTCTGCTGAAAGGCGTAGGCCACCAGTTCAGAACAGAACCACGAATCGTCCTCGGTCCAATCGCGCTGGAGTCCGAAGTTGATGACGGCGGTGTAGTCGAAGGGTTTGCCAGCCTGCCTGAACGCCGCATATCTCACCGCCTTAGCGTCTGGCACCACGATACGGGCCAGCAACCGGCGGGTGAAGTCCTGATAATCGCGTTCCCTGCACCACACGCCATTCCTCCCGACAATGTGCGAGCCGAACAAACGACCACCCCGCGTCACGATGTCCACATGCGAGTAGTCCGAGTTCGTGAAGAACCGGATTCCCCGCGATACCCACTCGGCGGTGGTTGAGAACATCAGGTAGACCGCGTGGTCGTGGTCCAGGTTGGTCAAGTTCACTTGGGCACCCCCGGCTTCTTGATGATGATAAACGGGGAATCGGGTGCGCAGATGGCCATCGCCAACCTGAGTGGGAAATCGACGTGCTTCTTGTCGTAGACGAAGCACAGGTCTTTCAGCATCTCAGCCACCGCCTTGACCGGCGGCTCGTAGAGCTCGAAGTCGTCATTGCCAAATCGCACCGCCTTGCCACCCGGCCAACGGATGTCCACGTAGCTCCCGCCGTTCCCGTCAACGGTTCCGATTCCGTATTCACGGTGCCGCACCACATCCCCCACCTTGAACTTCTTCGGCTCCGTGCCCGGCAGCCACATCGTGTCCTCGGCGACCACCGCGCCGTCAACGACGTGGCGGCACTCGCCGGGCTTGAGGTCGGTGGCGTGAAGCGCGGCCATGAGCGACACAGAACGCTTATTCAGGAAGTCGTAATCTGCATCATCGACATCGACCACGTTCCATTCTTTCTCATCAAACGCCGTTGGCTTCATGCGGTATATCATCGTGTCGTCATCGCCTTGAATCGCGTTTCTCACTACCCAATACTCGTTCATGCCACCCCCTCCTCGATAAGTTTTTCCACGCGCTCGCGGATTGCCAGCACGGCCGTCGTGACGGCCATAGACAGTTCGGCGTCCGGCTTGTTGGTCAGCGCCCAGCGGATGATGTCGAAAAGCACATCAATCTGGATAAGCTCTCGGCCCCGCCAGACCACCACCTGGTAATCCGCGTAACCCGCCCGGTGGCGCGTGACGATTTGCATCTCATCCCCGTGTTCCGCCAACCAGTCGTCAATCTGCGTGTCGGTGACGGCGGGATTCCCCGTGGGCGGATTCGGGTCGCGGTCGGGCAGGTCAAGCGGGTCGTGCGGCATGATTCCCTCCAGTTATTCCACCGGTGAGCCGCCAGCGCAATCGCCTGCCCTTAGGTCGGGCTGGGGCGTCCCGGCGTGCCCACCGATGGAGAATAAGTAGCTCGTGGCTTCGGCCCACTGCCAGGATGTGCTCCAAGCCGTTTTTGCGCCCATCCCTAGACGCGCCACGAGCAATGTTTGGGGTGGTGGGTTGGCTTTGCCGCAACCGACGCTTAACCCGCCCGCGTCGGATTAGATTGCGCGGCCCCCGACTAGCGGTCTTAGCCGTCCAACCACAGGATTCGCTTTCGCGCACCACCCCGTATTTTCAAAGAGCCGCCCACTCAAGCAGCAGGCCGCAGAACAGCCGCACATGACTGGTCATCAGGGATAACGCGATGTATTCAAGCAGATTGGCTTGCATCGGGTTGGCCCTCCAGTGCCTCCGATGCACTAAACATACCCCGCCGCCTAGGGCGTGTCAAATCCAAAATCATAATTACTTTGGATATGTTGCGTATGTTGTTGGCAGCCATGTGTTTCGGGCGTGGGATTTATTTTTGGTGGGGTGTGGAAATGGCGCGGGCGGCCGGGCCGCAAACTGCCAGTCCGACCGCCGCGATGGAGGGTTCGAGCGTAGTTATTTACGCAAGGTGGGCGGACATGCCGCCCCGTGGTTTATTGGCTCTACGTCGTATAGCCTCCATCTCGCGCCAAGAAGAAACGCCGCCACCCGGCAGCGTCTGCCCGGGGATACTAATCCCCGGGGGTGTAAGTAATTACCAACACGGGTCGTGATACGGGTTCCAATAGGGCTGATACGGTGGGCACGTCCACGGCGTAGGCACATAGGGCAAAGCCGGGGGATAGCTCACGCCCACTTCCACCCAGCCCTTGCCGCCGCATCCATGACACGGCTTGGTAGTGGGGCATGCCGTTTGCGCCGTTGACGATTCCGGCACCACGCCAGAGCCGCTGCACACCGGACAGATTACCGCTTGTGACATTGCTATCCCCTCCTGAGCATTGCGTCAATCTCGCGCTCGGCATATCCCCGCTTGCGCAGGGCCTTGCGCGCCTTGGGTTCACCGATTTCATCCACGCGCGAAGCGATTTTCCACCCAATCCACGCCTGCGCCTCTGGCATGATATCATCCCATGCGTTCGGCGGGACGGCCTTGCGCCTTGCACCGGCCGCGGTCGCCTGCTTGCCGCCCTTGGGATGGCGGAACAACTTCACCGCGCGTTTGAATGTTCGGGACATGGCCCCTCCTGACTGCTTTGTCAACCGGGGGTGTTACGCTTTGAACCACTTCTTGTAATAGATTTTCCAGAACGCCGTAGTCGCTGCGAAGCCCGCCATGAAGCCAATCAGCCCGCCAAGAATGAAATCGCCCATCTCATGCCTCCTTCGTAGTGGGGAGCAGCACCCCGTTCTTTGTCAACACCGCCTTCTGCTGCGCCTTCTCGCTGGCCGACAGAATATCCGCGTTCGCCCGCGCGATGTCCTGAGAACCCTTCAGCTTTATCACGCTGGCAAGGTCGAGGAACCATGCCCGGTAGCGCCGCCACAATATGACGAACACGACACACAGGAACGCCGCGCCACCGGCCAGATACCAACCATACGGCACTTCGGCCGCTTTGTCCAAGAATATCCCGATGCCCACGGATACCGCCCCGGCCACCGCCAGCCCGCCCGCCAGCTTGGCCATGCCAAACCACAGGAGCACCGCCGCGCCCACCAGGGCCAGACCGCCACCGACCTTGAACCAGAACCCGCCGCTGATGACGCCAGACGTTGCCGACGCCACGGCCACAGGCTCGCTCGATTCCCGCTTGACCGTCGGCCCCTGGCGCTCGATGTCCCCCAGATACCGCCAAGCGTTGCTGAAATCCACCTCGTCGCCCCAGATAAACACCAGTCCCGAGCGTGCCGACCACGGGGTTTCTGGCATTGGCGGGGTTTCAACCTCCGGGCCTGCCGCTGCAAGGGGCTTAGGACGCGCGGAAACGGGCCTTCCTTGCGTTCTGGCGCTCGCCGTGGTGTCGGAAGACCCCGTGAGACTGGCGGCGGCTCTCCCGGCGTCGTAGACGCTGCTGGCAGTCTTGGACGGACCCGCGCATCCCCAGAGGCTAATGCTTGCCAACAGCAGTATTGCCGTGCGTCTCATGGGTTCCCCCCTTGTCTGAGAAATGGCTGATTGCCGCGCTGACTCCCTGGGCGATGAGCGCCCCGGCAAGCAGGCCGATGATGAGCCGGGACAGCCACTGGCGCGGTTCTGCGGCTTCGCGTGCGTCCTGCTTGCGCAGCGCCGCGCACGCCTCGCGTACGGCATGGCAATCGTCGGTGGTGACTAGCCTCCCGTTTGCCCCGATGCGTTCCAGCAACCGCTGCGTTGCCGCGGTCAGGAGAGTGCGCTCGACCGATGCCGCCTCGAACCTATTGGCGATGGTGGTGTTGATGTCGTCGATGCGGTTATGCACCCGGTCAAGGGCTTCTCGGATTTCCTGGTCCACGGTGGTTCCTTTCATGTGACAGCTCCGCGGCGGTGCCTACGGCATTGCCTGTTTGATTTTCAGATAACGCGCTGCCGCCGCCTTGCGCCCGTCCTTCAGCGCCGCCCGGTAGCGCGTGGTCAGGTTGCTCTTGATGTCGTGGCGCGCCTCGACCTCCAGCTTGTAGGCCTGCTCGCGGCTGATGCCCAGACGCGCGGCTTCCGCGTAGACGCGCTCGTAATGCTTGTCCTTGTCGCCCTTGCGGTCGTTCGCCACGTTCTCATAGATAGCGGGGATGACGCGCTTCCAGAGGGCTTTGATGCCAGACTTGACCCCCTCGTCGATGTCGTCGGTTTT